>ENA-OSJC01001309-OSJC01001309.1-marine-metagenome-genome-assembly--contig:-NODE-1309-length-20713-cov-5.114509_pt1 | contig 20713 bp, 16 predicted proteins | sample MGYA00237885_ERZ534234 | MGnify/ENA primary metagenome ERZ534234 (study PRJEB26413, sample SAMN06343907) | marine metagenome | isolation source: coastal waters | place: Atlantic Ocean: West Antarctic... | reverse complement strand
ATTACTTGGTAAAAAAAGGGATATCTCCAGAAAGAATTAAAACAAAAGGTTTTGGCTCTTCAATGCCAGCTTTTTCTTATGCCGCTGGTTCTAGTGAAAACAGATTAAACCGCAGAATACAAATAGTAATTGTAAATAATTAGAGATATATTTTTGATTCTTTAAATTAACTGATTTTATAGATGATAATTTATAGAAAATGCCAGGTTAATCTATACCAAGAAATGTAATTGACTAAAAATTATTCAAGTAATAACCAGATTTTTATAAGGTGGTATTACTTATACACTGTTAATTTTTTATCTTTCATATTCCAGATAACGTTACTGAATTTTAATAGAAAACCAGTACCCAACAAAGAAGTTGGTGTGTCAAGAACAGTTGCTACTACATTTTTGACTATATAATCTCCTATTTTAACTTCCTCTAGAACTACAAGGTCTCCGTAGGCTTCTCCACCAATACCAAAAGATTTAACTGTTTTGTTTAAATCTTTGTAGCTTATGCCGTTAGCTTTTAATCTTTCGAACATGATACTACCAATTGTAAAGCTCATTGCCCCGCTATCTAGAAGCCACTCTCCTCTTATGCCACTAATTTCTAACTCTACATCATAGGCTAGTCTAGCGTCAAAAACAGTTCCTCGTTGCAATAAATCAATTTCTGTATATTCAGAAAGACCAACAATATCTTCAGCTTTGAAGCTATTAATGTCGTTTCGGTCAACAACCGTTGCGATTCCTTTAATATATTCACTTGTAATTTTGATGCCAGAGTTTTTATATAAAATTGTTTCTAAGCCTTGATATAGATTGTCAGAAAAAAACTCCCCTTCTTTTATTGTTACTTGAGTATTAATTTCCTTTCTCTCGAAGCCTTTGCCATTAAAAAAGTTCCCATTGAATTCCCCTTTATAAGTCCACAAATCTCCATTATTAGTAAACGAAAATTCTCCTTCTGTTAATTTACCGCTTTTATAAACACCTTCAAATACTTGTCCGTTTGTAAATACTGTTTTTCCTTCACCATTTAATCTGTTATTTTTCCAGTTTCCGTCTTTATAAAGCACATCGTAATTGACATATTCTAATCTTCCTTGCCCGTCTCGTTGCCCCCGATCATTTATAGGGCCGCAATAGCTGGTTTGAACTTCGGTTCCGTTTGTAAATGAAATTGTTTCTAAAATTGGAGTATCACATTGAGCTTGAACTTTTGATAATACGAAACATATGCTAAAAATGAAAATTATTTTTTTCATAATGATTGTTTATTATTAGATTAAAATATTTTCAAAAGTATCAATGTGAGTTCACATTCAAAAATAAATCCCAAGAATAAAAATATATACGGCAATAACATTTAGAATTTATTGTTAAAGACTAACCAAATGCATAGCGTATTTTAGAAGAGTTGTTGTATTTCCTTTTTTAGGTAGGCTAATGCCTTTTGTGAGGGTGATACTTCTCCCATAAAATGATTTAAAACAGCTTCTCTGAGTTTGTCTGCCGTTTCAATCTTTTGGCTCATGGCCGTTTGTCTTATAATTTGTATGGTTGTATTTTTTGTGGTTCTTGTTACATTCCACATCTCTAAAGACACATAAATTTGCTGGCTTAAATTATGTACAAATTCATCCTCTATACTTCTAATAAGCTCCTGCTCATATTTATTTAAATCATTATCTATTGGTTTTACACGTATTAAAAGACTATTTGGGTCTATACGCTCCAAAAGTAAAGTGATGCGCTCATAGGCCTGTAGTCTAAGGGGTAGTGTCTTACTTTGGGTGTCTTTAAGGAGTAAAAACCGTCTTCTGCCCTCTTCGTTATCTGTGTGTTTTTTAAAAAAAAGATAGGCAATACCACCTACAATAATAGCAGATAGTAAAGAGGCGAAATAGGGAAGTAGTGCTTGAGATTCCATGATATATACTAATTTTAGTACTCCTGTTTTTGAATTAAATAGCAATAGTACTGATTTTTAAGCTTTGGGCAAAGCCTTGCTTGTTTGGTTTTATATTGTTATTGATTTAAATAGTCTAAGGCTAGTTGTGATAATGATTTAACCCCAAGTAGCATTCCTGCATCATCTATCTTAAAATCTGGAGTGTGGTGAGGGTAGGGCTGGGGGTTACCGGGAGTCATGCCTCCTAGAAAAAAGTAAACTCCTGGTATTTTTTCTTGAAAAAAGCTAAAATCTTCTCCTCCTGTAACTGCTTTCATGCCCAGTACCTTGTCCTCTCCAGCGACCATTTTTAAAGTGCTAATAGCCTTGGTGGTTAACTCAGGGTCATTGTAGGTAACAATAGTATTGTTTTGCCAATCTATGGTTGCACTACCTCCATAGGCTTTGGCTATATCACTGGCCATTTCTGTCATGCGTTTAATGATCATGGTTCTCATATCTGGGTTTAAGGTACGTACAGTACCAATAAGTTCTGCACTCTCTGGTATCACGTTAAAACGAGTACCACTTGTTATTTTTCCAACCGTAATAACCGCCGGCGCCTCTATTAGGTAGGCTTCTCTTGATATAATGGTTTGAAACCCATCTATAATTTTTGCCGAAATTAAAATAGGGTCTACACCACTCCAAGGTGCAGATCCATGAGATCCTTTTCCATTTACAGTAACTACAAAACGCTCTACGGCCGCCATAATACCCTCTGGCTTTAGTGTTATGGTGCCAACGGGTGTTCCGCTACTAATATGTAATCCATAAATGGCATCTACCTTAGGGTTTTCCAGCACTCCTTCTTTAACCATAAGTTTTGCACCACCTTCTTCTCCAGGTGGTGGACCTTCCTCTGCGGGTTGAAAAATAAATTTAATACTACCATTTATTTTGTCTTTATGCTTGCTTAACACCTGTGCAACTCCCATTAAAATGGCTATGTGCGTGTCATGACCACAGGCATGCATTACCCCTGTTTTTGTACCTAAAAAAGTGTCTACAACAGTACTTTTGTAGCTAAGGTCATTTCTTTCTGTAACTGGCAGCCCGTCAATATCTGCTCTAAGGGCAACTACCTTTCCTGGATTGTTTCCTTTTAAAAGGCCCACTACACCCGTTTTTGCAACCCCTGTTTGTACTTCCATTCCTAGAGATTTTAAATGGGTCGCAATTTTCTCTGCCGTGTTAAATTCACGGTTTGATAACTCTGGATTTTCATGAAAGTAATGACGCCAATCAATTAATTGAGATTCTATTTGTTCTATGTCTTTTAAAATACTTTGATCGATTTGTGAGTATGCACTGGCACCTATTAGTAGCGATAGCAGTATGATAAGTTCTTTTTTCATGGCGGTTTCCTATTTATTTTAAAAATAATTATGTTTTAAAGATATTGAAATTTCAGAAATAACACCTCAGCTTTGTTTGTTTATAAATTCTGAAATTTCAGTGGGTTCAATCACTCAGTTTTGCGTATTTTCACCTATAATATATGTCCTTATTTTGTCACCATTCCGAAACTATTTTGGAGCATTAAAAATTTCAGAAAACCCTTGCAAGAATATTTACAACAATTAAACCAAGCTCAGTTAGCACCTACCATACAAAAGGATGGCGCTATGATTGTTATTGCCGGAGCTGGCTCAGGTAAAACACGTGTGCTTACCTATAGAATAGCCTTTTTAATGTCTAAGGGAGTGGACCCATTTAATATTTTGGCCCTCACCTTTACCAATAAGGCAGCACGTGAGATGAAAAAACGAATATCCTCTATTGTTGGGCCCAGTGAGGGCAAGAATTTATGGATGGGAACTTTTCATAGTATTTTTGCTAAGATACTTCGTATGGAGGCAGACAAATTAGGCTACCCTTCAAATTTCACTATTTATGATACCCAAGATTCTCAAAGTGTCATTCGTGCTGTAATTAAAGAAATGCACCTAGATAAAGAGATTTATAAATACAAACAGGTGTATTCTAGAATCTCTAGTTATAAAAACAGTCTTGTTACTGTAAAGGCTTATTTCAACAACCCAGAACTAATGGAGGCAGATGCAATGGCCAAAATGCCGCGTTTGGGAGATATTTATAAAAGCTATGTAGATAAGTGCTTTAAAGCTGGTGCTATGGATTTTGATGATTTGTTATTAAAAACCAATGAACTTTTAACTCGGTTTCCAGAGGTTTTGGCAAAATATCAAAATAGATTTAGGTACATCTTAGTAGATGAGTACCAGGATACCAACCACAGCCAGTATTTAATTGTACGAGCATTGAGTGATAAGTTTCAAAACATATGCGTGGTAGGTGATGATGCTCAAAGTATTTATGCCTTTAGAGGAGCTAACATTAATAATATTTTAAATTTTCAGAAAGACTATGACGATGTAAAAACCTATCGCCTTGAGCAAAATTATAGATCTACCAAGAATATTGTAAATGCTGCCAATAGCATCATTGAAAAAAACAAAACACGACTAGACAAGGTAGTTTGGACCTCTAATGACGAGGGTCCTAAAATTAAAGTGAATCGTACCATGACAGATGGAGACGAGGGGCGTTTTGTAGCCAGTACTATTTTTGAAACCAAACAAAACCAGGAACTTAAAAACGGTGATTTTGCTATATTGTATAGAACCAATGCCCAGTCTCGCGCCATGGAAGACGCCTTGCGTAAAAAAGACATTCCGTACCGAATTTATGGGGGTCTTAGTTTCTACCAACGTAAAGAGATTAAAGATGTTCTGTATTATTTGCGCCTAGTACTCAATCCTAAAGACGAGGAGGCCATAAAGCGTGTTGTTAATTATCCAGCAAGAGGTATTGGTCAAACCACCATTGAGCGCCTTATGGTAGCTGCAAATCATTACGATAGGTCAATCTTCGAGGTGATGCAAAACATCAGTAAATTAGAGCTTAATATCAATAAAGGAACCCAGGCAAAGTTGTTAGACTTTGTTACTATGGTGCAAAGTTTTCAGGTTTTAAACCAGAGTTATGATGCTTTTCAGATGGCAGAATACGTTGCGAAAAAAACAGGAATACTCACAGAGTTAAAAAAAGATGGTACCCCAGAGGGTATTGCTCGCATAGAAAATATAGAGGAGCTTTTAAATGGTATGCGTGATTTTGTTGAAGAGCAAAAAGAATTGGCAGATACCACTGGTTCTCTCTCTGAGTTTATGGAAGATGTAGCCCTTGCTACAGACCTTGATAATGAAAGAGGTGATGAAGATCGTGTTGCTCTGATGACCATTCATCTGGCCAAAGGGTTGGAGTTTCCTTACGTTTTTATTGTGGGGATGGAGGAAGAGTTGTTCCCAAGTGGTATGAGCATGAATACCAGAGCAGAACTAGAGGAGGAGCGAAGGTTGTTTTATGTAGCAGTTACCAGAGCCGAAACTCAGGCCTATTTAACCTACACACAGTCTAGATACAGGTGGGGAAAACTCATTGATGCAGAGCCTAGTAGGTTTATAGAAGAAATTGATGCTTCGTATTTGGAGTATTTAACTCCCATAACAGAGCATCGTTATAAGCCGCTTTTGGATGCAGACATATTTGGAGAGGTAGATAAAAGTAAATTACGACTGCGCAAACCAGCAGCGGGAAACCCGCCAACAGGCCCAAACCAGGAGCAACTTCGCAAATTGCGCAGATTAAAGCCTGTGGCTAGTAGCGCAGAGAAAAACTTTGATCCTGCAGCTGCAAACTTGCATATAGGTACTACGGTTGAGCATGTAAGGTTCGGGAAAGGTAAAATCACCAAAATAGAGGGGGTTGGTGCAGACACAAAAGCAGAAATTGATTTTGAAAATGGTGGCTTAAAAAAGTTACTGCTCAGATTTGCAAAACTCAATATTATTGAATAAAACGCTGTAAATATTAAATTAGGTAGCGCCATGGCAACATTTATTAAAATTTATCAAGACAATCCAAACCCTCGAGATATTGCCAAGGTTGTACAGATTATTAAAAAAGGTGGTTTGGTAATTTACCCTAGTGATACCGTTTATGCACTAGGTTGTGATATCACCAACAACCGGGCCCTGGAGCGTATCGCTCAAATTAAAAAAGTAAAACTAGCAAAGGCCAACTTTTCTTTTGTGTGTAAAGATTTAAGCAACCTCTCAGATTACGTAAAGCAACTAGATAATACTACTTTTAAGCTGTTAAAAAGAGCACTTCCGGGACCTTACACGTTTATACTTCCTGGCAATAATAAGTTGCCAAGTGTGTTTAAAAAGAAAAAAGAGGTTGGTATACGCGTGCCAGACAATGCTATTGTTAAAGCCGTCGTTACTGCTCTTGGAAACCCTATAGTATCTACTTCTATCAAAGATGAGGATCAGGTTATAGAATACACTACCGATCCTGAGCTTATTTTTGAAAAATGGGAACACCTTGTTGATGTGGTTATAGATGGAGGTTATGGAGATAATGTTCCCTCCACTGTTATAGACCTTACAGGTGATACGCCTATTTTGGTACGCCAGGGTAAGGGAAGCTCAACTCTTTGACTCTCTTTAATTTTATAATTATTCTATAAGCCTTGAAGTAATTAAAAAATCTTGTTGTACATCAAAGGTGCTAATCTTTTCATCTGTTTTTAGTGTTTTCCATGAGTTGCTAGGTTGTATCCACCTTAGCGCCCCATTTATTTTAACCTGCACAGGCATATCAAAACCTTTTATTATATCTGTATATCTATAGGTAAGTTGATTTTTTTGAATTGTGTACTCCAAGTTAGGAATCATCGTGGTGCGCAGGTATTGCTCCCAAAACTGAGTTAGATCTATCCCGCTTTTTTCTGAAATATAAGCTTCAACTTGATGGCTTGTTACTGTTTGGTGGTAAAAATCTTTATTGAGCCCTCGAAGAATATTTCGCCATTTTTGATCATCTTCTATGAGTTGCCTTAGGGTATGAAGGATATTAGCCCCTTTGTAATACATGTCATTGCTACCACGATTGTTTTTATTATAGGTGCCAATGAGTGGCGTATCGTTTTGTATGCTTCTCTTGGTTCCAATAACATACTCACTAGCTGCTTTTTTACCAAAATGATAGTCCAGGTATAGGTTTTCTGAATAGGCAGTAAACCCTTCATGAATCCACATATCAGCAACATCCTTATTGGTGATGTTGTTGGCAAACCACTCATGGCCAGCTTCATGGATAATAATAAAATCAAATCTAAGCCCCCAGCCCGTTCCAGAGAGATCTCTACCTAGGTATCCATTTTTATATTTATTACCATAGGTAACACTGCTTTGATGTTCCATACCCAGGTAAGGGGCTTCTACAAGTTTAAAACTATCTTCATAAAAAGGGTAGGGTCCAAACCAATATTCAAAGGCCTCTAACATCAAGGGCGCTTGTTTGAATTGCTCCTTGGCTATTTTTAGGTTATCTCTCAAAACCCAATAACTTAGATCTAGTTTTCCGTTAAGGCCATTATATGTTTCAGAAAAATTAACGTAATCTCCTACGTTTATATTTACTCCATAGCTATTGATAGGATTTACTACCTGCCAGTGCCAAGTTTTTGTGTCTTTGTGTACTGTTTGTTGCATAAGTCTTCCGTTTCCGACGCCAACCAAATCTTTTGGAGTTGTAATATATAGATCAACCCCTTTGTCTGGTTCATCTTGAGGATGATCCTTAACTGGCCACCATACACTAGCGCCAATACCTTGGTTTGCACTTGCTATAAAATCAATGCCATTACTATCTTTACTCCATACAAGACCACCGTCCCAAGGTGCATTTAAAGCCACTGTAGGAGCTCCAGAGAAATGAATCGTCAATTTGTTTTCTGTCCCAATTTCTTGCACTTGTTTAAGACTAAGAAAATGTGCGTTACCGATGCTTTCTACCTCAATTTCCTCTCCATTTTGAGTAACAAGGTCTATTTGCATAGGTGCTTGCAAATCTATTTGCATTGTATTGTTTTTTGATAAAACAGTATAAGTAATAGTATTGGTTCCAGACAAGGATTTTGTTTGAGGTAGTACAGCAACTTTTATTGTATAGTGTTGCAAATCCCACCAGGCTCTTTGAGGAGTTATAGATCCTCTAAATGTATCTGCTTGGGTAAATTTTTCTTGGGCCGTTGTGGTTACACCGAAACTCAAAACTATAAAAATAAATAGAAGCTTTTTCATTGATACTATTGTGTTGTGTTAATAAACAGTTGGGTTTTTATCTAAAAGTTGCGCTAGGAAAAACAACCACACTTTCATGGCCATCTTCTGCTATACTTGCTACTCCAAAAAAGTAGTTGTCTATCACAACCCCTTCAAGCGAGAAGTAATCTACATCACCTACAAATCTACTATAATCCCAAGTTGGTGATGTGGTGTCTCTCCAGTAAATTTTATAACCCACTGCGTTTTTGGATTTTTCCCATCTAAGTTTTACACCTGGAGCTACCATTCCTCCGATAGCTACTTTGGTAGGAGCCTTTGGAGCCCATGCAAGACTTGCCATGGTAATTGCGTTTACGGCTGTTAGTTTTTTTGCGTAATTAAAATTAACAAATTTCAGTTTATCGCCGTATTCAATTCCATCTTGGGTTCTAATATCTTGGTGTTGTTGGGTATAGTTTTCATGGGCTTCCATAATACGGATGGCTGGGTATCCTAAATCGTTAAAGGGCCTGTGATGCCCTCCACGGCCAAAACGATCTAGCCTGTAAATCATCATTGGGTTTAATTGCGGCATATAGGTTTTGGTAGTTTTAAACACATAACGCGCCAATTGTCTTGAAATCCCGTCTACTTCACCACCGTAAAACCTTCTTAATCTTCTTTGTTTTTGAGTTTCAGTAGGAGGAACGGGTTCAGAAAAAATTCTAAAATCTACATTGCTAATTACACCATCTACGCCTTTTATATTACCAATCATATCATTGTTTAATACCCCAATAATATCCCAGTTGTTGTCTTGGGCATACCTGGCAAATCCAGCTCCACCAAAAAGGCCTTGTTCTTCACCACTTAGACCTAGATATACAATGTTGGCATCAAATTCATAGCTACTTAAAACTCTTGCAGCTTCTAAAGCGCCCGCCATGCCACTTGCATTATCATTTGCTCCTGGAGCATCTTTGGTAAAATCACTACCATCACTATTTCTAGAATCTATATCGCCACTAATGATGATATAGCGGTTAGACCCTGTTTTGCTTTTTTGTACGGCTACCACATTTACCACCCAGGTATCTCTAGGAACTCTTTTGCTAGAGGCCGCCTTAACCAAGTCTTTTTGATAAAACACCTCAAGACAAGCATCACAGTTTAAAGATATTTCATCAAACTCAGCTTTGATCCAACGGCGGGCAGCTCCAATACCTCTGGTACTGCTTAGGGTATCACTAAAAGTGTTTCTAGTGCCAAAATTGGCCAAAGTAGTAATATCTGCTTCTATATTCTTTGCAGATACTTTTTGTATAATATCATATATACGAGTATCTGTTTGGGCAAGTGTTGTAAAACTAAAAGCGATAGCAAGGGCAAGGAAATGGTTTTTCATAAAATATTTTTTTTAATTTCTAGTAGCTACTAAGGCTATTTTATTACCCTGTGGGTTTACCGTGATGCGATTAATACCTGAAATTTTATACTGCTCTAGATCTGCTACTTGCTCCCATTGTTGGGTGCCAAACATATCATAGAGGTATATTTTGGAGCCACTTCCAAGTAAAAGTTGGCTATTATTTACCCAACAATGATCCTGAACACCAACTGGTAATTGGCACACAAAAAAGCTCTCCGCCCCTTGATCCAAATCTAAGATATACACATCCATGTTTTTATCTTCATTACTTAGGGTATAGCTCACAGAAGAGCTTTGAGGTACCTTATGGATTGATCTGCCTGAGTTTTCTATATACTGGGTCACTTGTTTTGTTTTTAAATTGGCAACTACTAGGTTTAATTGATTTGTCCCTAATACAGACGCCACAATACGGCTACTGTCATAAAACGCATAGTAGGCAACCTCTAATGTATCTAGAAGTCTTATAGAGGCGCCTTGGTTATTATCTGTTTGATTATAAGAGTAAAATCTCTGTATCCCATTTGTATCTAGGCGCACTGCTGCTATAACTCTTGATCCAGGGATTTGTTTCGGAGAATACTCACCACCAGAGGTTGTGGCATGTACAACATTAGATGTGCTAGTTGTAAGATCATACATTACAATGTCTGTCTGCCCATTTTGGGTACCAGCGTATAGTACTTGGTTATTATCTGTAAAAAAGGGTTGGCTATCATAGCCTGGACTGTTAGATATGTTTTTAAGTTCTGAGATGTTCATTTGTTGATTGTTGATGGTGAAATCCATAACAAAAACATCTACATCTGTTTGAGAAAAAGCCAGGGAGGTACTAATAAATATCAAAAAAACAAAACTCTTCATAGCATATAATTTAACAAACAAGGTACAAAGTTTGTTTGGTTTTTAACACATAGTTTTTTGCTAACTAAATAGAGATAATGAGGTAGATGGCAGTTTAATGATTATTTTTGTAATATGATTTATAGATGTTTGTATATTCTATTGTTACTCCCCTTTACTGCATATACCCAGAGTTTAGATGATCTCTCCTTTGGTAGTAATGACACCTTTGAGGTAGTAACTTGGAATATTGAAAACTTTCCTAAAAATGAGCCTGCAACCCTGCAATATGTACTTGAGATTATTGAGGCTATAGATGCAGATATTATTGCCATACAAGAGATACAAAATTATCCCATTTTAGATAATCTAGCCACTTTTTTGGATGATTACTCGCTCTATAGTCAATCACTGGATAGGGCAGGGCTTGTGTTTTTATATAAACATGACGCCGTCCAGCTCAACAGCGCTTATGAGCTGTTTACCCAGGCGCCAGAGTGGAATAATTTTCCTAGATTTCCTATGGTCATTGAGGTTACCTATGCAAATCAGGAGTTTGTAATTATTAACAATCATTATAAGTGCTGCGGAAATGGTCTTTTAGATTTAAATGATCCCTGGGATCAAGAAACTCGAAGGTACACAGCCAACCTACTTTTAAAACAATATATTGACACCAACCTCTCTAATGCTGCTGTATTTGTAGTGGGAGATCTAAATGATATTTTAACAGATCCTGAGATTCACAATGTGTTTACCCCTTTTTTGGATGATCCAGCGTCTTATCTTTTTGCTGATATGGATATCGCCCAAGGGAGCATTTCAAATTGGTCCTTTCCAAATTGGCCTTCTCATCTAGACCATATATTAATTACAGATGAGCTCTTTGAGTTGTATGCTATGCCGGGAGCCCTTACTCAAACCATCAAGGTAGACTCTTATCTTCAAGGTGGGTTTAATGAGTATGACCAAAACGTTTCAGACCATCGCCCAGTGGGTATACGTTTGCCCCTTGCTCAAGACTTAGGGATTGCCTCTGGTGTAAAGCCAGTGGTGACAAGTTATCCAAATCCTGTAGATGATTTTTTGTTTATTAATACCTCAAGCTCAAATACAACTGGGGCTGTTTCTGTTTATGATATGCTGGGTAATACACTCTTGCAAGACAGCCACTCTACAAATGGATTTTTTGCTATAGATGTATCTTCACTCTCAAGTGGGCTGTATCTGGTAAAAGTATACCAACAAGAAGTAGTAGTTAAAACCATAAAATGTATTAAAAAGTAAATGCATCATGTTAAGTCATGACGCATTTTTTTATGTTATAAAAAACAAATATTTAATTATTATTTCACTTCTATCTTGGGCTAACATCGGCTTTTTGTATGTGTTGCACTTAAATGAAACATACACTACATTAATAGGGGTTTTTAAACCACTCACTACAATGCCATCTCTTTTATGTGGCACATTATTTCCAGTCTGGTTGTTAGTTAGAGTTATAATTAATAAAAAAGAATCTAATTAATAACCAATCTAGTACTTCCTGTGTTTTAATTAAAAAGGGTATTGGTTTTCTAAAGCTACCTTTTCTGCAATTGTGTTACGTAGCCCAACTATGTTTGGCATGGTTTGATATTTTGTAAATCTTTTTAGTCCCATAAGCATCATACGCTGCTGGTCACCTTCAGCAAAAGAGATAATTGCCATTTTTGCCTTAGAGGTGATTGTGTCTACTGCATTGTATAAATACAACTGAGCCATAGCCACTTGATAGTTTGCATTCCCAGAGCTGTTTTTTGTGCTTTTTTCTGCACGCAGTACAGCGCTTTCTGCCATATAAATTTCAATTAAAATATCACTAGCCGCCAATAGCATTTGTTGGTGCTCTTCGAGTGCGGGTCCATATTTTTGTACTGCCGCACCTGCAACCATTAAAAATACTTTTTTCAATTTAGCAAGCATGTCTTTTTCTTCACTTAAAGTTTTAGAGAAATCTGGGGTATCAAAAGAAGGAATACCCAATAGCTCATCTGCAACTGCTTGTGCAGGACCTAGTAAATCGATGTGGCCCTTCATGGCTTTTTTCAATAACATACCCACACATAACATACGGTTTATCTCGTTGGTCCCTTCATAAATACGAGTGATACGTGCATCACGCCATGCAGACTCCATTGGAGTATCTTCAGAGAAGCCCATACCTCCAAATATTTGAATCCCCTCATCGGCACAGTTTTGAACATCTTCAGAAACAGCTACTTTTAAAATCGAGCACTCAATGGCATATTCTTCTACTCCTTTTAATTCTGCCTCTTGGTGCGTGTTTCCTTGAGCGATTCTGATGTTAATTCTATCTTCAATATTTTTTGCCGCTCTATAGGTTGCAGATTCTCCAACAAAAGCATTGGTGGTAGTCTCCGCTATTTTAGATTTAATGGCTCCAAATTCTGAAATTGGAGTATCAAATTGTTTGCGTTGTGTTGCATATTGAATAGCGCCACTAACCAGGCGTCTTTGAGAATCTAAACAGGCTGCCGCAAGTTTTATACGTCCAACATTTAAAGCGTTCATGGCAATTTTAAAACCTTCTCCACGTCCAGCTAGCATATTTTCTACAGGCACTTTTGTGTTGTTAAAAAACACTTGACGGGTAGAGGAGGCCCTTATGCCTAGTTTGTGTTCTTCATCACCCATGGTGATGCCGTTTTCAGGGTCATTCTCTACGATAAACCCAGTAATGTTTTTGTCATCTTCAATACGGGCAAAGACAATTAAAACATTGCAAAATCCTGCATTAGAAATCCACATTTTTTGCCCCGTTATGTTGTAATGTGTTGCATCTTCACTCAGTACTGCTTTTGTTTTCCCTGAGTTTGCATCACTTCCTGCGCTTGGTTCTGTTAGGCAATAAGCCCCAAACCATTCTCCGCTGGCCAGTTTTGGTACATATTTGTTTCTTTGGTCTTCTGTACCATAGAGTGTAATTGGCATGGTTCCAATACCTGTATGGGCTCCAAAAGCTGTAGAGAAAGATCCTGTACCACTAGAGATGTAGTCACAGGTTAGTACCGTTGATACAAAGCCCATCCCCATGCCGCCAAACTTCTCTGGCACCGCAACGCTTAAAAAACCTAGTGCTCCAGCTTTGCGCATTACCTCTTCTGTAAGTGCAAAATCTTTTGCTTCAAAACGCTCACGGTGCACAATAATCTCACGATCATTAAACTCCATTACGGCCTGCTTCATCATACGCTGTTCTTCGCTAAAATCTTCAGGTGTGAATATATCATTGCAATCTGTTTGTTTTACTAAAAATTGCCCTCCTCTAAGGATGTCTTTGTTTTCTTGTGTTGTCATATATTTTCTTGTAATTTCCTCAACAGAGGGTACTTTATTATTTTAAAAATTCAAATATTCCAGCAGCGCCTTGCCCAGTACCAACGCACATTGTTATCATACCGTACTGTCCTGCCATATCTCGTTTTCTCATTTCATCAAAAAGCTGAACAGATAGTTTAGCTCCTGTGCATCCTAGTGGGTGGCCAAGGGCGATGGCGCCTCCATTTACATTAATAATATCTGGATTTAAGTCTAGTTCTCTTATCACTGCTAATGATTGTGATGCGAAGGCTTCGTTTAATTCGATGAGCTTGATATCTTCTTGTTTCAGACCAGCTTGTTTTAAAGCCTTTGGAATTGCCTTTACAGGACCAATACCCATTATACGTGGCTCTACACCAGCGGCGGCATAGTTTACCATTCTAGCAATTGGTTCAAGATTTAATTCTTTAACCATTTCTTCGCTCATTACCATAACAAAGGCAGCACCATCACTCATCTGTGATGAGTTACCAGCCGTTACACTTCCACCTTGTGCAAAAACGGCTCTTAGTTTTGCCAAAGCTTGTATGCTTGTTCCTTGTCTTGGACCTTCATCTTTATGTACAACATAGCTTTTGGTTTGTTTTTTGCCCGCATCATTAATAAATGTTTGTTTTACTGTAATTGGCACAATTTGATCCTGAAAACGGTCTTCTGCCTGTGCTTTTAAAGCCTTCATGTGAGAGTGATAGGCGAATTCATCTTGATCTTCTCTAGATACATTAAACTGCTTGGCAACTGCTTCTGCGGTATTTCCCATGCCCCAATAATAATCCTCATGACCAGACTCAATAACGTCATAGTTTAGTTCTGGTTTAAAACCTGTCATGGGTACACTACTCATAGACTCTGCGCCCCCAGAAATAATACAATCAGCCATTCCAGACTGTATTTTTGCCACCGCCATAGCAATGGTTTCTATACCACTAGAACAAAAACGATTTACCGTTACTCCAGGAACATCTACAATATCTAAACCCATTAAGGAGATAAGACGTGCCATGTTTAGACCTTGAGCTCCCTCTGGCATTGCATTTCCAACCATAATATCGTCAATACGTTTTGGATCTAGATTGGGTAGTTTTTCCATCATGTATTTAATGGTCTCTGCTGCTAGTTCATCAGTTCTTTTAAATCGAAATACTCCTTTAGGGGCCTTTCCTACTGCGGTACGATATGCTTTTACTATATATGCTGTTTTCATTTTTCTTTTGGTGTATTACAAACGTTAGTTTCTAAGTGGTTTTCCTTTTTGTATCATGTGCTGTAAACGCTCCAGTGTTTTGCGTTCTCCAGTAAGACTCAGAAAAGCTTCGCGTTCTAAATCTAAAAGATATTGTTCACTCACTAGGGTAGGCTCACTTAGATCTCCACCAGCCATTACATAGGCGAGTTTGTTGGCAATTTTTTGATCATGCTCACTTATATACTTGCTTGCATTCATGGCATCTGTACCTACTAGAAACATTCCTAGGGCTTGTTTACCTAATACCTTCACGTCGTTTCTAGTTGCAGGTTTTGTATATCCCATATCTGCCATTTGTCTAGCAAGGGCTTTTGCCGTTGCAATTTGTCTAGAGGTATTTACTACCACGATGTCTTTTCCAGGTTTTAGGATGTCTAAATCATAGGCCTCATGTGCTGAGGTTGAAACCTTGGCCATACCTATGGTCAAGAAGTGCTCTTGCAGTACATTAAGCTCAACATCTCCTTTTTGAAATATATCACTAGCTCTTAGGGCCATTTCTTTAGAGCCTCCACCGCCAGGAATTACACCAACTCCAAACTCAACGAGTCCTATATAACTCTCTGCGGCTGCCACTACACGATCTGCGTGTAGGGTTAGCTCACACCCGCCACCAAGAGTTAGGCCGTGAGGAGCCATTATTGTTGGTATGCTGGAGTATCTAAGACGCATTACAGTATCTTGGAAATACTTGATGGCTGCATTCAGCTCATCATATTCTTGCTCTACTGCCATCATGAAAATCATACCAATATTTGCACCTACAGAGAAGTTAGCACCTTGATTTCCTATAACCAAACCATCAAAATCTTTTTCGGCCATATCTATGGCTTTATTTAAACCCGCTAGTACATCACCGCCAATACTGTTCATTTTTGATCTAAACTCACAATTTAAAATCCCGTCACCTAAATCCTCTATTACAACGCCACTGTTTTTAAACACTGCGCTGGATTCTCTAATATTGTCTAGTAGTATAAAAGCATCTTGCCCAGGTACTTTTATTTGTGTTTTTGAAGCAATATCATAATAATAGGTAGCGCCTTGTTTTACACAATAAAAACTGGTATGACCAGCTGCTAACATATCTTCTATCCATGATGCTGGTTGGTGACCTTCTGCTTTCATTATTTCTATCCCAGCTTCTAGGCCAATGGCATCCCAAATTTCAAATGGCCCATGTTGCCATCCAAAACCTGCTTTCATGGCATCATCTATTTTGTATAACTCGTCTGCTATCTCTGGAATACGATGGGTAACATACCCAAATAAAGCAGCCATCGTTTTTCTGTAAAAAGTACCAGCCTTGTCTTTGCCATTTACTAAAATTTTAAATCTGTCTGCAACGTTGTCTACAGATTTTGTAAGCTCCAGGGTAGCAAACTTTCCTTTTTGCGCGGCTCTGTATTCTAGGGTGTTTAAATCCAGGCTTAAAATTTTTGTGGCACCTTTACTATCTTTAGTTTTTTTGTAGAATCCTTGTCCGGTCTTACTTCCAAGCCATTTGTTATCCATCATGGTGGCTATAAAATCTGGCATCTCAAACAGCTCTAAGCGCTCGTCACCAGGGCAGTTTTCTTTAATTCCGTTGGCTACGTGCACCAAAGTATCTAGACCAACTAGATCTACAGTTCTAAAAGTGGCAGATTTAGGACGGCCAATAACAGGTCCAGATAGTTTGTCTACCTCTTCTATGGTTAAGCCCATTTGTTTTACGGTATGAAACAAACTCATAATTGAGAAAATACCAATACGGTTACCAATAAAGGCAGGGGTGTCTTTGGCAATAACAGTTGTCTTGCCTAAAAACTGTTCTGCGTAGGTATTGAAAAACGCTAAAACCTCAGGATTGGTTTTGGGTCCAGGAATTATTTCAAATAACTTTAGGTATCTCGGCGGGTTAAAAAAATGAGTTCCGCAGAAATTTGCTTGAAAATCTTCACTACGTCCTTCACTCATAAACCCAATAGGAATACCAGAGGTGTTTGAGGTAATTAGAGTTCCAGGTGTTCTGTGCTTTTCTAGATTTTCAAATACTTTTTGTTTGATATCTAGCCGCTCAATAACTACTTCAATTATCCAGTCTACACTTGCTACTTTAGCAATGTCATCATCCAGATTTCCTGTTGTAATTCTTTTTGCAAAAGCGGCATTATATAAAGGCGCAGGCTTAGATTTAATAGAACTTGCAAGGGCTTGGTTTACAAGACGGTTGCGTACAACTGTATCTTCTAGGGTTAATCCCTTTGCGGTCTCTTTATCTGTTAATTCTTGGGGTATGATGTCCAGTAATAAAACTTCAACACCAATGTTTGCAAAATGGCAAGCAATAGCACTTCCCATAATTCCTGAGCCTACAACGGCTACTTTGTTAATTCTTCTTTTAGACATACCTTTTAATTATGTATTACCTTTTATATATGTTTTTGTTACTAATAAGCTCCGTGATGGTGCTAGCAACTTTATTAAATGTTTTTATATCCTCTTCAGAGATCTGTTCTTGTACGGCCTCATCAAATCTAAGAACAACACCCTTAGAGAATTCTCTCATTTCTTTACCAAAGCTAGTAAGGTGTATAAGTACCCCGCGACCATCTTCTGGATTTGGTTTGCGGTCAATGAGTCCTTGCTCCTCCATTTTTTTTAGGGTACGTGATAAAGAGGTTGCTTCTATACCCATTTTAGGTCCTAGGGCAGTAGAGGGGGTGCCATTTTCTGGATCAATACTAATGAGCGCAAAACCTGTAGCCATAGTGCTGCCTTTGGTGCCTGCCTCTTCATTGTACATCTTTTGCACCGCCATCCAGGTTGCTCTTAGCACATAATCTATTGTCTTTTCTTTCAAAGGAGTTGCGTTGTAATTAATTCTAATTCCAAAGATACTATTAATTTACTATGCACGCATAGTAAATTAATAAAAGTTTAATTCCTGCTTTGAGTTTTGATTTAATTAGTTGGTTTGGTTTGTAGAGTGTAGCCCCCAGGGTGAGTTAAAATCCAGAGTTCTACGGTTTCTAATGAGCGCCAATGCTGGTCTCTTTTGGTTTTATTTGAGGCTGGTTTTACTGATTTGGTATATTTCTTTTCTAATATAAATCTATTGCCATGCGCTAGTTCATTTTCTATAGGATGCAGCGTTGAGGTGTTTGTTATTTGTGCAAGGTTGGAGAAAATGAGCACTAATTTGCCATCAGGGGTGAGTCTTTTTTTAGCCTGGGTAAAAAAGTCAACAAACAACGTATCGGTATAGTATATAGCTTGGTCAATGCTGCCCAGTTTATGAGATTGTGGTAACCAAGGTGGATTAAAGACGATTAATTCGGTTTGTTTTTCAAAAGCGCCAAAGAGATTACCTAAATTTAGGTCAATCTTTCTAGAGAGTTTTGTGGTCCCCATATATTTTGTTAGTCCAACAATAGCATTTGGGTTTATGTCTGTTGCAAATACCTTTTGAAAACCATGCTGTACCATTTGCAAAGACAATACGCCACAACCAACCCCAACGTCTATGGCTGTTTTTTTTGACCCTTTATAGTGTTTTAGCCAAGTATCAAAAAGAGTTAAATGTTCAAAACGAGTAGGGAAGTAGGTTCCATAATATGGATGTATTTTGTTGCGCAGGACCGGTATAGAAATACCATTTTTATACCACTGCCATGCACTATTAAGACCCTGTATTTGAGGTAATGTAAGTAAGAAGTGATTGTTTTTTGGATAAAACTCCTCTAGCCAACCAATACTAGGTGCTTTTTTTAATGTTAAATTCCCAGAGATTACCTCTACAACAATATTATTTGAAAGCTTACGATACTTGTCGCGATAGTCATGCTGTTCTTGAAAAGTGGTGTTGCGTATTTTCTTTTTTAAGTATTTGTGTATCTCTAGAAGTAGTGTTAGGCCATCTCCATAAAACTCATTGATGAGTATCATTTTACCTTGCTCTAAGGCTTTGATGGTAGGGAGCACCTCTGTTTTTTTATTAAAAGAAATTAGTTTTTTCTCAACAACTATGGGTTCTGGTTTGTTTATTTTTAGTGGGGTAGTCATTGAAGTTTTATTTTTGACGGAAGATAGGTATTCCTTACTAGGTCTATTGAATAATTATATATTAATAAAGTTTTTTTATACAACTTAAGATAATAGGTGTATTTTAGTGTATCACCTATTTAAATTTCATAATTAGTTTAATAGTTTTATTTTTAAAAAACTTTACACGTTAATATTAATAATCAATAATTAATTATGAAAAAAAACACACAAATTATTCTGCCTTTAATATTGTTATTTTCGATTCAGTTCGTCTTTGCACAAAAGATAAAAGAAGAAATCCCATCTTATCAAAGAAGTTCACTTCACAATATTTTGGTTGTTGGAGATGCTTTTGATAACTCTGATATTGTTGCAAATGCATATCAAACATGGCCATTCCCCGATAAGTATAATGATCATAGAATTGATTTAAATTCTGTTACCTTATCAGATTATAAGTTAACAGATGAAGAAATAGAACAATTAGGAATTAAAAAAAGTGGTGCTGGAAAATTATTGAGTGGAGTAGCTAGCGAGGCAACTGCTGGAATAATAGCTGACAACTCTCAAGTTAAATATGAATTAGATAAATTCATATCTTCAAAAAAACTCCCTTACGAACTTGTAAATAAATGGTTTGTTTTAGATGATTTTGGACAAGAAGGGTATAATCCTTTAACTCTTATAGGTGAAAGAGGTTCTTACAGTGCCAGTGAGGAGGATAAGACAATTGCTGAAACAACAATTAGGGGAGTCACGGATCTTAAAAACTCAGGAAAATTTCTGATAAAAAACACATTTGTTGTTTTTACAAAATTAAACTTTGTTTCAAACGAAGCAGTTGCTTTAGCAATAAAAGGGGTTTCTGATGCAGTAGCAAATGATTTGACAGGACTCCTTAGAGATGTTGCACTAAAGGCATCCGAGAAAATCTATAACAAAACAAGAGAAGGTTATTCGGTTTGGACAACCGCTTGGCTATATAGGCTTGATTGGAATGATGAGTCCTTCATGTCACTTGGTCAGTTAATGAGTAAAAAGAAATCAGGAGAAAATATTGATTTTTCTTCCTTGGATGTTAACTTTGAATTCATTGGAGACGAGAAAGCAACTAGTTTGGTTACATTTTCTTTAAAAGAAAAAAGAACAGAACAACAAATAATTGAACTATCGACAGTACGGAATTTAGATAAAGTTTACAGTAAACTACAGAAAAAATATGATGTTTTTAAACCTAAATCTCCAATTATAATTGAAGATGGTAAGATTTATGCCCAGATTGGAATGAAAGAAGGTCTAGAAGGAGGAGAAAGTTTTGAGGTTCTTGAAGAAATTGCAGATCCAGAAACATATGAAATGATTGGATATAAAAAAATCGCAACTATCAAAGTTGATAAAAAACAAATTTGGGATAATCGTTTTGGAGCTCAAGACGAAAACTCTCAAGATTTCAATATGACTCTTTTTAAAGGAAAAGCAAAAAAATTAAGTTCAGGAATGTTAATTATGCAAAAAAAGTAAATATGAAAAAATTATTAATTTTTATTGGAATATTATTTATAGCTATAGGTTCTGCAGACGCGCAATCTAAAAGAAACAAAAAGAAAGCAGATACTGAAACTGCTACTTGGAATTACACCATTCAATGTGTTGGAGAAGCAGCTGCTGGAGTATATACTCTAAAGGTTTTTTCTATTT
>ENA-OSJC01001308-OSJC01001308.1-marine-metagenome-genome-assembly--contig:-NODE-1308-length-20734-cov-12.154233_pt1 | contig 20734 bp, 16 predicted proteins | sample MGYA00237885_ERZ534234 | MGnify/ENA primary metagenome ERZ534234 (study PRJEB26413, sample SAMN06343907) | marine metagenome | isolation source: coastal waters | place: Atlantic Ocean: West Antarctic... | reverse complement strand
GCTGATTATGTCGTAGATATTGGGCCTGGTGCTGGAGTTCACGGTGGTGAAATTGTGGCCCAAGGACTCCCTAATGAAATTGCTAAAAACAAAAAATCTCTTACTGGCCAATACATAAGTGGGCAGAAAAAAATCACAGTTACAAACAAAATAAAAACTCCTGATAATTCCTTTTTTAAAATTACAAAAGCTTCCGGTAATAATTTAAAAAATATTACCTTAAATCTCCCGATAGGTCTATTTACATGTGTTACAGGAGTTTCTGGTAGTGGAAAATCTACACTCATTAATGACACACTTTATAACGCCGTGGCAAAACACCTTTACCGAAGCAATTTAGAACCAGCGAGTCATGAAGATATAGAAGGCTTTGATTTCTTTGACAAAGTTGTCGATGTAAATCAAAGCCCCATTGGGAGAACTCCAAGATCTAACCCTGCTACCTATACCGGGTTGTTTACTCCTATAAGAGATCTTTTTTCTAAAGTCCAAGAAAGCAGGGCCAGGGGTTACAGTCAAGGGCGGTTCTCATTCAATGTTAAAGGTGGGAGATGTGAGTCCTGTGAAGGTGATGGGGTAATTAGAGTTGAAATGCATTTTTTACCGGATGTATATGTCGAATGTGATTCTTGTTATGGCCATCGTTACAATCGTGAAACGCTTGAAATATTTTACAAAGGAAAAAATATTCATAATATTTTAAGTTTTACCGTAGAAGAAGCACATGAATTTTTTAAGGCTGTACCAACGCTTGAACGAAAACTAAAAACTCTTCTAGATGTAGGTCTTGGATATATTAAATTAGGGCAAAATGCAACGACTCTTTCTGGGGGGGAAGCTCAAAGAGTCAAATTAGCTTTAGAACTTTCAAAAAGGGATACTGGAAAAACGCTTTATATTTTAGATGAGCCAACAACTGGCTTACATTTTTCTGACATACAACTATTACTAAATGTGTTGCACAGATTAAGAGATAATGGGAATACTTTAGTGGTAATTGAACACAATCTAGATGTAATCAAGACTGCTGATTGGATTATTGACCTTGGTCCTGAAGGAGGTGATGGTGGCGGTGAAATCATCGCAGAGGGGTCGCCTGAAAAAATTATATCCAATAATAAAAGCTTCACTGGTAAATATTTAAAAAGATATTTATAGGTTTTTTAAAGATGCCTCAATATCTTCTGTCGCTGGAGCTAGCTGATGCCATATGTTAAAACTTACTGCTGCCTGCTCAACTAACATCCCAAGGCCATCGTAAACTGAATCAGTTTTCATATGAGCTTCTTTCATAAACGGAGTTTGAGAGCCATACATCATGTCATAACAAATACCTTCATCCTTCAAACAATTTAAAGCATGTTCTGGCAAAGGTGAGTGTTGGTTTGTTAAGGATGAAGAAGTAGCATTTATTATCAAATCAAAATAGAGTTTATTGGAGAAATCTAAATCTATTGTCTCTAATGTTACTTGGTTTTTTTCAGCAAAACATTTCCAATATTTTTTCATCTCAATTGCTTTAGTAAAGGTTCTATTTGTTAGAAAAATTTTCTTTGGTTTGCTTTGAATAAGATCATAAATTGCACCATTTGCAGCCCCACCAGCCCCAACTAAAAAAATATTTTTACCTTTGGTATTAATTTTTTTATTAGACAAATCATTTATTAATCCCCTGCCATCCGTTGAGTCTCCAATAATATTGTTATCTAAAAATGTTATTGTATTAACAGACTTACATAAAGATGACCTTTCTGAAAGTTGGTCACAAATATCAAAAGCAGCATTTTTTAATGGAAGAGTAATATTTAGCCCTTGATAACCCTCACTCTCTAAACGCTTGACACTTTCAAAGAACTTATCTTGACTGATATCAAATTTTTTATACTCCAAATCAATTGCAAATTCTTTTGCAAATAAAAGGTGTATTTGGGGGGAAAGGGAGTGCGATATAGGATGCCCAAGAACTGCAAATTTTTTTATTTTTATCATTCGTTCATTATTATAAACAATAAAATAATATCGAGAGAAATATTTAATGCTTTATAATAGTGCAATTATTAATTAAAAATGCATTATAATAGTGCATATATTATTTATTTAATGTGTTTTGTAAGTAAATCAGTCACTTTAGCGAATAAAATATTGGCATAGATTGTACTTTAGATTATATATATAACAATTAACTATTTTTTGAGGAGTTTTAGTATGGCTGGCGCTGATGTAATTAAACAAATTAAACAAGAAAAGATTAAATTTATTGATCTTCGTTTTACTGACACCATGGGAAAAGAGCAGCACGTCACAGTACCTGCTTCTGCCTTTGATAAAACTAAATTTACTGATGGTCACGCCTTTGATGGCTCATCAATTAAGGGGTGGAAGGGGATTAATGCTTCAGACATGCTGCTTAAACCAGATCCTAATACAGCTAATATTGATCCATTTATGGAAGAAAAAACACTAATCTTAACTTGTAATGTTGAAGACCCTACAGACGGAAAAGGTTACGATCGTGATCCTAGAACAATAGCAAATCGTGCTGAAAAATACCTTAAAACAACCGGGATTGGCGATACCATTTATTTTGGTCCAGAACCTGAGTTCTTTGTATTTGACTCAATCACATGGAGTTCAGGTATGAGTGGCTCTTCAGTAAATATTAACTCTGAAGAAGCAGAATGGGACTCTAATAACGAACATGATGGTGGTAATGTTGGCCATCGCCCAAGAGTTAAAGGTGGTTACTTTCCGGTACCTCCTGTTGACTCCCTTCAAGATCTTAGATCAGAAATGTGCTTAACATTAGAAGAGATGGGTGTGCCTGTTGAAGTTCATCATCACGAAGTTGCAGGAGCCGGCCAAAATGAAATTGGCACCAAATTTTCTTCATTAACACAAAGAGCTGATTGGACTCAAATCCTTAAATACGTAGTGATGAATACAGCACATAGATTTGGTAAAACAGCTACCTTTATGCCAAAGCCAATTTTGAATGATAACGGAACAGGGATGCACGTTCACCAATCAATTTGGAAGGGTGGAAAAAATATGTTTGCAGGAAAAGAATATGCAAACCTAAGTGATACTGCTCTTTATTATATTGGTGGAATTATTAAGCATGGCAAAGCCTTAAATGCTATAACTAATCCCTCAACGAATTCATATAAACGCCTAGTTCCTGGTTTTGAAGCACCAGTTATGCTGGCATATTCTGCTAAAAATAGATCTGCTGCAATTCGTATCCCATATGTATCTACAGATAAAGCGAGACGGATTGAAGTCCGATTTCCAGACCCAATGGCAAACCCATATTTAGCTTTTAGCGCATTAATGATGGCTGGTCTCGATGGCATCCAAAATAAAATTCATCCGGGGGAAGCTGAATCAAGAGATTTATATGATCTGACAGCTAAAGAAGAAGAAAAAATACCTCAAGTTGCTGCTACCTTACCTGAAGCTCTTGAAGCGTTAAGAGTTGACAGAAAATTTTTGACTGCAGGTGGGGTTTTCTCTGATGACTTTATTGACAGTTTTATTGATTTAAAAATGGAAGAGGTTACACGTTTAAGAATGACTCCTCATCCAATAGAGTTTGATATGTATTACAGTTTATAGATTCTAATTTAGGGGTGGGTTTAAATCTGCCCTTTTTTTTACCAAAATTCATATGCACTAATTTTGTGCACATAACAATATAATTGGAGCTAATAAGTTAGAAAGACTGATACAAAAAATATAGAAATTTTGGCCACATTATTGCTATCTATACTATATGGAACTTATATAAATGAAACCAAACTTATTAAAAAATGAATTTAAAGGAATGGAAGATCTAGCCACTGCAGTTTTGGCTTGTGATAAAAATTTAGTTATTAAGTATATAAATCCAAGTGCAGAAATCTTATTTGAATTAAGCTATGACCAAGCCTTTAATGAAAGTATTAGTCTTTTTTTTGAAGAAATTTATTTTTTTAAAGATGCATTAAAGCAAGCTAAAACCAAACAAAGTTCGTATCGGGAGTACGAATACTTTGTTAAGACCAAACAAAATAAAACTATTTGCGTAAGTTTTACAATCACACCAATTGAAAAAAAAGAATTCGACTTTATTGTAGAATTTAGTCAAATGGATCAACAGCTAAGAGTTGCCCGTGAAGAAAGAATGTTTATTCAACAACAAGCAAATTCGGAATTACTAAGAAACCTTGCACATGAGATAAGAAACCCCCTTGGTGGTTTAAGAGGCGCTGCTCAGCTTTTAGAAAAAGAATTGAATGAAAAATCATTAAAAGAATATACGAAAGTAATAATTGATGAAGCAGATCGACTACAAAACCTTATGAATAAATTATTAATACCACACCAGCTCCCTACGTATAAAAAAACAAATATCCATGAGGTTTTAGAAAGGGTTCGTAGCTTAATACTCTCAGAATTTCCAGAAAACTTAGTACTAACTAGAGATTATGACGTAAGTTTGCCGGAATTTATTGGAGACAGAGAAAAGCTAATTCAAGCTGTTTTAAACGTTGCTCGGAATGGTGTCCAAGCAATGCTCGAAGATAAATCTAAAGAAAAAATGAACATTAACTTTATTACTAGAGCAGAGAGTCAAATTGTATTTCATAAAAAAAAACATACAACAGCAATACGTTTAGATATTGTCGATAGTGGCCCAGGGATTAATAAAGAATTATTAGATAAAATATTTTATCCATTAGTTTCAGGTAAAGATTCTGGATCTGGTTTAGGTCTTTCATTGGCCCAAAACTTTATAACTCAGCACAATGGAATGATCGATTGTTCGAGTGCTCCCGGTAAAACAAAATTTTCTATCATTCTGCCTATCGAGAATAATTTAAAAATTAATGAGGTAAAAAAATGAAGAAAGTTTGGGTCCTTGATGATGATAAATCTATACGATGGGTTTTCGAAAAAGCACTTTCAAAGGCGAATCTTCCTTGCCAATGTTTTAGCAATACAAATGAAGCAATTAATCAATTTAATCACGAAACTCCCTCTGTTATTGTAAGTGATATTAGAATGCCTGGAGAATCGGGTATTGATTTCTTAACCAAAGTTAAAGCAAAGTTTCCACTTATCCCAATTATTATTATGACGGCTTATTCCGACCTTGATACTGCAGTTTCTGCTTTTCAGAAAGGAGCTTTTGAATATATTGCTAAACCTTTTGATATAGATAAGGTATTAGAAGTTATAAATCATGCATTAGAACAAACAAAAATAAATGACAAGGATTCTAGTCCGTCGGATTACATTCTTCCTGAAATTATAGGTCAAGCGCAATCTATGCAGGAAGTATTTCGTGCCATAGGTAGGCTAAGTAAGTCAAATGCCACTGTTCTCTTAAACGGCGAGTCTGGTTCAGGTAAAGAATTAGTTGCGAATGCCATTCATAAAAATAGTGATAGAAAAGGATCGCCTTTTATTGCTATAAATACTGCTGCAATACCAAAAGATCTCCTTGAGGCAGAGTTATTTGGTCATGAAAAAGGTTCATTTACAGGGGCTCAAAACCTTCGAAAAGGTAGATTTGAACAATCGGATAAAGGAACATTGTTCTTAGATGAGATTGGTGATATGCCAATTGATTTGCAAACAAGGTTACTACGAGTTTTAAGTGATGGACAATTTTATAGAATAGGGGGGCAGGATTCTATTGTAGTTGACGTAAGAGTCATAGCAGCAACCCATCAAGACTTAGAAGGATTAGTCAAAGATGGAAAATTTAGAGAAGATTTATTTCATAGATTAAATGTCATTAGAATCACAGTGCCACCATTAAGAAAAAGGATCGAAGATATACCTTCCCTGTCTAGATATTTTCTAACTAAAAGTGCTAATCAATTAAAGGTCCCCCCTAAAACTTTATCTAAAGAAGTTCTGGATTATTTTAACAATCTTGAATGGAGGGGGAATGTTAGACAGCTTGAGAATGTATGTCATTGGTTAACTGTAATGTCCCCTGGTAATAAAATAATAGTAAGTGATTTACCCTCTGAACTGAAAGATGAGCCCTTAAATGAAATTAATAATTCAAATGAGTGGCAAGAAAATTTAGCTAGAGATTTATCAAGGCAATTATTAGATGGGAAACTAGATTTACATAGATTTTTTATTGATCAAGTTGAAAAAATTATAATTAAAAAAACTCTGGAGCATACAAAAAATAGAAAGCTAGATGCTGCAAGTATATTAGGTATTGGGAGAAATACTGTTACTAGGAAGATTAAAGAATTAAAAATTCCTCGGTCATAAATTAAATTCTTTCTTTATTGTTTTAGAAATTTTTTCAAATATCATCCCCCATTCATTACTAGTTTCTGCTGTAAAAATTTTAATGCTAGGGTACCAGAGACTTACACCTTGCTCCTCAGACCAATACCACAACTTGCCTCTTTGGAAAGGTACAAATAGAAATGTTTTTTTACCTAATGCTCCTGCTATATGAGCCGTAACATTGCTTGATGTGACAATAATATCGCAGTTTGATATTAATGCTGTTAAGCCATCAATATCTGAAAATTTATTTACACCTTCGTATTCATCAATTTTAATTTTACTCTCTTTAAACAGTATTTCTTTTTCAAAAGCAGTTTTACCTTCATTTTTTTTAAATTCATATTGTAAATCTAAAAAGTTAATACCTTTAATCTTCAAAATTGGGAGTAAATCTTGGAGTAGTGCAGTTTTATGTCCACCTTCCTGTGCGGAACTCTTCCATGAGATTCCACAAATTAAAGTATTTTCTTTCTTTATTCTATTTTTTATTTCATTAATTTTAGTAATATCTGGAATTAAATACACTATTTCTTTTTTTGGAAAATCAACTATTTCTTGACGAAGATATTTCCCTATACTTCCCCAATAAATGCCTTTGTCAAAGATGCCTGGATCATAATCAATTATAAATTCGTGTTTATTTGTATGTACTGCATAAAATTCAATTCCCGGAAATGATCTTTTACAAAGATTAACTAAGCGGTAATCTAGCTCAACACTAATATTTTTGAATTTTTTATGGAATTCTTTAAGCATACTCAGGCCAAGTATTGTATCTCCGAGTCCAGAATCTAGTAAAATAATAATCTTCTCATCTTTTTTAAGCTCTTTTTTATTAACATCAAGATCAATCAAAGTTTTAAGCATGTCGTATCTTTTTGTGATATCTATCTCATTCTTTAATAAAATTCTTGCATCCACATATTTCCATGCTTCTTTAAATTTTTTATTCAATAAATACAGCATGCCTAAATTATTTCTTGCATAAAATGAATCTGGCTTTTTTATTAAAACATCTTTTAATATCTTTACTGGCTCATCAAATTTTCCTTCATAGATTAAACAAGACGCATAATCTATATGGGGGCCTACGATACTTGGTACTAATGTTATCAATTTTTGATATATAATTTTTGCTGCTTTATAATTCCGCGTTGCCGCAAGACATCTGCCTATTATATTTATACAATTGAGATGATCGGGGTCAATTTTGGTTGCCGCTCTTAAGTACTTTAACGACTCCTCATAATGATAGTTTTGCGCTAAGATGATTCCATAATCATACATAGATTCAAATTTATCTGGCTCCAATTCTAGTGCTTTTTTAAAAGAATCCATTGCGCCATCATTATCTAAAATTTCCATTTGCGCGCCACCCAATTTTTTGTAAATTTCTGGGGTATTTGGATTAATTTTAACAATTTCCTCATATGCTTTTATGGCATTTTTATAATCTTTTAATGCGTTATAAGCTATTGCTAAATTTTGATAATCACCTACGATTGGTTTCGTTACTTTTATAGATCTTTCGAGCATTTGTATTCCGTCAATATATTGCTCCTTCATTAAATATATTATTGCTAAATGTGAAAGTGCTCTAGGATTCTTATTATCTTTTTTTAAGATAACTTTATATATTGGAATAGCTTTATCGAATTCTTTAGCTTCAATTAAGCTTTGCGCTTTTTCTAGTAGCTCATTTAGATTATTATTCTTATCCATATTTTTAAATTTTTTCTATTTTCTTTTATTTTATATGATTAATTAACGAAGAAATAAAAAAAAACAGCATCCGAAGATGCTGTTTTTAAATAAATCTACTACTTGTCAAACTTCTACTAAGATTTAAGTCCTAGAAGAATAATATCGCACCCAGAGATAATGTATCATTCTCCATTGAGTTTGTTGATACTTGACCAGTTGATTCTGTAGCATTGTACTCAGCAACTAAATTTAGATGCTTAGTTAATGGATGGTATGCACCCACTGTCCAACGCTCATTTTCTTCAACTAAAGTAGCGTTTGTTTCGCCAGATGCTGTGTCAAGATTTGAAACACCATAAGCAACACCAATTTTAGTACCTGTTGGTATTACATATGTAGCTTGAACATAACCACCGTCTGAATCGCGTTCTTTAGCATCAGCTGTTACACCGTTATTGCCGAATAGTGTAGTACCTAGGCCTTCACCATCATAGTAATAACCAACTAATCCAAAGTTACCAGCACTTATAGAAGCACCTACATCGAATGCTGTGATGTCGTAAGATTGTTTAGTTGCAGCAGTTAAAGCTTTAACACGTGTAACGTCATATGAAGCACCAGATACCCATACTTTACCAGCAACATCGCCAGTCCATGAGTATGAAGCTTCTGCTTCAATACCGAAACGATCTTGGTTAACTGCAGAAGAAGCAGCACCAGTTACTGTATCGGTATGAGTTGTTGTTGAAGCTACAGTACCCTTAGATATAACAGTTGCTGAAATTGACAACTGAGTAACAGATGTTGAATCAGAACCGTTTAATGTAGCAGTTGTACCAGTAAACGAGTTAGTTGTAACATAAGTTCTAGTTGTTACAGCAGTGCTCGCATCAGGGATTTGATTTGGATTCATTAAACCAACTTTAGCTTGGAATCCACCCATGTTTGGAGTCGTATATGTAGCTTGACCCTTCCATGCAGCATAAACATAACCAGTACCGATACCACCTAGTGTAGTAGCACCACCAGATTTACCAGTAGCACCAGAACCAACACCTAATAGTGTCATGTCGTTAAGGATCGCGCCAGAAGCAAAGATACCAATATCTTTACCAATTTTGATAGATCCCCATGATTTATCACCAAATGATAAATATGACTGACGATTTAACGGAGTTTTGTTATCACCAGCTGCAGAGTTATCTGAAGCATTTGGTTGGAATGAAATAGTAAATGACACATCAGTATTATTCTGACGTGTTGTACCAGTAAATCCTAACCATGATGGTAATAGACCAGTGTTGATACCTTGGCCATCAGACTCGCCAAGAGCATCTTGACCATTAGCTATGTTACCTGTAAGTGTAGAACCTTTAGCTTTGTCAGCATCATTAAAATTCATGAATGCATTAACATTACCATTTACATCTAAAGTCCAGTCACCTGCTGGGATTACGATTCCAGCGTTAGCTGCCGTAGCACCTAAAGCTAGAGCTGCACCCGCAACTGCTAGATTCATTTTCTTGTTCATATAATATTTCTCCTATAATTAAAACTACTTTTATAACCAGAGTTAAAAAAGTAATTTATAAATAACTTTCCTAACAAAAAAACTTTCTTAAGAATAAACTTTCTCATTAAGAAGAGTTGTATTCATTATCCCTAATGTACATAACAAATAGCAAGTTAATTATGACTTTATTGTTACAAATTCATAGTATTGTTGTAAATTTACAACAAATATTTAGAATACGCTTTCAAATAAAGGGTTTAGCTCCTTTATTTAATATCTTTATGAACCTTGATTGCATAGCGATCTGTCATTCCAGCTAAATAGTCTGCAACGGTTCTAGCTAAATCTTGTTCTGAATTATTTTGATAAGATTTTGGCATCAACGATGGATCGTTAATAAAATGAAGAAACAAATCTTTCATAATTTTCTTTGCATTATTAGTCATTATTATTACTCGTTCATGCTGATAAAGAAAAGTTCTCAAAAACTGTTTAAGCTCAATTTGCTTGTCCGCCATCTCCTTAGATAGGCAGATTAACTGAGGGAATATTCTAACTTCCTTGATTGTCTTAGGTTTAAATTTTGCTAAATTTATTGCGCTAGTCTCACATATATCAAAAATTAAGTTGTATATTATTCTTCTTATAGTTTCATGAAGCCATCTAATTTCATCAATATCAGAATAATCTTTTTTTACAAGCTCAGCAGACTCTCTGAATAACGATATGTCCATTAATGCCTTAAATTTTATCACCCCTGAACGATAACCATCGTCAATATCATGATTATTATAAGCAATCTCATCGGCATAATTCACCAATTGTGCTTCTAATGAAGGTTGTTGTTTTTTTAAAAATCTCTCACCTAATGATCCTAAATTTTTAGCATTATTTACAGAGCAATGCTTTAAGATTCCCTCTCTTGTCTCAAATGTTAAATTTAATCCGTCAAAATCAGCATATCGTTGCTCTAATAAATCAACAACTCTTAAAGACTGTAAATTGTGTTCAAAGCCACCGAAGTCCTTCATACATAAATTTAAAGAGTCCTGCCCTGCATGGCCAAATGGGGTATGGCCTAAATCATGAGCCAATGCAATTGCCTCAGCAAGATCTTCATGGCAATTTAAAGTTCGAGCTATTCCTCTTGAAATTTGAGAAACTTCTAATGAATGAGTAAGGCGTGTTCGAAACATATCGCCTTCGTGATTTACGAATACTTGTGTTTTATATTCAAGGCGTCTAAATGCAGATGAATGAATTATACGATCTCTATCTCTTTGGAAGTCGTTCCTTAATTGTGACTTTTTTTCTTTATATTCCCTCCCTAAACTATAACTAGGGTCTGCAGCATAAGGTTTTAATATCATCAAAAGTCTTTTTTTAAAAGAGTATCATGAAGTTTTTTAGTATCATAATCACTTGTCAGAATAGCCTTACCTATGCCTTGCTGCAAAACAAGATTTATTTGGTCTTCTTTTGTTTTTTTATCAAGCTGCATCAAATCTAGAAACTCTTGCTTTGAAATATGTGGGGGATTAATAGGCAGATTTGCATTAATAATTAAACGTTTAATCCTACTGTTATCTTCTTTTGTAAGCCATCCCATTTCTTCTGATAAATAAGCTGCCATAGCTATCCCTACTGCTATAGCTTCTCCATGTAGCCATTTGCCGTAACCGGTAGCTGTTTCAATAGCATGTCCAAAAGTATGCCCTAAATTTAAGATAGCTCTTATGCCAGATTCGAATTCATCAGCCTCTACAATGTCTGCTTTATTTTGGCAAGAACGCACAACAGTCTGAATTAGTAATTGAGGATCTCTTTTCATAATTCCTTCGATATTGTTCTCAAGCCATGAAAAAAAACTAGCGTCTCTGATTAATCCGTATTTTATAACCTCAGCCAAACCTGCTGATAATTCTTTATCAGGTAATGTTTCCAATATGCTTATATCAGCGATAACACATTTTGGCTGATAAAAAGCACCTATCATATTCTTTCCAAGTGGATGATTAATTCCAGTCTTTCCCCCAACAGAAGAATCGACTTGCGATAATAGAGTGGTTGGAATTTGAATAAAGTCTACCCCCCTCATAAACGTTGCTGCTGCAAAACCAGTTATGTCTCCAACAACACCACCACCAAGTGCGATTAATGTAACTTGACGATTTGCTTTATTTGTTAGCAAAGCATCATAAATTAAATTGAGTGTTTCAAGATTTTTATAGACTTCACCGTCAGGAAGAATAATTGGAATAATATCTTTTTCAGCTGATAAGGTATTTACAATTTTTTGTAAATATAAGGGTGCAACCTTATCATTAGTAATAATAGCTACTTTTTTATTAGAAATATGTTTTTTAAATAAATCATAATTTCCTATAAGGTCCTTACCAACATATATTGGATAACCTCTTTTCTCTAAATTTATATTAATAGTTTTCATAGTTTTTTAGTCAAAGATTCAATTTCATAAGAAATTTCTTTTGCACGCTTGCCTGCAGTTTCAATTATATAGTCAGAAATAGATGCGTAAATAGGGTCTCTAATTTTAAATAAGGTTTCTAAGGTTTCTTTTAAGTCGCCCTCTTGCAAAAGAGGTCTAGATCGATCGCCTGTCATTCTAGTCACCAAATCATCACAGTTTGATTTTAAATAAATTACCTGCCCATTATCCGAAAGTAATTTACAATTATTTTTAGATAAAATAATGCCTCCTCCGGTAGCTAATACAATATTTTTATGGTGAACCAAATCCTTCAACACAACCTCTTCTCGCTTTCTAAATCCTACTTCCCCCTCATATTCGAATATTAAAGGGACTTTTACGCCGGTCTTTTCTTCAACAACATGGTCACTATCATAAAAATCTTTGTTGAGCATTTTTGATAGTATTTTACCAATTGTCGTCTTTCCAGAACCCATTAGGCCAATTAAAAAAATATTTTTAGTGTCTTTCAATAGCAATTCTCTTATAACGATATAAAGTAAATAAGTAAAATAAAAGTTTTATTAGATTAAATATCATACTAAACCTCTATAATAAACTTTTATATTATAGTTAAACATTAAATTTAAGCACATTATGTATTCAATCATTAAAAATTATATTTTTATTGTTCTTCTTGGTGGATTATCGATCTTAGCAATGGTTATTTTCGTATCAGCGCTAATTTATCCAACACTTCCTAATATTTCTCATTTGGTGAAGTATTATCCAAAACAACCCCTTCAAATATATTCAAAAGAAGGGCTCCTTATTGCAGAATTTGGTGAGGAGAGAAGAGATTTTATAGCTATCGCAGACACTCCCCAGCAAATGATTAATGCAATTCTATCAATTGAGGATAGGCGTTTTTTTGAACACCCTGGTATAGATTTTATTGGCATAGCTAGAGCTGCTCTTAGAAATATAACCGGAAGAAGTCATGAAGGGGCAAGCACAATAACAATGCAAGTCGCAAGAAACTTTTTTCTTACCCCTGAAAAAACATTTAAAAGAAAAGTTAACGAGATACTACTCGCAATTAAAATAGAAAGGACTTTATCAAAAGAAGAGATACTGGAGCTATATATTAACCAAATATATCTCGGTCAGAGATCTTTTGGTTTCGCAGCCGCTGCTAATACTTACTATGGTAAAAATCTTGATCAATTAAACTTGGGGGAAACTGCATTATTGGCAGGACTTCCAAAGGCACCTAGTCGATATAATCCTTTAGTAAGGCCACATTTAGCAATCAAAAGGCAACAAAATGTTCTAAATAGCATGTTACGTCATGGTTATATAGACAAATCTACTTACATCTTAGCCTTAGAGGACTCCCTAAGTCTTAAAGAAAAATTTATGAAAAGTGAGCTTCAGGCAAACTACGTAGCTGAAATGGTTAGAAAAACTTTATTTGATGAGTTTGGGGATAAAATTTATACAAGTGGGCTTAAAGTTTACACAACAATCAAAAAGAAAAATCAGTTAATGGCAAATCTGGCTGTACAAAATGGGATTATTAACTATATGGCCCGCCACGAACTGGCTCCGCCTGAAGATTTTATTGAATTCAAATCTAAAGAATTTAAAGATCGAGATGAGCGGGATAAATTTATATTAAAAAAACTTAAGGTAATTCCAACTTATAACGATTTCATTCCCGGAGTCATCTTAGATTTACAGCCTCTAAGAGTCGATGTACTTCTTAAGAATGGGAAAAAAATTAGTGTCTACAAGAGAGGGTTAAAATTACTGAAGAAAGATTTAGAAATTGAAAATGAAGGGGAAAGATTACTAAAGCCTGGATCTGTTATTCGACTTGTTAAGAAAAGAAATTATTGGATTGCTACGCAATTGCCTAAGGTTGAGAGCTCATTAGTCTCCATGGATCCAAATACTGGAGCAATTTTAGCCTTGGTAGGGGGCTTTGATTTTCATCGAAATAAATATAACCATGTCTCACAAGCAAATAGACAACCAGGCTCTATTTTTAAACCTTTTATCTATTCGGCAGCACTTGAGAAAGGAATAACTCCTGCAACATTGGTAAATGATGCCCCTATTTATATAACAGCAGAAGAACTAAATACTAATCAGAACTGGGAGCCAAAAAATTATAACGAAAAATATGATGGTGCAATAAGACTAAGAGAAGGATTAGCTAAATCAAAGAACCTAGTTGCCATAAGAGTTTTAAAGCATATTGATCCAAAATATGCCCTGGATTACATTACAAGATTTGGTTTTGATAAGAAAAAACATTCTCCTTATTTATCAATGGCATTAGGAGTTGGGCAAGTTACTGCTTTGGAGATGGTTGCTGCTTATGGAGTATTTGCAAATGGTGGGTACCTTAAGCAACCCTATTTTATTGAGAAAATTATTGATGTTAAAGGTAGAAAAATTAAACAAAGTTTTTCTATAACGAATGAGGAAACACCAAGAATAATAGATCCTAGAAATGCATTTATTATGACCTCATTACTAAAAGAAGTAATTAATACTGGCACTGCTAGAAAAGCCAAAAGTCTTAAGCGTGAGGATATAGCTGGGAAAACTGGGACTACAAATGAGTTAGTAGATGCTTGGTTTGCTGGATTTAATCCGGACCTTGTAACAATTACTTGGATGGGATTTGATCAGCCTCGATCACTTGGTAAACATGAAAGTGGATCAAGAGCAGCACTACCAATATGGATTGACTATATGAGGCCTATAATCGGTAAACATCCAACTAAAATGCTAGAAACCCCGGATGGGATAATACCTCTAAGAATAAATCCTAAAAATGGAATGTTAGCCAATAAAGAAGAGGATAGTATTTATGAATACTTTTATGATGAATTTCCCCCATCAGATAATGCTTATTTTTTACTTAATTAAACTTTAGATGATTTTTGACAGTATAAATAATAATAGGTTAATAGTTGCTAGGCGAGCTGCGGAAGTTATCATGGAAGAAGGAGTAACAGATTACCTATTTGCAAAGAAAAAGGCAGCGAAATCTTTAGGTTTATTAACTAGCGATAATCTGCCCTCCAATCAAGAAATTGATAATGCTTTGAAAGAGTATCAGAATATTTTTCAAGAACAGGTAGGCTCAGAAGTAATAAGTAAAATTAAAAAAGAGGCATTAAAAACAATGGTTCTTTTTGAAGACTTTAATCCTCATTTAACTGGTCAGTTACTCGAGGGCTTAATACCAAAATTTCCTAAAATACAGATTAATCTTTTTACAGATAATATAAAAGAGGTTGAATATACTTTATTAAATAATAATATTACTTTTGATATAAAAGATACAATTTACCAAGAAAAATTAAGCAAAAAAAAATCTACTAAAGTAGTACCGACTTTTATTCTAGAGGGAGTTTGGTTTCCTATTGAATTAAAAGTTTATTTTGAAAATGATATGCGTAGTAAAAAAAATAATTTACTAAGCAATAAAGGAAAAAATATTAAAGCAATAATCGAGTTTGAATTTGACTCAACTACTTCATCAACCTTGCAACCTTCAGCGCAAAATATGTAAGAATTGCATCGGCTCCTGCTCTTCTAAAAGATATTAAAGATTCTAAAATAACTTTCTCTTCTTCAAGCCAGCCATTTTGAGAGGCAGCCTTAATCATTGCATATTCACCACTCACCTGATAAACAAAAGTAGGCTTTTCAAAAGTCTGCTTCACTCGATACACTATATCTAGATAAGGCATAGCAGGCTTAACCATAACCATGTCAGCCCCCTCATCTAAATCTAATTTAACTTCGTATAAAGCCTCATCACTATTTGCTGGATCCATCTGGTATGTTTCTTTTGACGACAAACCTAATTTTTCAGAGGAGCCAACAGCTTCTCTGAATGGCCCATAAAATGAAGAAGCATATTTAGCAGAATAAGATAATATTTTTGTATTAATAAAATTATTATTTTCTAAAGCCATCCTAATCTTACCAACTCGTCCATCCATCATATCTGATGGAGCAACAATATCCGCACCTGCTTTAGCATGACATAAGGCTTGTTTTACCAACAAATCTACTGTTTCATCATTTAAAATATTACCTTTTTTATCAATAAGCCCATCTTGTCCATGGCTTGTATAAGGGTCTAAAGCAATATCAGTAATAACTCCGAGTTCTGGGATAGATTTTTTTAATGCTTCAACGACTCTTGGGATTAACCCAGATTCATTAAAACATTCTTTTGCATTATGAGATTTTAATGAGTCCTCAATAACTGGAAATATAGCAATTGCAGGTATACCAAGATCAAAGCATTCTTGTGCATCTTTTAATATAAGATCGATGCTTAATCTGTGAATACCTGGCATTGAAGAAATATCTTGCCTGATATTATTGCCAGCAATAACAAACATTGGATAAATTAAATGACTTACACAAAGATTATTTTCCCTCATTAATTTTCGAGAAAAATCATTTTGCCTCATTCGTCTTGGTCGGTTAGTTATTGTCATTGATTTATTAATTCTTTAAGTGATTGGCCAGGATTTTCATCTCGCATAAATACTTCTCCAACTAAAAAAGTAAAAATATTATGATCATTCATCAATTTAATATCAGCATAACTAAAAATACCTGATTCTGTAATGGGAATTCGACTCTTTGGTATCTTAGTGACTAAATCAATAGAAGTTTTTAGAGATACCTCAAAAGTTTTTAAATTACGATTATTGATTCCTACTAATGGTGTATCTAGTAATATCGCTTTTTCTAACTCTTCTTCATTGTGAGCCTCAACTAATACTGCCATTCCTAGGTCATTCGCTATAGACTCGAAGTCTTTTAATTGTTCTAAATTAAGAGCTGAGGCAATGAGTAATATACAGTCAGCGCCCAAAGCTCTTGATTCGTAAACTTGATAAGAATCAATAATAAAATCTTTCCTTAAGATGGGAAGTAAACAGTTATCTTTTACAATTTCTATAAAACTTGGATCTCCTTGGAAATATTTTCGATCTGTTAAAACAGAGATGCACGCCGCCCCGCCTAATTCATAGGATTTGGCAATAGAGTCTGGATTAAAATTAGGGCGAATCACACCCTTTGATGGACTAGCTTTTTTAATTTCGGCAATAACAGCAGGTAAATTATTCTGATGTTTATTTTTAATTGCGCCAATAAAATCTCGAGTTTTAGGGGCTTGAGTGATTTCATCTTTTATCTTGTCAATTGATTTAACTGATTTCGCCTGATTAACCTCTAGCACTTTAGTATTTAAAATTTTATCAAGTATATTATTCATTTGATGAAGTTATTAATTGATTTAATTTTTCCATTGCTTTCCCCTGATCAATCATATCTGCGGCAATAGTAATTCCAGAACCTATATCATTTACCAACCCGCTTAAATATATAGCAGCACCAGCATTTAACAATGCAATATCCCTGCCCACAGAAAGTTTTCCATTCAAAATTTCAAGAATCATTTTTTTTGAATGCGCTGAATCTTCAACAACAATATCTTTCAAGCTGCCTTCCTTTAATTTAAAATCAGAAGGCCGAATAGTATATTCTTTAATAAAATTATCTTTTAATTCAGCAATAAAAGTCTTTCCTGTTATGGAAATTTCATCCATACCGTCCTCGCCATGAACTACAAGTACATGTTTGCTACCAAGTTTTTGTAATACTTTTGCAAAAGTAATAGTTAGCTCTTTACTATAAACTCCTACAATCTGTCTTTTGGCAGAAGCTGGATTAGTTAAGGGTCCAAGTAAATTAAAGATAGTTCTAATTTCCAATTCTTTTCTAACTGGAGCAACATATTTCATTGCTGGATGATAATTAGGAGCAAACATAAAACCAATCCCAATAGCGTCAACTAAATGACCTAATCTTTTATGATCTAAGTTTACATTAACACCTAAAGCTTCTAAAACATCAGCACTCCCGCACTTTGATGAAACTGACCTGCCCCCATGTTTGGCGACTTTGGCGCCAGCTGCTGCCGATATAATTGCGCTTAAAGTCGACACATTGAATGTTTGTAAGCTATCTCCTCCTGTTCCACATGTGTCTATAAGATATTTAGAGTCTTCAACAATTACTTTATTAGAATGTTTGCGCATAACCGAAGCTGCTGCTGCAATCTCATCTGGAGTTTCGCCTTTGATTTGCATTGCAACAATACAGCTAGCTATTTGTGCGGAGCTTAATTCTCCAGTCATAATAAGAGTCATTAAGGACTGCATCTCTGGTGAAGATAAATTTTCCCCTTTCAATAAAGCCCCTAAAAATATTTTAAATTGTTTAACCATTATCTTCTAAAAAGTTTTGTAATAAGTCGTGTCCATATTCACTCAAAATAGATTCAGGATGAAATTGAACTCCTTCGATGGGCAAAGTTTTGTGTTTGATCCCCATAATTTCATCATCGTCAGTCCAAGAAGTGATATCAAAACATCCAGGACAAGAATCTCTCTCAATCACCAACGAATGATATCGAGTAGAAATAAACGGGCTTTTGATGCCTTTAAATACTCCTTTATTATTATGATAAATCTCAGATGTTTTCCCATGCATTATAGTTTTTGCATGAATAATTTTCCCTCCAAATGCCTGTCCAATTGTTTGATGTCCAAGACAGACTCCTAATATTGGAATTTTTCCTTTAAAAAAATCAACTACCTCTAATGAGATACCAGCCTCTTTAGGAGTGCAAGGGCCAGGAGAAAGAACTATATAATTAGGATTTAGTTTTTTTATTTGGTCGATAGTTATTTGATCATTTCTATGCACAACAACCTCTTGCCCGAGTTCAGAAAAATACTGTACAAGATTGTAAGTAAAAGAATCATAATTATCTATCATCACTATCATTTTCTTACTCGCTTTGACCAGATTGAACTAACTCTGATGCCTTTAAAATTGCTTTTGCTTTATTTTGCGTTTCTATCCATTCATTTTTAGGTACTGAATCAGCTACTATACCCGCCCCTGCTTGAACATAAAGTACATTATCTTTAATAACTGCCGTTCTGATTGCAATTGCAACATTCATATCGCCATCAAATCCAAGGTAGCCTACAGCCCCTGAATAAACACCCCTCTTGGTGTCTTCTAATTCATTAATAATTTCCATCGCTCTAACTTTTGGCGCCCCACTAACAGTTCCAGCTGGAAATGAAGCTTTTAAAACATCAATGGCAGATAATTTATTTTTAATGACGCCTTCAACATTAGAAACAATATGCATTACATGGGAGTACTTCTCAATTATCATACTATCTGTAACACTTACAGTGCCTGTTTTTGCAACTCTTCCTACGTCATTTCTACCTAAATCCATTAATTGAACATGCTCTGCAATTTCTTTTGGGTCCGCTAATAAATCTTTTTCGAATTGGATATCTTCAGACTCATCTTTACCCCTTGGCCTTGTTCCTGCTATCGGTCTTACAGTTACTTTCTCACCAACCAAAGTGACTAAAATTTCAGGAGAGGCTCCAACTACATAATGATCACCCATGTGATAAAAAAACATATAAGGGGATGGGTTTAAACTCCGCAGAGTCCGATACAAAGATAATGGGTTTGATTCAAAAGACTTAGTCATTCTCTGGGATAAAACTACTTGCATAATATCGCCATCAAAAATATATTGTTTAGCTTTGTCCACTGCGGCCTTGAATTGCTCTTCTCCGAATTCTGAAACTACTTCAGATAAATTTTTATTATCAGAATCGATACTTTCAAAAGAAGCAAAAGGTGAAGGTCCAGATTGTAATTTCCCTACTAATGCTTGAAGATTCTTTAAGCCCAATTCATAGGCATCAGAAATTGAAGGGTCAACATAATTAATAATAAATAATGTCCCAGATATATTATCAAATACAACAATCTCATCTGAAAGCATTAATAGAATATCAGGTAAGCCTAGCTTATCCTCCACAAAGTTTTTACATAACTTTGGCTCAATATATTTAATGGTTTCGTATCCAAAATAACCAGCAAGGCCTCCAGAATATCTTGGTAAATCTAAATCAGTAGGGACCTTAAAATTAGCCATAAAGTTGTCGATAAAATCTAATGGATTTTCATCGTTAATCTCTTTTTTTACTTTTGCCCCCTCAAGAACTAAAATTTTATTGTCATTTATTTGTATCCTTAATTTAGAAGGAAGGCCAATTATTGAATATCGTCCGAATTTATCTCCGCCCTCCACTGATTCCAATAAATAACTATATGGTTTATTTGCTAATTTTGCATAGACTGAAAGGGGGGTATCTAGATCTGCGAAACTTTCTAAAACTAAAGGGATTCTATTAAACCCTTGTTTTTTATATTCCTCAAATTGTTCTTTTGTAAGAGTAGTAAACATTTTCTTAATTTATTATTGCTACCAAATCATTTAATTTTTTTATTGCCAAATCTACTTTATCAGATTCAATTGATTGTCCATATTGATATCCGTATGGCACAGTAATCACAAAAGTGCCTGCAGAAAATCCTGCCTCAATATCATTACATGAATCTCCAACCATTATGGCTTGTTTTGGTTCTAATTTTAACTTATCACAACTATATTGAAGAGGCATAGGATCTGGTTTTTTTCTAGTAACCGTATCTCCTGATACAACTAAATCTAAATAAGAAATTAGCCCAGATTCTTCAAGAATAGCGTGAGTATAAATTTCTGGTTTATTTGTAACGCAAGCTAGGCTTAATTTCTTCTTTTTAAGCTTCATTAATGTTTCCTCTAC
>ENA-OSJC01001307-OSJC01001307.1-marine-metagenome-genome-assembly--contig:-NODE-1307-length-20742-cov-5.018776_pt1 | contig 20742 bp, 17 predicted proteins | sample MGYA00237885_ERZ534234 | MGnify/ENA primary metagenome ERZ534234 (study PRJEB26413, sample SAMN06343907) | marine metagenome | isolation source: coastal waters | place: Atlantic Ocean: West Antarctic... | reverse complement strand
TCTAACTCAACAAAAGCCTTGTTGTAGTAATCAGCACCACCAACACCAAGAACAACTGCTTCAAATACAGTTGCATCTTGCCATGGCTGACCACCGTGAGCTAGTGCTATGAAACCAGCGTCTTGAAGTTTCTTAGCTTGAACCATAAAGTCATCCCAAGTTGTTGGAATTGTAGCGCCTGCAGCACGAAATACTTCAGGGTTAGACCACATCCAGTTTACTCTGTGAACGTTTACTGGAGCAGCAACGTATTTACCGTTATGCTTCATTACGTCAGAAACAACTGCAGGTAATAGATCATCCCAGTTGTTTTCTGTAGCAACACCATCGATGTCAGCTAAAAACCCTAGGTCACCCCATTCTTGGATTGAAGGGCCTTTGATCTGTGCAGCTGTAGGAGGGTTTCCTGAAATTGCTCTTGACTTTAATACAGTCATCGCATTTTCACCACCACCACCAGCAACAGCAAAGTCAGTCCATCCAACTCCAGCGTCACTTAACTTGTCTTTTAAGTAATTTACACTTGCAGCTTCGCCTCCGCTAGTCCACCAGTGTAGAACTTCTACATCACCAGCACTTACCGATGTTGTAGTTGCTAGAAGCGCTGTGGCCGCTAGCGTTGATATTTTCATTGTTTTCTTCATAATTATTTTCTCCATTGAAGTAATTTTAATAAAACAAACTCTGCACACCATTGAGCAGAATTAAGAGTTAGTGTATTAGCGGGTATTTGTCAAAATGTACTGATTTGTTACAAAGGATTACAAATTGAATCTAATCGCTCAAGAAGTAACAAAATTAATATATCTATAATATCTGTTGCTAAGGAGTTGAGCGACCTAGGGCGAACTCAAATAATATCTATTTACATTTAGAGTATATTCAAGGCTTCACAGCAGGCCCCTATCGTATGGTAATCTGTCTTTCCTGCTGGACTTTTAAGATTGTCATATTTATTGTTATTTGAATCTAGAATTCGAAACCAAGCGCCATACTTGTGATCAATCATATGCTTCCAACTATATTCCCAAATACGTTCATACCAATCCCAATAATAGTCATCACCTATTCGACTAGCTAACAATGCAGCTGCAGCTAGTGATTCTGCCTGAACCCAAAAGTACTTATCATCATCACAAACATCACCATTTGGCGCAAAGCCATAAATGAGCCCTTCTGATTTATCATCCCAACCTATCTCAACTGCATCATCAAACAACTCTTGGGCTCTTGGAACAAGCCATTCTTCATCAACATACCTTTCAAGAATAATCAATAACTTCGCCCATTCTGTTAGATGACCAACTTGAAAGCCCCATGGACGAAATAAATCATCAGGGGAGTCTTTATTGTATAGCCAATCAATTTGCCAGCTAGAGTCATAATGTTCCCATATTAGTCCTTCAGCAAGGCTCGCCTGCCTAACACATATGTTTTTTGCAATTAGAAGAGCACGATTTAAATATTTATTTTGATTTGTAGCCTCAAAAGCAGCAATAAGAGCTTCACAGGAGTGCATATTTGCATTTTGACCACGGTAATCAGAAACCTCGCTCCAGTCACTATTTATCTCATCAGAGTAGAGACCAAACTCATCAGACCAAAAATACTTCTCCATTAACTCAAAGGTTTCATCAATATAATCTTTAGCTTCTGAAATACCAGCCTTATAGGCGCTTGAATAAGCTAGTAATACAAATGCTAACCCATAACAATAGTTAGTTGAGTCTTGTACTTCTTTGTCTTTCATAATCCATGCATAACCACCAGTATTCTTATTCAAATGAGAATCTCTCAAGTAATATATGCCATGCCTAGCAGTATCAACATATTCTTTATTATCGAACTGAATAGCAGCCATTGAATAATTAAATATAAAACGAGTACTACTTACCAAGTGCCTAGTTTTTAAATCATAAATACTTCCATCATCTCGAAAATGCTGAAAAAAACCACCAACTTCATTATCAATGCAGTGTGGATGATAAAAAGACATAATAGAGCTTATATGATCAACTAAGAACTCTTTGCTTTTAAATTTAGGATGGGTCAAAGGGGACATTAAACAGGAAAGTAAACTTCAGCAATCAATCCACCACCTTTACGATCTTTAAGCTCAAGCTCGCCTCCATGAACGTTTGCAATATTTCGAGCAATTCCCATACCCAGTCCAGAGTGACTATCACTTAATTTATGTTCTAAGCGATAATAAGGCTTAAAAACATTTTCTTTGTCGGCATCACTCAAACCTGGACCTTTATCTTTAATCTGAATAAATATTCCTGTTTTCTTTTTTTGACCACTCACCTCTACGCTATGTCCATAGCTGAGCGCATTATTTATTAAATTTGAAAACAAACGCTCGATTGCAACTGCTCGACCTTTCATTTTAATATTACCTGTAATATTCATCTTGATAGGCAGGCCAAGAATTTCTTCTTTTTTTAAGATTGCGTCTAACATTATGGTTAAATCAATATTAGTAGTATTTTCATGTTCTACACCATCAGTCATGATTTGAAGACTTCCCTTAACCATAGTCTCTAGGTAATCTAAATCACCAATTAAGTCTTTCTTTATAGGCCCATCTTCAATACCTTCGACTCGAAGTCGAGCCCTAGTTAAAGGTGTTTTAAGGTCATGAGATATTGCTGCAAAAGAGCGCTCTCTATCAGCAATAAATTTTTGAATACGCTTTGCCATTGAATTAAACGCACGGATTGTAGCAACCATCTCCTTAGAGCCTATTTCATCAAGTTGTCTTGGAAATCGACCTTTACCTAATAAGTCTGCCTGATGGGCTAATGATTTAAGGGGAAATACCAACCAACGAATAAAGAGAAAAGTTATCAAAAGCATCGTTAAGGAAACCAAAGAAGAGGTAAAAATACGTTCGCCATTAATCCAATCAAAGCTAAGTAATAATTCCCCTTTTGGGATTATTGTTGCTAAATACATCCATTCATTTTGATTTTCTAATCTAAATTGAATTACAATAATAGGACTCTCTGGTTTGGGAATTTGAAGACCCAGTGTTTTCCATATTGGCTCTAGAGGGACTATTATATGACTATTAGTTAGTCCCTCTTGCGGACTATTAGGTGTTATTATTTTTGTATCTTCAAAACTTACAAAATTAATATTTAAATCCTCAACTTGACCTATTTGAGAAAATAAAGTCTTTTCTAAGTTTTTAGTAACCAACGCTGAAAATTCAGTTTTTGCAATAGAGTTTAAGATAATGTAGTCTTTATTTACTGAAACAAAGAACTCAGCACCAAAGTCTAAAAACGTGCCACCATTTTGGCGAAACTGACTTAAGGTTTCTTGTCGATATTGGTTGGGTAATTTTTCAAAAAAACCAACTGCTTGTGCGATGTTATATCCTAAATCTTGGGATATTTCAGTCATCCTTTCTTTTTCAGACGACTTTAATTGCTCAACCCAAAGCCAAGTTCCTAAAACTTGAGCCACGAGAATACCAATAAAAAGGACTGAAGTCATTCTAGCAACAACAGTCTTAGGTATTATCGAGGCAAGAAGGGAGTTTTTACTACTCAATTTTTTAACAGGAGAACGTACCCCTTGCCCCTTACGCTTTGAATAATTTCACCCTTAAAATGATTACTAAGTTTGTGACGTAACCGACTTACAATAGTGTCAATTGAGCGATCTAATGGATCTACCTTTCTGCCATGCAACAACTCACCAATTTCATCTCTACTTAAAACCGTACCTATCTGCTTATGAAAAACACAAAGTAGATCAAACTCAGTACCAGTTAAATCCAATTCTTCTCCATTAACAAATGCACTCCTGGCTGCATAATTCATGACTATGTTATTATCTACATCTTCTTCTTTTACTTCTGAGCGTCTAAGAAGAGCCTTGATTCTTGCTAGAAGCTCTCTTGGATTGAATGGCTTACCCATATAGTCATCAGAGCCTAGCTCTAAGCCTAATATACGATCTAGGTCATCACTAGCAGCGGTAAGCATAATAATGGGTATGTTTGACTTTTGACGCAACTTTTTACAGACCTCAAGACCATCCATCCCAGGCAGACCAATATCTAAAACAATTAAGCTAAATTTATCTTCATCTTCTTTTAGAAATGACTCTCCATTAGTAAAAGCTTCAACTTCGAAACCATTTTTTGTCAGATATTGATCTAACAACTTAAGAATCTCTAGATCATCATCAATAATTGCTAATTTTTTCATTTAATTAAAAACTCACACTTATTATTTCCCATAAAAATGCTAGTATAAACGACTACACATAATGTGTCTTTTTTTTACAAAGTGTGTCAAAAAAAATAACCTCATTTGAGGCCATTTTTTTTATAAGTCTTAAATTACCAATAATTCAGTCCAACTCGTGGTGTATCTGTTTGACCTAAAATCAGCCCTTGGTTTCCATTTATCATTACCCACTTCGCTAGCATATTTGAGTGATTCATTAAAACGCTTATTAACAGACCTTATGGCATTAGATTTATTAGTGCTATCTATCTTTCTTTGATTATCTTCATTAGTCAAAAATAGGTCTTGTTGTGGGTAATTTTTAACCAGATTGCTTAGCACTATACCGCCCTTATAGAATGAATACCCTGGCTTATAGATAAGCTTAAGTATCTTAGCTATTAGCGGAATAAGTTGGGATTCATCCTGGATAGCTGTTGTCATCCCTACAGTTTTTGATAAATGAATACAGGTCTTATTTTTTTTATGGGGGTTGGTATAAATAAAAACAGTAATAGTTGTCGTTGCTAATTTATGATCATTTAGTTTATTGACAGCTTTTCTGGCAAGGCTAGTTAAAGCTTGGTTCAACTCATGAAAGTCCTTTAAATCAGAACCAAAAGAGCGAGAAGAGACAATCTGCTGCCTTGTTGGCGGAATGGACTCAATGGGAACACAAGAATTACCATAAAGCTCTTGATAAACCTTCTTTCCATTAACCCCTAAAAGGGTTTCAATGACACCAATATCTGCTTGATAAAAGTCATAACTAGAGCTAATACCGATACGATTAAGCTTTCTAGCGCTCTGCCTTCCTATACCCCATAAATCAACCACTTCAACTGATTGTAATAACTTACAGTACCTTTCATAGGGCAGCTCATCTATATCAAAAACACCATTAAATTTTATATACTTTTTAGCAATTCGATTGGCAAGCTTAGCAAGAACTTTAGTGCTACCGATACCAACACATACTGGTACTCCCGTCCAACTCTTAACCTTCTGTCTTAAGGACTGCATATGGTTCCTCAAGTGAAATGGTAACCCTGCTAAATCTATAAAGCTTTCATCAATAGAATAAACCTCTTGAATAGGGGAATATTGGCTAATAACTCTCATTACTCTGGAGGACATATCTCCATACAAAGGATAATTAGAAGACTTAACTACAACGCCATTTCTAACAATCAGATCTCTTACTTTAAAATAAGGCACTCCCATTTTAATACCCAATGCTTTGGCTTCATTAGATCGTGCAATAATGCAGCCATCGTTATTAGAAAGAACAACAATCGGCCTCCCTTCTAGCTTTGGCTCAAAAACTCTTTCACAGGAGGCATAGAAGTTATTGCAGTCGACTAATGCAAACTTAGCTCTACTAGTCATACTGATGTATCACCGAGGTCACAACACCCCATATGATGAGCTCATCAGTACCTCTAATCTTAATATTTTCAAACTCAGGGTTTTCAGCCTTAAGTGTTATATTTCCTTTGTATTTATGTAGGCGTTTAACGGTGAACTCACCATCAACAACTGCGATGACTATCTTTCCACTTTTGGGGGTTAATGATTTGTCAACTATCAGTATGTCACCTTGATGAATTCCAGCACCGATCATTGAGTCGCCTTGTGCTTTGACAAAGAAGGTGGCCTCCTGGTGATGAATAAGGTGGGTATTTAAGTCAAGCGTATCCTCTAAATGATCGTCTGCTGGGGAAGGAAATCCTGCCTGTACCCGTGAGGTGAAAATTGGAATCAAGAGCTCTGTTGCATTGTTTTTAGTCAGAAGAACCTCAACACCTGACTTGATTTGAGATTTATACATCTCGATAGAAGGAGTAATAGAATCAACAAGACTAATAGGTACTCTGAGAACTTTAGTTTCTTCCTTAAAGCTGCCTGAGTTTTTTTTACGACCAGCACCCTTTCTGGCACCACCATGACTGTGCATATTCATAACTAACTTGAAATTTGTAACAATATTCAAGTTAAGATTATAAGTTAACTAATATAGTGAGTCAATACCAATAATAAGAAAAACTAAACGTTAGCTAATTGACGTAATTTTTTTGCTGCTTTGCTGTGACGATAAATTAGCTCAGCCTCATCCTTGCCAATAATTTTTCCATCAACAACTCTCCACTCTCCAGCAATCATAACTCTATCGGCCTTTTGTGCGCCACATAAAAGTAGAGCTGCTAAAGGGTCATGGCTACCAGAAAACCTTAATTCATCTAACTTAAATAACGCAAGATCTGACTGCTTTCCGACTGCTATCTCACCAATATCACTCCTACCCAAGAGCGTAGCAGAACCTTTGGTTGCCCAGTTATATACCTGCTGATGAGTAATCTTTGAAGCGCCATAGCGTAAACGCTGCAAATACATTGCCTGCCTAAGTTCAGCAATCATATTGGAGCCATCGTTGGAGGCAGAACCATCAACACCAAGACCGATTGTAGAGCCAGCCTCTTCAAGTTCAAGGCTGTGACAAATACCAGAAGCCAGCACCATATTAGAGCTAGGACAATGACAAATACCAACCCCGAAATCGCCTAATTTTTGTATCTCTTGTTGATTAAAGTGTATTCCATGAGCCAACCAAGTTCGATCTGACAACCAGCCAACACTTTCAAGATAATCTACAGTCCTTAAGCCAAACTTATCTAAACAAAAATTCTCCTCATCTATCGTCTCCGCTAAATGTGTATGCAAACGTACATCATACTGCTGTGCAATCTCTGCAGTCTCTATCATCAAGTCAGTGGTTACAGAGAAAGGTGAGCACGGAGCCAAAGCGATTTGAGTCATTGCACCCTCTTCACTTTCATGGTAGGCCTTAATTAGTCGCTCACTATCGGTTAATATCTGCTCCTTTGTTTGCACAACAGATTGTGGTGGTAAGCCGCCATCCTTTTCCCCTAGGCTCATCGAGCCTCTCGTTAGAACAACGCGCATTCCAATCTTTTTTGCCTCCTCTACCTGAATATCTATAGCATTTTCAAGTTGGTTTGGAAACAAGTAATGATGATCACTTGCGGTAGTACAACCAGACAGTAAAAGTTCAGATAATGCCAACTCTGTAGAAACAGCTAACATCTCAGGCTGAATATTCGCCCAAACTTTATAAAGGCTCTTTAGCCAAGGGAAAAGCTCTTTATTTAAAGCCTCAGGGTAAGCGCGTGTAAGCGTCTGATAAAAGTGATGGTGAGTATTAATTAAACCCGGCAAAACAACACTTCCACTTGCATCATATACCTCATCAATCTGAGATTTTGGTATAGCACCTAGTGGAACTAATTCAATAATTTTTTGACCCTTAATAACGATACCGCCATCACTATCTTGTGCAAAGATAGCTAGAGGATTTTTAATCCAAATTGCTGCCTGACTCATACTGGTTAAATAATTTTAGATTTTTAAAGATTTGATTGATGATACACAATCAACACTAAAGAGATATTCCATTTGCGTCAAACCAGTGCATATCACTAGTATTAAAGCCGACATTTACAGATTGCTTAGATTTAATCTCAGTTTGATTATTCAACTTAATAGAAATCTCTTGCCCCTCAATGGTCTCACCATAAAGATAACTATCAGAACCTAATTGCTCAACATTCTTCACCTTTAAAGGGATTGAATTCTCTTCTTTGATTGTGAGGTGCTCTGGTCTTACGCCGAAAGTAGATGAACCCTTGGGTGCTAGTTTTTTGATACTCTCTGGAAGAGATGAATACTCTAAAAAATTCATTTTTGGCGAGCCAATGAATCCAGCAACAAATAGATTGGCAGGCTTATTATATAAATCCAAAGGGGTTCCAGTCTGCTCAATAATGCCGTCATGCATTACAACAATCTTATCAGCCATTGTCATTGCCTCTATTTGATCATGGGTAACGTAGACCATTGTGTTTCCAAGTCTTGCATGTAAAGCTTTTAATTCAACGCGTGTAGCAACACGTAACTCAGCATCTAAATTCGATAATGGCTCATCAAATAAATATATTGAAGGCTCACGAACGATAGCTCTTCCAATTGCAACTCGTTGCCTTTGGCCACCAGAAAGTTGACCAGGCTTTCTCTTTAAATAATCCTCCATTCTCAACTGATTAGCAGCTTTAATGATTCTCTGATCAATATCTGCTTTATCTAATTTTAAATTTTCCAATCCAAAAGCTAGATTTTGACGTACTGTCATATGAGGATAAAGAGCATATGACTGAAATACCATCGCTAATCCTCTTTTAGCTGCAGAGATATTATTAACTTCAACATCATCGATAAGTATTGAGCCAGCAGTAATGGCTTCAAGACCAGCAATCATTCTAAGAAGAGTTGATTTACCACACCCTGAAGGCCCTACCAAAACACAAAACTCGCCATCCAGCACCTCAAGGTCAACGCCATGAACTACTTCTGTTTTACCGTAAGATTTTTTAATATCTAAAAGTTTAAGATTTGCCATAATTTTATTTTATTCCCGTTGAGGCTATGCCAGTTGTAATATATTTTTGAAGAAACACAAAAACCAATGTTGTTGGAACTAAACTAACCACTGTCATCGCTAAACCGTAGTGTTCTCTAGCAATATACTCGCCATTAAAATCCAGCAAACAGAGCTGAATAGTGTAGGCGGCCTTTGTCGTTGAAACAGCAATCATCGGCAATATCAGGTCATTCCACCTCCATATAATAGACAGAATACCTAGAACTACAATTGCAGGAAGTGCTAGTGGAAATACAATACGCCAATAAATTGTCCACTCACTAGCCGCATCCATTCTTGCTGCCTCAAGTAATTCGTCCGGAATGGTAAGCATATATTGCCTAAGCATAAACACACCAGTAGGTGTTGCAGCTCCAGGTATTATCACACCCCAAAGTGAGCCAGACAGTCCAGTCATCGTTACCATTTTAAATATCCCAACAATCAGCACTGATGCTGGCACCATAAGCGTAGCCAATATAATCACAAAGAAAATAATCTGTCCATTAAATCGATACTTTGATAGAGCAAATGCAGCCATTGAATTAATCAGCAGCGTGATTAATGTCGCCACTATAGTTACAAATAAAGAGTTATTTATACACCTCACTGCGTCGAAGCTACCAAGAACATTTTTAGTTAGAGGGTCTGTGTAATTTATCCAGGAAGGTTTCAAACTTTTATTTAAAATAATCTCATTTACTGGAAGCTTAACAATACCGCCCTGTGGATTACTAATTAAACGAGCATTTACGATATCTCGATTAGGGTCAATCCTACTTACAGAGTATTCAACAACCTCACTCGTCTCTGGGTCCATCATAGAAATCAGAATTTGTGAGGTAAAGCCGTTGGGCTTATAAGGCTTTAAACCTAAGTATTCGGATAATAGTCTAGTTTCCTCAGGGTCAAGCTGGTTAACAATAGATTCAGGATCATATTCTTTCTTTGCACTCGGAAACATACTTGGGTATTTGATAAGCCATTCTGGCAAGTTTCTTTCAATGATTAACTCTTTAGCAGCGCCTGAGACTAACTCAAAATGTGTCCTTAATGCGTAATATTCGTTACCACTGTAGTTAGAAAGTAGATTGTCAAGATCTTTTTCAGCCCGTTCATCTTCATTAAGATCTTTCCAGAGCAGAGCCCAAACAGGCAAATCTTTGATAATCATAATTTCTTTTCCTTCAGGGCCATAAGCGGTTGCCCTTGCAACCCGTTCATAATCCAAAGGTAAAAAGTTTGTATCGTATTTTTGAAGTAAGAATTGTGATTTAACTGAATTCATTATTAACCATAAAACTGGCAGAAAAATAATTAAAAAACCAAGAAATAAAAAACCATAAGAAACCCAATCCACTAGACTGAGCTTCTTTTTTCCTTGCCTTCGAGTAAAGAATTCGATAACTGCCGTCATAGCTTTACTTGCCTCCTAGTTAAATAGAACTGAAGCAATGAAAGTACAATTAAAATTGAGGCTACAATTAATGATGCCATAGCCGCAATCCCTAATCCAAAGAATGTCTTTTGGCCTCTTATTCCTGCATTTTCAACTATATAAGAGACGAGAGAGATCCATCCAACTTGCAAGGCATATAACTCTTCAAAAGCTTGAACTGCCTTTATCAATGAAAGGACGGTAACTACTAGTAATATCGGCATTAGTAGGGGCAAAGTAATTCTCCAAAAAACCCTACTCTCTGATGTTCCATCCATCTGTGCAGCCTCATATAAATCTTTAGGAATAGATTGAAGCCCTGCAAGCAGAATTAACATATAAAAACCCGTATGGGCCCATGTATAGACAAAAATAGACCAAAACATTGTCCATGATGGGTCAATTAGCCACTGAATCGGCTCACTAATCCAATTCCAATCTATCAAAGTTTGAGATAAAAGACCTTGCCTTTTTAATATTAAGGTCCACAAAAAAGCAACCACTACCGGGCTTAGCATTACCGGATAAAAGAATATCGCTCGCCAAAAACCCCTACCGATTATCTCTCGATTAAGAACGATAGATGTAAAAAGAGCAATTAGAATCATAATTGGAACTTGGAGTATTACGAAGACAAATGTATCTGCCATTGCAGCCTTAAACTTGTCATCTTCAACATTTTCACCGCCAGTATCGATCTGTACTTCTTGAGTTATCCTCGCAAGGTTATCTAATCCAGAAAAATCTCTGTTTTCAAAGTTAATACTCGTCCCATCTGTTACTGAAAAACCAAAATTCATAAATAATGGTAGGAAAGTAAACAGACCAAAAATTAATATATTTGGGAATAAAAATAGATAAGGTAATGATTTTGTTCCAAATACCTTTTGAGTAAATTCAATTGGCCAACCTAAAGCGGACATTAATCTTGGCATCAATCCATAAACATCTCTTGACAAAATAAAACCAATCAAAAGATAGAAACAAGAAAATAGATACCAATTATTAATATTTAAAAAGTTATCAAGCATTTTGAAAATTTATTCCTAACTACAAAAAAAGGCCGCCATTAATGACGGCCTTAATATTAACTAAGTATAACTCTATTCTGCTATCTTGGCTGCTACATCAGCATCAATTGCCGCCAAAGCGTCATCAAGGCTCATTTCACCTGTGATAGCTTTAGTTATGTAGTCAGGAACAATACCATAAATGGCAAAGTTTTTATTGTAACCCTGAAACCAGTATGCTTGCGGAGTAGACTCAGCTGCTTTACCAGCATTAGCTGCAAAAGTTGAAAGTCCTGCAGAAACTCTTGGACTAACACTTGTGTAATCAATTCCTGCTTTTTGCAGACCTTGGTGTGCAGTAATGTTTGAAGTATTCGCTGCAAAATATCCAGCTCTTCCAGCTTGCGACAAGAAGTCAACATAAGATGCCGCAACTTCAGGGTGCTTAGATGAATTGAAAGCAACTACACCAGAACCCCCTGGCATTGCTCCACAACCACCAGTACCACATGGAATCGGTACAACTTTCCATTCAAAGTTGGTTATATTTTTATCATAATTTCCAAGCATCCAAGAACCAGACATGTGCATTGCAACAGTTCCATCTAGGAAAAGAGGTGCTGCATTTTTATATGCTGTACCGGCACCTGCTGGCCAACCTTCTGCAGGCATTAAGCCTTCAGTATGCCATCCAACAAACGTCTCAGCGAAAGCTCTAAAACCATCATCAACTAGAATTGGAACACCGTTTTCATGGAATTTAGCGCCATACGAAAAGGCAGGTCCAGCCCATCTATGAGCAGTTCTGTCCATTGCAAGACCGGCAGTTAAGCCAAGTTCAGATTTAACAACTCTTAAGGCATCAGCCCAGTCATCCCAAGATGCGCCCTCTTCAGGCATATCTACACCAGCATCCTCAAACATAGTAACGTTTACATATGGACCAGTAACCGTTAACTGAGTTTGCCAACCATAGATTCCATTATCTCCAGATGGCTTTCTATACCACGGCAAAGTAGCTCCATAGTTTTTCTCCCAAGCAGCAGAGTCAACATAAGGCGTCAAATCTAAATAGAACTTATTAAGTCCACCTAAGTTGGTTACTCTTGCTACGTCAGGCGCAGCACCAGATTCAAGGAGGTTTTCAAGTTGATCTCTAACAACATCGTATCCAACAATCTCAAAGTTCACTGTATTACCAGTAGAAGACTCCCAGATAGAAGACATATCTTCTAAAACATCACACTCATTAGCGTCTTGGTAGCAAACAAATTTTATCTCTGCTGCACTTACACTAAATGAGGATATTGCAAGAAAAGATGCCAATATAATACTTTTTTTCATATCTCTCTCCAAAATTAAATTAAAAAAAACAAAATTTCGTTATTAGTAAAAAAACTTAACTTACAAGTTCTATAGCAAAAAACCAATACCGCGAAATTTATGCTTAAAATCTACCATTATGTACATTACCACCAATTACAATAGGTGGCATTTTACTTCTTTCGATATTTTTCATTTATATCAAAATTATCATTAATATATACGAATTATGTCTGCATGTCAACTAATTAGAAAATATAAGAAAAAAAGCGAAAATAAATGAAAAAAAAGTCTAAATATGTAATATAATGGATTGATTATGAAAAAACTAAACAAACGTCAACGCGATATACTCTCTCTTGCAGAAGATGAAGGGTATGTAAGTGTTGAAAGTTTAGCTGAAACATTTTCAGTCACTCAACAAACTATAAGAAGCGATATAAATAATTTTTGTGATCAAGAATTATTAACTCGTGCTCATGGTGGTGCTTTTTATTCTAAAGAGCATAATTTCGCTTACAAATCTAGAAAATCTCTAGCTAGTGATGAAAAAAAAGAAATTGCAGATGCAGTTGCTGCGATTATCCCAAATAATTCTTCTATTGTTCTTGGCAACATATATAGTACAAAAAGTGGAACAACAACTGAACTAGTGGCAGAATCACTTTATTTGCATCAAGGACTTAAAGTAATTACCAATGATATTAATATCGTTAATATTTTTGTTCAATTTGATAACGCTGAAGTTTGGTTGGCTGGAGGAAAGGTTCGAAATCTTGATTCTGCTGTCATTGGAATTAATACAGCAGATTTTATTAAGCAATTTAAAGTAGATTACGCCGTTGTAGGCGTTTCTGCTATTGATAATGATGGCGCATTGATGGACTTTGATTATGAAGAAGTTCAAGTTTCAAAAGCGATATTTAATCACTGTCGAAAATTAATACTTGTTGCAGATAATTTTAAGTTTGATAGCACTGCTCCAATGCTCATTGGCAATATATCTGAAGTTGACATACTGGTCACAAACATCCAACCACCTTTAGAAATAATCGACCTATGCAATAGCAATAATATCGAGATTGTTGTTGCTAGTAATTCCAATAGTTAGGTAATTAATGGTTGCCGTAATTGATGTTTTTTATTGGCAGGAAACTCAATCGTTAGAGCCTAGTACGAGATGCTGTATGGCAATAAGTCATTCTTCAAAAAAATTATTAAATCAAAAAAATATATGACAACTAATAATCTTGGAAAGCTAATACATTTAAAAAAAATTTGTAATGATAACAACCATTTTCAAATGCTCGCTGTTGATCAAAGGCCTCCTATCTTTAATATTATTAAAGAAGCAACAGGCAAAGAGTACACTTATGATCAAGTTGTCGAATGCAAAAGATTAATTGCTTCGAACCTATCTCACCTTGCAACTGCAGTATTGATGGATCCTCACTATTCTATTTCTAATATCCTTGATAACAATAACTCAAAAGGTCTTGTTATTACTCTTGAGGAACATAAATTTCTAGAGACAGAGAAAGGAAGATATTCTGAAAATATTAATAACTGGAGTGTTGAAAAAATAAAAAAAGCTGGCGGTGATGCGGTTAAAGTTCTTGCTTGGTATCGACCTGATGCAGAGATCAAATCAATTGAACATCAAAAACAATATGTCCAACAAATTGGTGAACAATGTGAAAAATACAATATCCCTTTTTTGCTTGAACTTCTAGTATATCCCTTCCAAGATGATGAAAACCATACAACAGAATATCAAGAGCAAAAACTAAAAAATACACAGCATGTAATTGATAGCGTTAAAGAGTTTGCTAAGAAGAAATACAAGGTAGACATTTTTAAGCTTGAAAGTCCAGTAGATAGCAGTGCACTACAGGGTGATATTTCCATGGAAACTGAAGCTGCATTCAGCAATCTAGCTGAAGCAACAAATGACAAGCCATGGGTCGTTCTGTCTTCTGGAATGGGCAAAGAATCGTTCTATAAATGCCTTCAACTGGCCTATAAAAATGGCGCTTCTGGATACCTTGCTGGAAGAACGATTTGGCTCGATGCCTTTAACTGTTATCCAGACATCAAAATGGTTGAAAATGGATTAAAAACTGACTCCATCAACTACGTCAATAAGCTCAATGAGTTGACTGCTAAAAGTGCTCAATCTCTTGAAACATACTTTACTAATGGATTTAAAATTGAAGATCCTGAAAACTTCACTAAAAATTTTGGAGGTTTTGAATGATTGGATATTTAGCCCTTGCAAGAGAGACTTTTGATGTTGAGTTTGCTGAATCTAAATTCAGACAAGCTAAAGATCTTTTGGAGTCTATATCATCAGAAACAATTGGCTTTGACCAGTTAATTACAAATGATGAAATTGCTAATAAAGCGTTAGATTTTTTTAAAAGTAATGAATGTGGAAAAATTTTCCTTTTTCAGACTACCTTTACCGATGCAAAATTTATCTTAAATTTTGCTAAGACTATAAATAAGCCAATTTGTATTGTCTCATTTCCTGAACCCAGAACTGGTGGCAGGTTAAGACTGAACTCCATATGTGGCCTTAATCTGGGAATGCACTCTCTAATTAAACATAATATTTATCCCGACTTCATCATTATGCAAAGTGATACCAAGGTCAATAAATTATCATTTTCTAAGTTCATTGAGAGCAGTAATGATAGTGAAAATACTGCATGGAATGAAGCCACTATAAGTAACGATCAAGTAGATTTTAACTACACCATTGATAAACAAACAATTGGAATCATTGGCGCCAGACCTGAGGGCTTTTATACCTGTGACTATAACCAAGATGAGGTAACAGATAAGCTCAATGTTTCTTTAATAAATCTCGAATTAAGTGACCTATTTGACGAGGCAAAGAATGTTAATACGGAAACAATTGCAAGTACAAAAAATACTATTTCTGGCTATCTCCAGGGAACCGAAGAGCTTGTGCAAGATGAGTTTGATAAAAGTATTTCAATCTACCATGGCTTGGAAAGCTTAAAAGACAAACACAATCTAGACGCCTTTGCAATTAGATGTTGGCCTGAAACGTTTACTGAATATGGCTGTGCATCTTGTGGACCTATGGCTATGATGAATGAAAAAAAGGTAAGCTGTGCTTGTGAGGCAGATGTTTTAGGAGGAATAAGCTGTAATATACTCAATCAAATGAATAATAATCCATCACTCCTAGTAGATATTGTTGATGTTGACAAGGCTGACAACTCTTTAGTTTTTTGGCATTGCGGTCTTGCCCCTATAAGTATGGCAAAAGAAGGAACTGCCAAATCTGGTATTCACTCAAACAGAAAAAAACCGCTACTCCATGACTTTAGCCTTAAATCTGGAGAAATTACTATTTTTAGAGTCTCAAAAGCTCGAAATAAACTTCAATTTTTTGTTTTAAAGGGTTCTGTTATTGATCGACCAAACTCTTTTTCAGGAACATCAGGCGTAATCAGCTTAGGTGAGGATAGCGCGCATAAAGCAGAACAAATGTTTAAAGGTGGACTTGAACATCATGTAGCCTTTACCTATGGTGACGTGTCTGATAAGCTCATTCATTTTGGCAACCAAATGAACATTCCAACTTATACACTATGACAAACAAAATCAAATATGCAATTATTGGTGCAGGATGTATGGGCCAAGAGCACATACTCAACATTGAAATTATAGATGACGCAGTAGTTGTTGCCATTTGTGATACTAGTAAACAATCAATTAAAGACTGCCTAGATTTATTAAATAATGAAGTCACAGTTTTTGATAATTATGAAGACCTTGTTGAGGCAGATATTGCGGATGCATACATTATTGCTACGCCCAACTTTACCCATATAGAGGTTTTAAAGGGTGTCCTCAGGTCTAACGCGCACCTGTTAATAGAGAAGCCTTTATGCACAACTGTAGAAGATTGCAAAGAGTTTGCGAAACTAACTAGTAACTATCCAGGCGTTATTTGGACTGCTATGGAGTATCGCTATATGCCGCCAGTTCAAAAAATGATTCAAGAGATTCATAATAAGACGATAGGTAATTTGCAAATGCTTTCTATTCGAGAGCATCGATTCCCTTTTTTACATAAAGTTGATGATTGGAATCGTTTCTCAATAAATACTGGAGGTACACTGGTTGAAAAGTGCTGTCACTTCTTTGATTTAATGAGATTGATTGCCCAGAGCGAGCCCTTGAAGGTTTATGCGAGTGGTAACCAAGATGTAAACCATTTAGATGAAGAATACGATGGAAAAGTGCCAGATATCCTGGATAACGCATTTGTAATTGTCGATTTTAAAAATGGAGTGAGGGCACTTCTGGACTTATGTATGTTCGCTGAGAATTCTGAATACCAAGAAGAATTATGTGCAGTCGGGTCAATAGGAAAAATAGAGACAGAAGTTCCATCTAACCAGTCAGGAATTGCAAATTCAGATCTCAGAATTGGTCTTAGAGAAAATAACTCAGTAATAAATGAAACTATAGCTGTAGACCCTAAAATTCTTGAGGTTGGCCACCATCACGGATCCACTTACTATGAGCACAAATCTTTTATAAATGCTATCCGCAACAATACTAAGCCTGAAGTGTCACTAAATGATGGTCTCGTTGCTGTGGCAATAGGAGAGGCAGCTGAGATTTCTATAAAAGAAGGTAGAGTTGTTCAGATGAGTGAATTTGACCTTTAATCCGTAAAAAACTTATAATTAGGTAATAAATGAAAACCACATATGATGTTTTTGTTATTGGTGGAGGAGTCAATGGCTGTGGCATTGCTAGAGACGCTGCAGTTCGTGGTTATAGCGTATATCTTGCAGAAAAAAATGATATCGCTAGTGGCACATCATCAGCCTCTTCTAAATTGATACATGGTGGTCTGCGTTATTTAGAAAACTATGAGTTTTCATTTGTAAGAAAAGCTCTAAAGGAGCGAGATACATTAATTAGTATTGCGCCTCATATTGTTAAAGAAGCTAGATTTATTTTGCCTTATCATAAAGGTCTTCGACCAGCCTGGATATTGAAATTAGGGTTAAAGCTTTACGATAATCTCTATTCTTCTAAGTTTATTAAGCGTTCAAACTCAATTAATATTAAATCCCATGATACTCAAACAACTTTATTGGACTCATACTCAAAAGGTTTCGAATATTCTGATTGTATAGCTGACGACTCAAGACTTACTGTCTTAAATGCGATAGATGCTAAAAAATTGGGTAGTTTTATTTCAACAAGAACGATAGTAAGCAATATAAAGCAGATTAATAATACCTGGGAAATTAAAACCGTTAACTCAATAACTGGTGAAAATCAAACCATTAAAGCAAAAGTCGTGATAAATGCAACAGGCCCATGGATTGATAATTTTTTAAGAAATGCTTATAAGCAAACCAATGCAAGCAATGTTCGACTAGTTAAAGGTAGTCATATAGTTGTTAAAAAAATATTTGATCATAACTACTCTTACCTTTTTCAAAATAGTGATGGTCGAATATTCTTCGCAATTCCTTGGGAAGATGAATTTACTTTTATTGGGACAACTGATGTTGACTTTAATGAAGATCTTGATAATTTTTCAATATCAGAGGATGAAATTAACTACATTATTACTTCAGCAAATAAATATTTCAGTAATAAAATATCAAGAAATGACGTTATAAGTCATTGGAGTGGTGTTCGTCCACTCTTTGATAATGCAAAGCAAAAGGCTCAAAAAGCATCCCGTGATTACGTAATAAGAGAAGATAGTCGCGTTGCTGATAGCGCTCTTATTAATGTCTTTGGAGGAAAGCTTACAACCTTTAGGCAGCTTTCAGAAGAGGTTGTGGACTTGATTGAGTCAATTCTAGGAAATAAGAAACCTTCTTTAACTAGTAAAACTCATTTGCCTGGCGGAGACTTTCAAATAAGCGAGAAAGAAAGTTTAATTAATGATCTGAGTAAAAAGTATGATTACTTAAATATAGAATACCTCAAGCGTCTTTTTCAATTGTATGGGACTAGGATAAGTTTAGTTTTAAAAAGAGTTTCTAGTATTAATGATCTTGGAATTAATTTTGGTAAAAACTTGTATCAAGTTGAGGTTGATTATTTGATGCAAGAAGAGTTTGCTCTTTTTCCTGATGATATAACCGAGAGACGCACTAAGCTCTATTTGTTTTTGGATAAAAATAATTTGAAAGAGTTGGGTCAATACATGGAAAAAAATAGGTAATATTTACAAACAAATAATTGCCTATTATTAATAAAAATAGCGAGTAAATAATATGATAAATTCTAATAAATATATTTTATCAATAGATCAAGGGACAACTTCATCTAGAGGTATTTTATTTGATGTAAATTATAAAATTGTAGCTACAGGTCAAAAAGAATTTACTCAATTTTTTCCAAATTCAGGTTGGGTTGAACATGACCCCGAAGAGATTTGGCTTTCAGTGCTTGAGAGTTGTAATGACGCCATTTTGAAGGCAAAAATTAAACCGAGTCAAATTGCTTCAATAGGTATCACTAATCAGCGAGAAACCACTGTGATTTGGGATAAGGAGACTGGAAAGCCTATATATAATGCAATAGTTTGGCAAGATAGAAGAACATCAGATGAATGTCAAAGTCTTCGAGAGCTTGGTCATCAAGAGATGGTTTCAAAAAAGACTGGTTTATTGATTGATCCGTACTTTTGTGCCACTAAAATTGCTTGGATTCTTGACAATGTGGATGATGCGCGTGATAAAGCAAATTCTGGTAAGTTAATTTTTGGAACAATTGATAGCTTTATTTTATGGCACTTAAGTAATAAAAAAGTTCACTCAACTGATGCTACTAATGCTTCTAGAACTCTTTTGTATAATATTCATGAGGGTTGTTGGGATGATGAGTTATTAAAGCTTTTTAATATTCCTAAATTAATGTTGCCAAATGTTTGTGATAGTGCGGCAGATTTTAGTAAATGTGATGATTCATTTTTTGGTTCCGAAATACCCATTTGTAGTTTGATTGGTGATCAGCATTCAGCGCTTGTAGGTCAGGCATGCTTTGAGCCAGGTATGGTAAAGTCTACCTATGGAACTGGTTGCTTTGTTTTAATTAATACTGGGGATAAACCAGTTGAATCAAGAAACAGATTATTAACTACTATCGCCTTTCAAATAAACAATAAGCCTTGCTATGCCCTTGAGGGATCAATATTTATAGCTGGTGCGGCCGTTCAATGGCTTCGCGATAACCTAAAATTCATAGAATCAGCTGAGCAGTCGGAAACACTTGCAATGCAAGCTGATCCCAATCAAGAGGTATATTTAGTGCCTGCATTTGTTGGACTGGGTGCGCCGTACTGGGATCCAGATTGTCGAGGCGCATTATATGGCCTTACAAGAAGTACGGGGCCAGCCGAGATTACAAAAGCCACACTAGAGTCAGTGTGCTATCAGACCTCTGACCTTTTGGCTTCAATTTTGAAAGATTGGAGTGGAAATGAATTAAGTATTATTAGAGTAGATGGAGGTATGGCCGCCTCAAACTGGACTATGCAGATGCTTTCAGATTTACTTAATTTACCAGTTGATAGACCAAAAAATCTAGAGACTACTGCTTTAGGTGCAGCCTATTTAGCAGGAATGCAGATAGGCTTTTATCCACCAATTGAGGACTTTGCAAAGTCCTGGAAATCTGAGAATCGATTTAATTCAAAAATGTCAGAAGCTGATAGACAAAGAAAACTTTCTGGCTGGAATGATGCAGTTAGTCGTACTCTATCAAATAAGTAGATAATTTCTTCAACTAATACTATTAAAATAAAATCTATAAGTACCTTAATAAAATAACCTCTCATAAAGGAACCGTATGATAATTTGTGTTGGACCTATTTTTCTAGATAGAGTTGTAAAGATTGATAGCTTTCCTGAAAAGCCAATAAAACTAGTGGCAAAGAGTCTTGAAAAGAGACTAGGAGGACCTGCAGCCGTTGCTAGTTTTGCAGTTAATTTTCTTGGTGAAAAATCTGAACTTGTCAGTCGTTTTGGCGATGACGATGCTGCTGATTTCTTGAAATCTGAGCTTGATCAATACAATATTAAATTTCATAAATCTATTACAGTAAAGGGTGCATTATCATCTCAAAGTCATATTTTTGAAGATAGTAATGGTGAAAGAATGTTGGCTGTATTTAATGAGCAAAAGCTACTAGATGAAAAGACACTACCTATA
>ENA-OSJC01001303-OSJC01001303.1-marine-metagenome-genome-assembly--contig:-NODE-1303-length-20757-cov-7.881673_pt1 | contig 20757 bp, 20 predicted proteins | sample MGYA00237885_ERZ534234 | MGnify/ENA primary metagenome ERZ534234 (study PRJEB26413, sample SAMN06343907) | marine metagenome | isolation source: coastal waters | place: Atlantic Ocean: West Antarctic... | reverse complement strand
AAGCTTTTACAACACAATTGAGGAGGCTTCAGAAGATCAAGTTGATGTTGTCTTTTTTGGAGGCTCAATTTGTTACTTGGAAAATCCTTACAATTATTTGGAATCAGCGATAAAGACAAAAGCGCCCTATATAATAATCGATAGAACACCAATAATTAGAGATTTAGATGACACTTTTGCCGTTCAATATGTCGACCCATCAATCTATGAAGCCTCTTATCCAATAAGAAAGTTTAGTTATGTTAATTTTGTCAAGCCTTTTGAAAAATATTATAATTTAATTGAAGAATGGACTTGTGATTTACAGGATGACCCTGAAAGCACAGCAATGGGTTTTATTTTTGAACATAAATAAATGTAACTTTTTTTTATATTCCATTACTAGCTCATCAGAACTAACTCCTACAATTAAGTAGTCACAATGTTCTTTAGCTTTCTGCAAAATATGCAAATGACCAACATGAAAAAGATCAAATACACCTGTTGTATAACCAATAATTTGTTTTTTCATATGTTTAAATAATATTTGTTTAATTTTTTGTATGTTGTAATTTTTATTTTAGACCCGAAACATAATTTTTGTTTATGATGATTTAAATTTAGTTTAATTACTTATATTTATAGTAGATTTTTAATCTTTTTCAATAGCATGCTTATCCATTTGGGGAATTTACTATCAATATAATAGTAAATACTATGCTTCCAATTTCTATAAGTGACATATTTATAATTCAGATAATCAAAACTCACATCAATGGCTACAAATTTTGGATGTTTTAATGGGAAACTAAGTTCTTTTAATTTCATATTTGAATATCTATTGTTACCACTATTTGTATTAGTTGCTTGATCATGGCCATGCCCTATATTTACAATAAGATTCTTTGAAGGCATTATATTAATAGAATTATTTACAATTTTAGTATATGACCATTGAAAGTCCCAAGTTCCAGAAGTTCCATAATGCCTCTCAAATAAATCCAACATGTATTTTTTTCTTTCATTTTGATCAATAAATAAGTTGTCAAATAAATTTTCTTCTTTTGCTTTAGAAAAGCTTTCCATTTCGTTCTCATATAGTTCCCAAGCCCTTCTCCAGGAAGCCCAACCCCAAATGCCACCAACTTTACAAAAATGATAACTGTAGTCTAGAGCATTATTAGGTTTTTCTACATAGGTCATTCCTGCTATTTGCATAACCCTATGATCATTTTTGAATCTTTCTAGAACTTCCTCACAATACCAAAAAAAACTTTGACTAGGTAAACAATCATCTTCTAGAATAATACCCATTTCTTCGTTTTCAAAAAACCAGTCTATTGAACTCGAAATACCTTTTTTAATACCAAGGTTTACCTCATTAAAACGAGTTTTAACCTCACAAGGCCAATCAATATTTGAGATCAAATAGTTACGTACCTCTCTAACTTTGACATCTTCTTGATTTACCTCTGATCGTGGCCCATCAGACCAAATATACAATCTAGGTATTTTTGCTTTTCTTATAGATTGAAATACTTCTTTAGTTGTATCAAGCCTGTTAAATGTCAACAATAATACTGCTGTATTCAAGCTCTTAAATTGATTTGAATTTAAGTCATTTTTAATCATAGTTAATTTTAGCTATTTATTAATATCATCATATTTAAGCTCAGTTACTCCAACTTCATTGGTCAATTTAAATATTTTATTACATTGCTTCAAAGTCGTCACCCTGTGCGCAATCATAATTATCGTAATACCAACTGTTGAAGTATTTATTGATTGGATAACATTTTCTTCTGTTTTATTATCTAAAGCACTAGTCGCCTCATCCAGCACCAAAACTTCTGAATTTTGATATAAAGCTCTTGCAATACCAATTCTTTGGCGTTGCCCACCAGATATTCTTACTCCATGCTCACCAATCAAAGCTTGATATTTTTTATCCCAGCTCTCAATAAGATTAGAAACTTTTGCTTCATTTGCAGATTTTAATACCCTCTCATGATCTATAGCTTCAACTAAAACTCCAAAAGCAATATTCTCTTCTACAGTAGTATCAAATAAATTAACATTTTGAGGCACACTAGCAATTAGTTTCCACCATAAATGCCTATTATCATGATTAATTTCTTTGCCATCAACCAAGAGGAAACCCGATGAAGGAGGAAGCATACCCATAATGATATCAATTAATGTACTCTTACCAGTTCCAGTTTCTCCAATAAAGCCAACACTATCTCCTTTATTTATTACTAAGTTTATATCTTCTAATACAAAGGTTGATTGTCCTGGATACTTGAAACTTACATTTCTTAATTCAATTTTATTAGAAAATATTATCTTATCAGATGAATCATTATTCAGATAATTTGGATATGGCTGTTCAAGTAATACAATTACATCTACAAAAGATTCTTTAGCACTCTTAATAGAGGCATATGCACTGAAAACTTGTTGTAAAGCAGGAAGAATTCTTTGAGCTCCAATTGCAAATGCCGCAAGAACAGGTATAGCTCCCAAAGGGTTATCATTTTGATAAGTCATTAAATAAGCTAAGATAGCAACTAAAGTAATCCCAATAGCTTCAATTATGAATTTTGGTAACCCAGAAAGAATCGCACTACTTGCATGTGCTTTACGAATAGGCCAATCATATTGAGCAAAAATTTTAGAATAAAAAGATTGAGCTCGATTTAGGAGAACTTCTCTAAAACCTAACAAGCCCTCCTGTAAAATCTTAATCATCGATACATTCCCTTTAGCAATAATAATACTGTTCTTTTCTAGTTGTTTAATCGATAACTTCATAATTAACAAATACATCCCACCAATAGTTAAAAATAATATTAAGGCAACTTGAATATTAATAAAAACTAAAAGAGATACTAGTCCAATAATAATAAATACAGCACCAATCAAAGTTAGTATTTGTAATATTATTTGATCACTAACCATAAATGTTTTTTGGATAATGCCACTAACTACTTCACTAGTATTACGAGAAGTATGGATTAAGTAATCCTGATATAGAGTCCGTTTGTAAACCTCAATACTAAGCTCTGAACCTATTTTTTGCGAAACGAAATTTTGTAAATATAATAATGTTATACGAGTAACTGCAGCAAACAATATAGCAATAATAAAGAAAATAGTAATAGGCAAAATTATTTGATTAGGACTTGTAAAACCTAATTGTGAAATAATTGGTTGTAAATATTTATTTACAAAAATTTGCTCAGGATTTAATATTACGCCTATAAATGGTAATATTGCACCAACACTTAACATTTCTAAAAGTGAGGTTAAGAGCATAAGAAATAAAAGAATAACCAATAGTCTTTTATGTGATGATTTTATATGGCTCCATAAGATTCTATAGTTATACATTGGAGGGCCTTGATTTAAGGATTAAAGTCATAAAAGATTCTTTAAGGTTACTGATTTCTTCAAATAAAGTAATACTATTTCTTAAAAAGAAATTTCTACTACTTATATAAAGCATAAAAAAATTAATAAAAATTTCATTACAAATATTCATAACTTGGAGCTTAATTTAGTTTTTTTTCTTGAATACAAATAAATGAAAGCAGAAATTCCCAATGCTGCGAGAATCATAATTGAAGCATAACGATATCTAACTAAAGCTCCAATATTTGGAAAAGCATAAGTATAGATTAACCCAATATAAAGTGAGAAAAGCAACATAATCCATATTTCTATTTTTTTTCTCCATATATAAAAGGAACAAAGTGCTCCAATAAGAAATATATAAATAAATAGCATTTCAACACCCACAACAATATTCATTAAGCTAGAGACCCCTTTAGAGAAATCGAAATCGAAATCCTGAAGCCACAAAGTAGGAAATGGTGCAAGATATAAAATTTGCATAGCTCTTGGAATATAACCTAACATTGCTGAAAAATCATTTAGATAGATATTGAGATCTATAGAAGAGCCATAAAGATGATTCCATTTGTAAAAGTATTCCCGATTTACATAAATTCTTTTAAGATTATTATCAATAAAAAATGGTAAATATTTTGAGTCTATCCAATCCTTTACAACATACTTTTCCAGTTTATTATTATCAATATTAGAAATTAATGATTCAACAATAATTTGCTCATCAAGAATTTTTAATTCTAGATCTTCAATCTCAACTTCCAATTCATTTACATTAAAATCACTTATTTCTTGAGCTAAACGATCTTCCCCATGAAGAGCTTCAAGTGCTATAAGACTATCTTGATGAGCAATAGCTGCTGCAGCAGCTGTTGCTTGAACAGCAGCTAGTTTTTCTTGGAGAGCATCAAGGGTAGCTTGTCTTACAATTTCTTCTTCTATTTCAGCCATCATTTCTTGAGCTAAACGCTCTGCCTCAAGTTGAGCTTTAAGTATTGTAAATCCTGCATCTAAAAGACTATCTTGATATGCAGCAGTTGCTGCAGGAGCTATAGCTTTATCAGCAGCTAGTTTTTCTTGGAAAGCATCAAGAGTAGCTTGTCTTACAATTTCTTCTTCTATTTCAGCTATCATTTCTTGAGCTAAACGCTCCACCTCAAGTTGAGCCTTAATAGTAGATTGTTTTCTAAGACTTATCTCATTCTTAGTTGAAGTTTTTAATTCAATTATTTTTTTCATCTCAATGACTTTTTCTCTTGAGATTTGCTTCACCTCAGCTTCATAAGTATCAACTGAAATTCCAGAAAAGTTATGTTCACCAAGAGAAATATTATCATTAACTACTTCAGATAGCATTGTTAATTCTGTCTCAGAAGAATAGGAATAAGGAATACTCCATTTGAAAAAACTATAATTAAATGCAATTAAACTAATTTGGATTAGCATTAAGATCAACGCTATAAATATGGAAGTTTTTTTATTAATTATTGATATAAACATTGAAATATTAACCAAGATTAATATTAGCACAATAAACATAAAATAAATACTCAGCATATAAGGTCTGACAGTCCATATGATAATTAAACCAATAAAAATTAGAACTGCTGAAAGTATTTGGTTTTTTATTTTTATCCCTATAGCCTCTTGTTTCGAGTAATTAAATAGGAGGACAAGCCCTAATAAAATAAGAAGTGCTCCATTTAGAGTGAACCCATCTTTTAATAATTGTGACACCCATAATAAAGATGAAGGAAAAATAAGATAGGGAATAGAAGAATAAAAAGCTGCGCTTCTTTTAATACCTAAAGTTTCCATCAACTTTAATATACAAAGAGCTCCAAGTGCATGAAGACCAGAAAAGATGGGTATTAAAAGAAATGGTTTATTTAGCTCAAAAAAAGCATAATGTGCAGAAATTAAACCAACAATACCCCACCCTTCTGGTCTAAATTCCCAAACATTCCATCCATGAATAATAATTTCTCCGGCTATATAACTTGCTCGATCATGAATAACTTTCCAGTCACCCCCATCCAATAAACCATCTCCATAACTAAATGGAGGCCCTAAGAATGTCAAAATAATTTGAATAGTAAGCGACAAAAGAGCCGAATAAGCAAAAAAAATACTAAAGGCTTGAAATATTGTAATTCCATTCAAAAAAGAATTTATTTTTTTCATTCTCAAAACCATTTTCTTACCATTTTCTCTGAATTAGTAATAATAGATTCAACATAGGAAAGTTGAGATTTGAATTTCAAAGATGCTTGTAAACTCAAAGAATCAAATAACTCTTGTGACTGCAATATCATTACTACATCACGAACTACTTCATTATTTGATCGAACTAAAACTGAGTTATTACTTTTGCAGTACCTAGATATTTCTCCCACAGGAGTAACTATTGGAACAAGCCCTAATTTCATAGACTCCATAACAGACATTGCAGCCCCTTCATACAAACTAGTTTGAAGATAAAAGCTAGCTTTTCTAGCAAATTTTCTTATTTCAGAAAAATCCATTTCATTATAAAAATGAACTGACTTATCGAGTTTAAGTTCTTGGCACTGAGTTTTAATTTCATTCAATCTCCCCCCATCAGAGCCAATAATTGTAAAAGTAGCTTTAGGATAGAATTCAAGAATTTTTGAAAAAATTATAACTGACCTGTCTAGGCCTTTTTCTTTTCCAATTCTGCCCCAAAAAATAAAATTTGGACTGTTTTTTCTTATTTTAAATTTTTCAATCTTACGGGCACTAAATGAAATAACCCTTCCATTTCTTGATTTTTTTGAGTATTTAAATCTTTCTTTTAAAGATGTGACTGAATCACCCCATACTTCTGAAGCAATAAACAATGTCAAACGAGACAGAAAGTAATCTAGAAAATGAGCATCTTCCGCACTATGAACAAAAAATATTACCTTTGTTCGCGGCAAAATAAATTTAACAATCACGCCTACAAGCTGCGAACGCCATAATGAAAGGATTAAAACTTCAGGTTTAATTGAATAAATCTTAATAACAGCTTTAAACAATACATATACATTAAATAGCTCTGACTTGTCTTTACAAATATACTCAACATTAAACTTAAAACGGTCGTTAGAAATTTCCCTAACTCCTTTAGCAGCAACTTCTACTCCGCCCCCAAGTGAATCTACTGGAATTAAATAGGTTATATTTATCATAAATATTTCTTAATTCTAAGTTACTTATAAAGTACATTTAAAAAATAGATCTAATTTTTTAAATTAACATAAAAAAATCAAACTGATTAAAAAAAATTATTTAATTCATTATAAGAAATTAAGTTATTAATAATCAAAAGCCTAAAAAATACTAGACTAGAGTTACTATATCTGAATTTTTGTATAATTATTTTAACTTATGCAAATCTAACTTTTAAAATAAAGTTTAAAAAATTTTTTGGCATATTCTTCTAGCTTAAAAAACCTTAATAGCTTTCGATATATGAACTGACTCTTTCCACCATAATGATAATTATATAAATATGAATCTGCATTTTTATCTTTTTTTACTGCCTCAGGATGAGTTAAATTACCAATTGAATAATTTTTTAGTCCAGACTTTTTTTTAGCAAATAATGTATGTGTACCATCAGGCCCAAAACCTTCATTAGTAACTAAGTTAACATTTGGTGTTGCAGTGAGTCCATAGTTCTTAGTTATTGATGCTGAAAACCAATAATCCCAATAATCAAGCTTACCATTATAAATATCGTCATAGATATCACCCCAATATTTTCTCTCATGTTTATTAGGATGCATTAAAGTCCATTCCTTTGATTTTTTAAGAGATGGCCAAAATGAAAGATTTTCATCAATTGCGGTATTCCAACATCTGGCCCAAGTTGCCCATCCCCAGCCATGAAAATACTTTGAAAAATAATAACTCGCAGAGCCTCTTTTTCTTCCTGACTGAAAATTATCACCTGTGATTGACCATACTTTTTCTTCATTTTTATACAATTCAAGCAAAGTTGCGCAATAATCAAAAAAATCAGAATTTGGAAGGCAATCATCTTCCAGAATAATTGCACGATCAACTTTTTTAAACACCCAACTTAACCCCGTATGAATTCTTTTTGAACATGTCATATTGTCAGAACTATAGTTTTGGTGAACCTTACACTCCCAGTCAATATTAGAGACAATATTTCTAGTTTCCTTACATTTTTCAGCTTCGCCAGGGCGATCTTTACGAGGTCCATCAGCAATAATAAATAATTCTTTAGGTTGGTATTGACGTACCATTTCGAACGTTTTTTTCAATAGCTCAGGCCTATTGAAAATAATTAATACAACTGGGGCTTTAATAGCCATATTATTAGCCTATGTAGTTATTATTATTAAAACTCTTATTCGAAAAATGCGTTAAAGTACATTTTTTTAGTTGGTTATTTTTTTAAATGTATATATACCTAGTCCATGTGAAAATTTATCAACTATGGAGTTAATATCAACAGATTTATGCAAATCACCTAAATCATCTACGCAATCAAAGTTAATTAATTCTAGATATTTATTAACTGACTTGAACTTCAAAAGGGTCAAAGGATTTAAGACTCTATGGGCATTAAAATGCAACTCTTCTTTTTTTGAAATTGGAAAGCTTAAATAAAGTATGCCATTCAAATCTAATAAGTGAATTAAATTATCTATGCCTTTTTCAAAGCCATTCACATCAATAGGATCTGAGTAACGTCCCAAACCAAAATGCTCCAGAGCATGAAGGCATGATAAAGAATCTGTTTTTAATTCATTAGATGCATTCATAAAGTCGTGCTGCTTGAAAGAAATATTTGGATGATTTGTATTAATAGGTCTAATATCAACTACCTCAATCATTCTAAAGGAAGCAACATGAGCTACAAAACCATCAATTCTTGATGCAATATCGATATGTTTTTTTGGGTTTTTAGAAAAAATATAACTGGCAATAAGTAAATCTTGATGGAAATATTGACCATTTGCATTTCCACCTTGAGCATTAAAGTCCCCTAAGATAGGATAATAATGTGTAATCTTGCCTCCCTGCCTTTTCCATTCTCGCATATCCCTAAAAAACCTAGGTACACCCTTTATATTATTTACAAAAACAACAGGCTGAATTCCCATCCAAGATAGAATAAAAAGCAATTTATTTAATATTAACTTAATTGGTCTAAAAATCATTTTGAATATTAGTAAAAAATTTAAAATGTATATTTTACTTAGGAAATACTTACCCTTAAGACATAAGTCTAAATTTTATTCAACATCAATAACTTTTGACCAGGATGGATAAATATTTGGATGTGATTCAGTTTTTGTTTTCCACCCATACCAATATTTTGGGAAAAAAACTTTTTTTCTATTACTCATAAAATACGAACCCCACCAAGCAAAAGTACTGTTTGATGCAATTCCATATTCACATAGTGTCATTAATGAAAAATCAACTATTGGCTTATTTACAGAGATGTATTTATCTGACTCATTCAGATGTCTAAAAGCTTGTTCAACATATTCTGGATCATCAGATAAGAAAATATAAAAAGGTAAATCTATATCTTCTTCAATTGAATTCATTGCATTATTAAAATATGAAACTGGAAGAGTAATACTTCTTTTACCATTGAAGGTCTCTTGTAAATAATCACCCCTACGAATATGAACAAAAACTTTGATCCTATCTTTTGGAAATGTATTAAAAACTTTAAGAGCTTTTTGCATATGACTCTGTTGAATTCTTAGCTTAATCTTTTTTTCAAAAAAATATTTTTCACTCTGAAAAAAATTAGTTCTTATAATATTAATTGGTATAAGTCCTTTTTTTATATTTATTTGTTTTATTGAGATACCTTTAGAATTTTCTAAATGCTCATAATAATTAAATAATCCCATCTTTGCCAGCCAAAAAAGACATGGAATAAACAATCTTATAATAAAAAAATTAATATACCTATTAGGAGATAGAATATAAAAGTTTAAGTCTTTCAAGTCAAAACCATCTGCAAGCTCATCCATTCCACCTAAACAATAAATTTTTTCTTCGTGCTTTGCTATAGATCTTAGGAAGGCATATTGAAATAGCTCGTTACCCAGACCCCAAGAAGAATGATAAATAATCATAAATTATGATCTTGCCAAAAAGTCAGCATAAGTATTTTTTAATCCTTCTTCAAGGGTAATTTTAGGTTTCCAACCCAACTGATTTAGCTTAGTGCTATCTAATAATTTTCTATTAACTCCTTCAGGCTTTGAGCTATCATATTTAATTTCTCCCTTAAACCCAACAACATCTGCAATTGATTGCACTAATTCTTCTATTGAAACATCTTTTCCATAACCAACATTTAGATGGTTACCATTTAAATCAGAAAAATTTTTATAAGCCTCAGCATCAATATTCATAATGAAAATAGATGCAGAAGCCAAATCATCTACATAAAGAAACTCCCTTCTTGCTTTGCCAGTTCCCCAAACTACAATTGGCTGATTATTTTCTTTAGCATTATGTACACGACTAATTAATGCGGGCACAACATGGCTATTTTTTTCATGATAACTATCACCAATACCGTAAAGATTAGTTGGCATAACAGCACGATAACTGATGCCAAATTTTTCACCATATTGATTATTGTAACTCTCACACATTTTAATACCTGAAATCTTGGCAATTGAATATGCTTCATTAGATAATTCAAGAGATCCTGTCATTAGATATTCTTCTTTCATAGGCTGTTTAGATAATTTTGGATATATACTACTAGAACCAATAAAAAGTAGTTTTTTCACGCCATTTCTGAATGCAGAATTTATGATATTTGTTTGAATCATTATATTGTCATAGATGAAATCTGCAGGAAATGTAGTATTCGCATAAATACCACCAACTTTACCTGCTGCAATATAAACCTCATCTGGCTTTTCAACTTCAAAAAATCTTGAAACTTTATATTGATCTGTTAAGTCTAAATCAGAGTGGGTTCTTGTAATAATTTTGAAAGGCATACCCTCTAACTGCTTAGATAATGCTCTGCCAACCATTCCAGAATGTCCAGCAATAAATATTTTTTTACTATATTTTTTCATTCTAAGTACTACTAGCTATTATTTTCAATTACATCATTCTTAATAAATTTATCTCTATCAGATAATATTGGAGAATCTGAAAGCCATTTAACACCAATTCTATCATCATTCCAATTTACGGAAAATTGTTCATTCGCATCAAGATAATCACCTTTATATGCATTCTTATAATGATAGACTGCCTCTTTACTATTGACATAATATCCATTTCCAATGCCTGGAGGAATTAATATAAGACTTTGGCTATTTTCATTAATTATAAAATCTTGCCATTGTAAATAAGTTGCTGAACTCTTTCGCAAATCCACTACTACTTGTTGTATTTCACCATAGACACTGGTGACTAATTTCCAGGTTTTTGTATCACCGTGAATACCTCTTAGAACGTTATTTTTTGAAGTGGCAAACTTATCATGCATAAAAAATAAATCATTTGGTAAAAATTTCTCTACCTCTTCCTTTATAAAAGAAGTCCAAATATTACCCCTTAAATCATTTGAGATTGAAGGGGTAAAAATCCAAACACCTTTTATGAGATTTGACTCTACAACCTGAAAATCTATGCTCATTCATCACCGCCAAAATCAATATTATTTAAATCATACTTAACCATCACTGAGACTAATTCATGGAAAGAAATCTTTCTAGTCCAATTTAGCTCTTTTTCAGCCTTGGAAGGATCACCTAATAATAACTCTACTTCAGTAGGACGAAAATATCGTTCGGCAATCTTTACTAAAGTTTTTCCAGATTTACTGTCAATTCCATGCTCTTGAATACCAGTCCCATGCCATTCAATAATAATGCCAACTTCTTTAAAAGCTAATTCAACAAATTCTCGTACAGAATGTGTTTCACCAGTTGCAATAACATAGTCATCTGGCTCATCCTGTTGCAACATAAGCCATTGAGCATAAACAAAATCTTTAGCATGTCCCCAATCACGCATTGCATCGAGATTTCCAAGCTCTAACACCTCTTGCTTACCTTGAAAAATTCTTGCAACTGACTGAGTTATTTTTTTAGTTACAAAAGTCTCACCCCTTCTAGGGGATTCATGATTAAACAATATCCCATTACAGGCGAATATATTATATGACTCACGATAATTGACAGTAACCCAGTAAGCATAAAGCTTTGCAGCACCATATGGTGATTTTGGATAGAAAGGCGTTTTTTCACTTTGCGGCTCAGTTCCTGGTATTCCTCCAAACAACTCAGAAGTAGAGGCCTGGTAATATTTGCATTTCAACTTTAAATCACGAATAGCATCTAGCAGCCTTATAGCTCCAACAGCAACTACTTCAGCAGTATATTCAGGAACCTCAAAAGAAACAGCAACATGAGATTGAGCACCCAAATTATAAATTTCATCAGGCTGGACCTTTGTTAATATTCTATTTAGATTACTTGAATCTGTTAAATCTCCATAATAAGTATAAAAATTAGGATCTTTATTTAAATGATCAATACGTTTAGTATTAAAAATTGAAGTTCTACGAATTATTGCATGAACTTCATATTTTTTTTCCAACAATAGTTCGGCAAGATAAGATCCATCTTGTCCAGTTACGCCTGTAATAAAAGCTTTTTTCACTTAGAATTCCTAGTTAAATTATTATATTTTGAGTATTTTAAATTTTTCATATTTATTTTTTACAGCCTTCCATCAACTTCATCATTATTAAAGATATATTTAACATCGTAGAGTATAAAGTTATCTTTACCAAAATTCTTTATTTGTCCAATAGTTATTTTCTTAAACTCATCATGAGCCACCGCCATTATCACAGCATCATATTTTTTTTCAACTGGCTTATCTATCAACGTAACTTTAAATTCTCTCATTGCATCATCTTTATTTGCATAAGGATCGTATATATCCACACTACAATCAAAAAATTTCAATTCATTGACTAGATTAATAACATTAGTATTCCTCAAATCAGGACAATTTTCTTTAAATGTTAATCCCATAACTAGTATGTTGGATTTAGCCAATTGAATTTTTTTACCTTCCATCAATTTTAAAACTTGATTAGCAACATATTGTCCCATTCCATCATTCATTCGCCTTCCTGCAAGAATTATCTCAGGAGTGTAGCCCAACTTAACAGCCTTATAGGCTAAATAGTATGGATCAACATGTATACAATGCCCACCAACTAATCCAGGGCGGAATGGTAAAAAATTCCACTTTGACTCTGCAGCAAGAAGAACTGCTTCTGTGTCAATATCTAGCTTATTTAATATCAAAGAAAATTCGTTCATGAGAGCAATATTAACATCACGCTGAGTATTTTCAACAACCTTAGCGGCTTCAGCCACTTTCATGCTGCTTGCTTTATGTGTTCCAGCAGTGATAATTTCTTGATATAACTTATCTATTTCATTTGCTACTTCATGAGTAGAGCCTGAAGTAATTTTTTTTATATTTGATAAGCGATTAATCTTATCGCCAGGATTAATTCTCTCTGGTGAATACCCACAGTAAAAATCTTGATTGAAAACTAAGTTGGAATACTCCTCAAGGATAGGAACGCAAATCTCTTCAGTTGCGCCAGGATAAACTGTAGATTCATATACAACAATATCTTTATTTTTAAGTATTTTAGCAACAGTTTTGGTCGCACTTTTAAGGGCTTTCAAATCTGGCTGTTTGTTTTCATCAATTGGCGTTGGGACGGCAATTATATATATTGAGCAATCAGAAATATCAGCCACATTAGATGTAAAGCTCACTTGATGAGAATTTAAAAAATCATCAGGAGTAGCTTCCAAAGTAGAATCAATTCCATCTTTTAGATTTGAAACTCGATTATCATCAATATCAAAACCAATTACTTTACGTTTCTTGCCGAACTCTATAGCCAATGGCAATCCAACATAACCCAGCCCAACTACTGCAATTAATTTATCAGTCATAAAAAAATATCCAATTAAGTCGCTTTTCTTTTAAGCATAATTTAAAGTAGAAATAGCAATCTAAGGAAGTCATTTTAAACCAATATTTTCAAGATAGTGCCTCCAAGGGGAAATTTTATAACTCGCCTATTTACAGCCAAATGTATTATAAAATATGATTAAGAAAATCTTAGTTAATTGATGCATGGAATATAGTAATATAAATTTTAACAATAAAACAATCTTAATTACTGGCGGAGCTGGGTTCATTGGAAGTAACCTTGCATTTTATTTTCAAGATAATTTCCCAGATTCTAATATTATAGTTTTTGACTGCTTTAGAAGTGAATTAACTTTTTCTAATGGTAATCTTCAAAGTTTTGGTCATTATAAAAATTTAATTGACTTTAAGGGTGATGTAATTTGTGGCAATATAAATAACAAAAATGATTTATTACTACTTAAAAAGTATAATTTTGATTACATCTTTCATCAGGCTGCTATTTCAGATACTCGAGTATATGATCAAGAAGTTGTTATGCAAACAAATGTTAACTCTTTTTATGACATTTTAAATATTGCCAAAGATAACGATGCTGCTCTAGTATATGCAAGCTCTGCGGCAACTTATGGCAGTCTTTCTTCTCCACAAACTGTTGGTCAAGAAAGCCCTGAAAACCCTTATGGCTTTAGTAAGCATATGATGGATCAAATTGCATATCGCTTTGGAAATGAAAACCCAAATATGACAATTGTAGGTTTAAAGTTTTTTAATGTATATGGACCTGGTGAGTACTACAAGGCCAAAACCTCTTCAATGGTAATTCAACTTGGTCATCAAATCTTAGATGGTAATGCGCCAAAACTATTTGAATATTCTGATCAGATTCTAAGAGATTTTATATATATTGATGATGTTGTTCAAGCTAATATTAAAGCGTGTAGTCCTAAAATAAATGGCGTCTATAATATAGGCACTGGTATACCTAGAAGTTTTCAAGATATTGCCGATATTCTGCAAAATGAATTAGGAAGTAACCTTGGTACTGAATATTTTCCTAATCCACTTAAAGGCTATCAGATGCATACGCAAGCTAATATAGATTCTTCAAAAAAATACTTAGACTTTATGCCTAAATATAGCCTAGAGGAAGGAATTAAAGACTATATATCTGAAATTAAGCGACTGCATGGAAGTGATAATAAATGATTGAACTCCAAAATAAAAATCCTCGAGTGCTTGTTATTGGAGACTTGATGATTGATCATTACCTATGGGGCAATTGTGAAAGAATATCTCCTGAAGCACCGGTTCAAGTTATAGATATTGAGAGTGAGAGTTCAGTTTTAGGTGGTGCTGGAAATGTTATAAACAATCTGAAATCATTAGGCGCCAAGGTTGATACTATAAGTATTATAAGTGATTCAGAGACTTCTAATGAACTTCGAAAACTTTTATCTGATATTAATGTTGATACTAATTTTCTAATTACTCAAAAAAATCGTACCATCTCTAAAAAAAGTAGAATTATTGCCTCTCAGCAGCAGGTTGTTCGCTATGATCAAGAAAGTACTGAAGACATAAGTGAAGAATCACAAGACCTAATTCTTAATACTTTTAAAAAAATTATTGATAATTATGAAGTTATCTTACTATCTGATTATGGAAAAGGAGTCCTTACTAAAGGACTTACTAAATCTTTAATTACCATTGCAAATAAATATCAGAAAAAAGTACTAATTGACCCAAAAGGCACTGATTTTTCTAAATATAAGGGCGCTTATCTTCTCACTCCGAATCAAAAAGAAGCTAGTGAAGCTACTCAAATAAACATTAAAGATAATACAAGCTTAATTAAAACAATTACTAAATTAAAAAATGATTACGATCTTGATGTTTCGCTTATTACTCTTAGTGAAGATGGTATTGCAATTTTTGACAATAAATTTCGCATTCACCCTACTAATACTAGAGAGGTATTTGATGTAACTGGAGCTGGCGATACAGTTCTTGCATCACTTGGTTTTGCTCTAGCTTGTAACCTCAAAATTGATCATGCTATTAAATTCTCTAACCTTGCCGCAAGTGTTGTAGTAAGTAAAATTGGCAGTGCTACTGCTTCTCTTGATGAAATTATTGAACTTGAATCAAGTCTTAATAAATCTTCTAGTATTGAGCATATTAAAACACTCGATGAAATTAAAGCATTAAGCCAAGACTTAAAATCAAGAGATAAGAAAATTGTTTTTACTAATGGTTGCTTTGATCTTCTGCATGCAGGACATGTTCAATATTTAGAGGCCGCCAAAAGCTTTGGGGATATTTTAATTCTTGGTCTAAATTCTGATCGATCAGTAAAAGCAATAAAAGGATCAGGACGACCAATCAATAATGAAACTGATAGGGCTTATATAGTTGCTGCTCTTGAAGTAGTAGATTATGTAGTAATTTTTGACGAAGATACGCCATATAATTTAATCCAAACAATCAGACCAAATACTTTAGTTAAAGGTAAAGATTATGAAGGAAAAAAAGTAGTAGGACAAGATATTGTTGACGAATTAATACTAGTTGAATTTATTGAAGGCAAAAGCTCAAGTCAAATTATTAATAAAATTCAAAAAGGTAATTAGTTATGAAGTCAATTATATTAGATGAATTTAAAAAACATATCGCAGTTAGCTCAAAAACAATGGAATCAATTAGTGACCTCATTGAAATTGCTGCCAATATTTGCATTAATAGTCTTAAAAATGGAAATAAAATATTATTAATTGGGAATGGAGGAAGTGCTGCTGATGCTCAACATATTGCTGCAGAAATTATTGGAAGGTATAAATTAGAACGAAAAGGCTTGCCTGCTATCGCATTAACTACTGATACATCTGTCATTACATCAATTAGTAATGACTTTGGATACTTATCTGTATTTACTCGTCAAGTGGAAGCTCTAGCTAATAAAGATGATGTGTTGATTGCTATTAGCACTGGCGGAAGTAGTTCAAATATAATTAGTGCAATAAAACTTGCCAAAGAGCTTAATTGTAAGACTATTGGCTTTAGTGGCAGAGATGGTGGCGCTTTTAATGATTTATGTGATGTCAACCTTTTAGTTGCCTCTGACGATACGCCAAGAATTCAAGAAATGCATATTTTAATTGGACATACAATCTGTCAATTAATTGATAATGCATTCATTAACTCAAACTAAGGCCATCAATTACATTCAGAACGTCTTTTGCCTTAATAAGTTTCATACAATTATGGTGTTTTAATGGGCAACTCCTCTTCATGCATGGCTGGCAATCCAAGGTCTTTTTGAGAACAAAGCTACTCTTGCTCATCCACTGTGATGTTTCATTATCTTTTGTTGGGCCGAAAATTGAAACAGTAGGAATTTGAAAACATGCCGCCAAATGCATTGGCCCACTATCGCCAGTAACATACAAATCAAGATTTGAAATATGGCTCATTAGCTCAGAAATACTTGTATGGGCTGCCAAATTTTGATAATTAGTAATACCTTTTTTAATTAAATTTTTTTCTATATCTCCTGCGATATCTTTTTCACCAGGCCCTCCAAAAATAATAATATCATATTCATTAGATAAAGCACTAGCAACGTTAGCAAATTCATCAGGATACCAGCGCTTTGCATCCCCATATGAAGCGCCAGGATTAATACCTAATATTTTATTTTTTCCCAGTTTATTTTTTTTTATATTATGCAAAATTAACTTACCTGGGCTAGAATTAATATTAATACTATCGTTAATAAAATTATTATATTTTTCTACCTGGTGTCCTTTTTTATATATTTTGTTGTCGAATTGAAACTTACTTTTAGCCGAGATACAAAATTTCATAAATTTTGAACGTATGGACCCTCTAAAAGAGAGAAATATATCAAATTCACCAAGGCACTTGACTACCCTGTAAGCACTACTATAGGTACCATCAATGATATAAGTCTTAATAACCTTTGGGTGATTTTTTATTGCATCAATTGCAACAGATGAACCTATTAATGTAATTTCAGCATCATCAAAGTGATTCTCCAAATTTTCGATAGCTGGAGTAGCCATGACAGCATCACCAAGCCAGGTAGGAAGCTCAATCAAAACCTTCATTTAACTAACTTATAATGTTTTTTACTTAACTCTAGCCCGAATAACAATTCCAGTTTAATCATTTGTCGATGTTTTTTTTGTTTTGTATTTAATTGATAATTAGAATCAGCTACATAGACACCCTTTTCTTTTGGAAGCCAATTTAATACGCAATGGGGATGAGTCCCAGTAAACTCTTTAATAATAGACTGATCTATTTGAGAGTAATCAATCTTACTAGGAGACTTGCCCCAATATTTTTGAACTTTTTGACTTTTTAGGTTCATTTGTGCTTCACTTCGAACCCACCCATAATGATAACAATAGGCACCTACTTTTTTAGCCTTAGGATACCTTCCTTTCTTATTTCCATCTAGAACGAGCCAAAATAAGCCATCAGGAGCATATGACCTTACAGAGCTCTTAATAACTCTCGCTTCAGATCGATACCAGCCAGGTGATTCTAGAAAACTATTAGAGTTGCCATAAAAATGGTAAAAATCAAAAACTAAAGCCTCTACATTTGAGTCATTTAAATGCAATTTCATTGACTCTTTAATTTTTTCTAAATCATTTTCATGATAAATCTCGTCTCCTTCAATATAGAAAAGCCAATCTCCAGTACAATTAAACTGAGCTATCATTTTTTGCTGCCCATAGACATAGCCCTTATCTTGCATCTGATCATTCCATTTAGATTCAATAATTCTAATTTTTGGATTATCAATTGCACGAATTTGCGACAAGGTATCATCTTCACTTTCACCAATATTTATTACAAATTCATCAACAATTGACAAAATAGATTTTATCGACTCTAAAAATGGATAGCCTAATATTTGCCCATTTTTTATAAATGTAAATGCACTAATTTTCATTTTATTTTTTTAATTACCACTTCCAAATTTGAAGAAAGAACACCTTTAGATTGACTTGAAATTGATCTTATAAATTTTTCAGTTAAAATATGCAAAAATAACCTTATCAATCTAGAAGGCATCTTAAGTATATTATGTCTAAAAATAAAAGGTCGTATATCTCCTCTATAAAATATTACCTTTAAATCTGAGTTATAGCACCAGTAATTAAGCTTAGGTAAAGTAACAATATTACAATGAGTTACATCGCCGTGCTGGTTCCCAAGCCCTAAGGGACTTGAGCCATTTGGAAACCTTAAAAATATTGAACCAGTTTCCTCTAAATGAAGATTCATTTCTTTAAAAAACTCTTCAACTGCATCTGCATTAATATGCTCAATAACATCAAATAAAATTATTAAGTCATACTTAATTTCTCTATCTATCTTATCGAGAGAGGTATATGCTGAAAAATTATTATCAATAGCTAAATCAACTAAATTTGCATTTGACTCAACACCATCATAATTAAAGTTTTGACTAACTGCATAACCAAGAAATGAGCCATTACCAAAACCAATTTCTAAAATTTTAGAAGACTTCTTTAATTTTAATAATTTCACAATATTATTAAAATAAGTCTCTTCTAATTTAGAAGTCTTACCAAAAGAATCTGTCTCCCAATTCTTCCAATCTATATATGTGTTATTTTTACTCATAACTATTTAAAAATTATTAATTATCTTTAATTACAATATTACCAATATCTTGACTTACAAAAGACAAATAATCATTTAAATTTTCTTTTGTTATCAGCACCCCTATTCTTTCATTTTCAATTTGGACTCTTGGCTCAAAAACCTCTTGAAATATTATATTGCTAACTTGAGGCTTAAAATGCCAACCATTATCAATAAAATTATTTTCATTTTGAGTAATATTGTTTAGCCCATAATAAGACCAAACTTGAGCCTCAGTATTATGAACTAGTTTCTTTACAGCAGAAAAATATTGATTTTCAATATCTTGATATTTGGAGAATAAGTAATAAAAAGATGCATGCTTTGGCAAAATTATAAAAATATCATCCTTTGTTCCTAATTTAGCTAACTTAACTATCTCTTCAGATGAGTAAGATTCAAAATTTGAAAAGTTACTTTTATCCAAATTATTTAATACCCCTGTAGTATTTAAAGATAAATTAAATCTAAAATCAGAATAGCGAGAGTTTTGCTCTAAATGCTGTTTATTTAAATTCTCTTCTCTAAGAGATTTAATGGTATGTTGAAGTGATCTAATTGTAATGTCACTATTAAAATATTTACTAAAATAAATACTGGTTTCTAATTCTTTTAAATATGTTTTATATCTGGTATTAATTTCACTATATTTCTCCCTGCTTTTATTCAAAGAAAAAACATCAAAACTATAAATAAAAAAATTACCCTGCTCTTTCACCTTTGATGCAAGAAGTCTATTTTCAGACAAAGTTGCACCATCTATTTTTATATTATGAGTTTTTTTACCTGTAATATTTTCTATTACTAGAGGATTCACCCTTGCCATTCTTGAGCTACCAATCAGGAAGTAATAGCCATTAGAATTAATCCTTGCATTTGTAACATTTGGCATGTTAAACATTGTTAAATTTTTAATAAATTTATCATCTCTAGATTGATAGCCATATGGATCAATTAAATAATTGATTGTACTAATAAGAAAAAGTACTAAAAAAAATGAAAGAAATATTTTTAGTATATATTTTTTATACAAAATTACTCCTAAAAGTTAAAATAAATAAAGTCAACATTTTTATCTAAATTCATTAAAGATATAGTAAATATTGAAACAATAAAAAATAGAATTTTATTATCAGGCTTGTAAAAACTTATTATCTGATTTGAATTTTTAAAAAATAAACATATAAATAATGCGATTATCAGCCACAAAGTAATTTCAGTATCACTATTAAAGTTTGCAAAAACTTCACCAATTATTATCTCATTTACTTGCAAAAAAGACATATTATTAAAAATACTTGGCAATACAACTCCTGAAAATCCAAACATCCCTTTTAAAACCTTTATAGCATCTTCCCAGTGCTCAGCCCTAAAAAAAATCCAAGAAATATTTATGAAGTTAAAAGTTACAAACCAAGCTAATAGTTTATTTAAGTTAACCCCAGTATTACACCAAATCCTATGAAAAATAATCGCCACTGCATGCAGAGCTCCCCAAAAAATGAAAGTCCATCCAGCTCCATGCCACAATCCTCCAATTAAAAAAGTAGTAAGCAAATTACAATACATTTTGAAACTACCTTTCTTATTTCCACCAATAGGGATATATACATAATCTCTTAAAAATCTTGAGAGTGTTATATGCCACCT
>ENA-OSJC01001298-OSJC01001298.1-marine-metagenome-genome-assembly--contig:-NODE-1298-length-20837-cov-5.244027_pt1 | contig 20837 bp, 15 predicted proteins | sample MGYA00237885_ERZ534234 | MGnify/ENA primary metagenome ERZ534234 (study PRJEB26413, sample SAMN06343907) | marine metagenome | isolation source: coastal waters | place: Atlantic Ocean: West Antarctic... | reverse complement strand
TCAAGTGATTCAGAAAGTGGGTGACAAGTGTCCATCTGGATATGGCAATGGCAGGGGAGCTTATTGCTATTCTATCCAAAACATGTAGTTCAAACAGGAAAATGACTATGGCAGATGCAATAAGCGTTGGCACTTGGTCGCAGCGAGCAGGCACATCGACTACCACGAGCAGGGCCAGGAGTGCGCAATGAGGCCCACGGCGAAGCCTTGCCTACTGAAACTGAAAGGGCCGATAAGAAGGTATCGGCAAGTTAACTTATTGAGACCGCTGGATTCCGTTATCTGATCTCAAACAACTGCCATTCCCCATTCACCAAACGCACGGACGCTCAGATCCCTATAATGCTGAGCCCTGATCAGGTGCCTTCCAAGGTTGAACAAATTGGAGACTGCAGCATGGGCAGTTACAAATCGTGTTGTCAACGCTATAGCAGTATGAGCGTTCGCTCTATGGTCCAGAAAGCGGCCAAACATCCCATACCCCAGGCGCCTATGCGAGTAAGGGTCGGCAAGGCAGTAATACGTTCGGCACACCAAATGATGATGAGCAATACCGCGATAATGATCAGTTGTCCAAGCTCGATACCCAAATTAAAGAGCAATAGGGATATCCATAAGCCATCTTCAGGCAAGCCTAGTTCTACCAGGGCACCGGCAAAGCCAAGGCCGTGTAGCAAGCCAAATAGAAACGCCATTATCCAAGGCTGGCCCAGGGTTAACATAGAGCGCTGGGACTCTTCTTGAACAAGCTCACGCGCCAGAAACAGAATTGATAGGGCTATAACCGCTTCTACAGGTCCTTGGGGGAGTGAAATAATGTTAAAGATTGATAAGGCGAGTGTAATGCTATGCGCGACCGTAAATGCGGTGACGGTCTTGAGTAGCGCTTTGGGTGAGCGAATAAAAAGTACGAGACCAATGACGAATAAAACGTGGTCGATGCCAAAAATTAGATGTTCGACACCCACCCAAAGGTAGCTTGAGCTGTCGGTCTCTGGGCTAGATAGATCCAGTGTCGGGCTTTCCGGCCGCAGCAAATAGTTGCCACCTGTTCCGTCTAGATCCGTAATGCGAACCATGACATCTGTCAGAGTCACGGACAGGCCTTCTATGTGAATAACTGACTTATTTAGTGAGCAGTCTGTCGTCCAATGTTGGATATAGGCTGAAAAAGTGACTTCAGGCGGGGCCGAATCCGTTAATGCGCATTCTTCCGGGAATATGGGGTTGATCGCCAGACGGCCGTTTTGTACCGCAGGTTGTTTCCAGAGAATTTCGAAATAGGTTTGATCGTTGGCGTCTTGGCGTTCGGTAATTTGCAAATATGCGGGGCGAACTTCATCGCCCCAGGCCAATGCCGAGGGTAGCAACAAACAAATCAAACAAAGGGCGAGGGCGCGCAATGGGGCCTACTTACGCTGACTTGGGTAGTGTAAGTCGTACTTGCCACGTAGCTCAAGGTAGTAAGCCTCATTGGCATCCTTGCGCGCTGCTTGTTGCACATCGGTGCCTACACGTTCTCGAACAATCTCAAACGCTTCGATAGCCGCAGGTTGTTTGGTGATGAGTTGCACTGTGTGCCAACCGTAGGCCGAGCGCACTGGCCCCTGCCATGCCTCATCTATCTCTAGGCTGGTCAGTTGCTCGGCGAAGTCAGGGCCGAATAGATCGCCGATTTCGCGTTCGCTGCGCTGAGCATATTCGCGTTGTAGCATGAAAGAGTCACCGGTGGTCTCGTCGTTTTGCAGGGCTGCGGTGGCATCTGCCTGTGCGTTGTCTCGACGATCACTAGAGAAATATTTATGCCTAAAACTTAAACGTTGAGGTACTCGATACTGTTCCAAGTGCGCGTCATAAAACGCTCGAAGCTCAAACTCATCCAATGGCGCCGCGGTGGCAATGTCTTCTGTTAAAAATGTGAGTTTCTGCACCATACGCCTTCGTACAATGGTGTCATTGCGATCCAGCCCTAACCGTTGCGCCTGACGATAATAGATTTCTTCCTTAATAAAGGCCTCTACCAAACCAGTGAGTTCTGGATCGGTAGGTGCTCTGCGCATTTGCATACGCCATTGGTCACCTAGGCGTTCAAGATCTTGTTCACTCACGACAATGTTGTAAGGAATATCTTCCTCACCGAACCAGTCGGTGATAAAGAATATTGCTGTGCCTGCAATGAGAAAGCTGACGAGCGGGTCTTTTAGCCATTTCACCATTAGTTCATCTCCAACCCACCTGCCACTGACAGGGCGACGCCACTTACGTTGGGCGTGGTGACTAAATAGAGTACTGCCTCGCCCATATCTTGGGCAGTTTGCGGTCGGCCCAATGGAATGGTCTCTTGCATGGATGCCGTGAATTCTTCTTCGCGTTGAGCCGACGACGTTGCATTGCTCGGTAGCAAATGATCAAGCCACATAGCGGTGCCGACCATGCCTGGGCATATGGCATTGACGCGAATGTTTTTTGGTGCCAACTCGGCGGCGAGAGATTGCGTGATACCAATCGCAGCAAATTTTGAGCCGCAATAGGCCGACATATTGGGATAGCCTTTCTTGCCAGCGATTGAAGCTGTATTAACGATGCTGGCGTATTCTGACTGACTGAGAAAGGGCAGCGCAGCCTGGCTCATAAGGAAAATGCCTTTCGTATTGACGGCAAAAATACGATCCCCGCGTTGTTAATCAGCATGTCGAGTTGACCAAATTCAGCAATGGTTGCGGCCACGGCAGCTGTGCAACTGTCTGCGCCTGTTACGTCAACATAGTTGGCCTTGATGCCATCACCTTGACTCAAACTTTGTTCGAGGTCGCTTTCATTGGCCAGTGCGCAGCGCCAAGCATTATCTGCGCTAGCTTGGACGCCAATATCGGCAATCATGACTCGAACGCCCGCTGCTGCGAGGGTGAAGACTATCGCCGCGCCAATGCCCCTAGCGCCACCGGTTACTAGGGCGGCTTTGTTATCTATTGTCAGTCCCATTTCTACTACTACTCTCCAACAAGTGCTCGGTTAGTTGCTACTGACTTCCATGCATTGTACTAAGTCGAAAATTGCCCGAAATCATACTCGGAATTACCGAACTTTGCACCTAAGTCTATCCGTTAGCCGGTACGTACCATATCCCCGAGGTATAGGCGCGCTCCTGGGTAACCAAAGGTATGTGATCAGCCAAGTCATTTAGATTGAAACGAACTTTGTCGTATAGGGTCCATCGCGGCGTCGGAATTTGTAGGACGCGTACATAGTAGACCGCAGGTACATCAGGATTGAACTCGGGGTCTTGCCACAGGCCACGTAGTTCGCTGTCGCCAATGTCATTGGTGTAAGTTGCATTGCTCAGATCAACGGTGTTTCCTACCGGTGGGGTACGCCCTGATGTGTCGATAGAACGTTCATCGGACAGCACCGCATCGTACACTCGCTCCTGGCGCTCACCATCTTGCATCCAGCCTTTGACCACCTGAATGCGATCGAGGTTAGCACCCTGTGGGTCCTTGGTAGCTGCCAGTAATAGCGTCGGTGCACTATCTGCTTGCGCGCCTGCTTGGCCCGGTAGATCGGCACCCATGGGTACGCCCTTGGCGTAACCGACCACAGCGATGTCACCCTTAAGATCGCTAGCCTCAAAGTCAAACCCTGCAAACACACGCACACGTATTCGCGGACCAGTTGTAGCGTAGGTTTCTTTTCGTAAGAAGGCAGCGAATATGCTTTGTCTGGTGTTTTCGTGCGCCCAAACCCCAGCATAACCCGCTGCGTTCATTTGCCAGTTGTATACCGGGCTTGAATTGAATATGCGATCTGCGGAAGGTTCGGCCAGGGCGTTTTTGCCCCAGAAATTATCATCGTCCGCGGCGGCAAGCCCGGTATGCGCGTCTGTGCTGCCGATCACGCCAAACTTAAACGGGTTGGTCCCCAACGACTGTTCGAGCCCAATACCGAGTTGCAGCGCAGATCGAACGTACTCGAATTGAATGACGGCATCAGGTCTTTTTGACAATTGCCGGCCCCTCCAGCCGTTCCAACGCTCGAAATCGGCAAACTCGTCATCGGGAGACAAATACGGGTGTGTCTCGCTATCACCCTTAATTTGAGTCGCTTCAACGATGGGTTCGAAGCGAGCCCGCCGTTTCGCGTATTCGGATGTTAGCGGCATGCCGAACGAATCGGTCAACGCGAACATGCGCCCAACGGTGAGGTTGCTATTGTGTGGAATCGAAATAGCGCTGCCGCCAGTAAGTGTTTCGTAACGTTCAAGGTATCGCCAAAGCTCTTCCTCGTGGGCGCTGTCATAGGACGAGAAAGGCAATACCTGGTTAACTCGAGTGGCGTCGTCGGCGAAGATAATGACACGGTGCTGGGAGCTACCTTCTTCCGCACTTGGTGTCCATTCATAGCCTATGAACGCCGTGAAACGGCCGGGCTGATTGTGTCGGTCAGCAGCGGCAGTTACACGTTCCCAGACTTTGGAGCGGAACTTTTTGCCGCGAAAAGATGCTTTCCACGAACGGTGCGCAGGCAGCAGGCTTTTTTTATCTAAGGCTTGTTCGTCTATATGTCCGGCTGCTAGTTGGTCGCGTGCAGCGAGCCATGCACGACCGAGGTCAGAGTCGCGGAACGCAGGGTTATCCTTGAATTGCTCACGGTAGTAGGCTGCGCCGATATTGTTGGCGTGATCTGCCACAACGATGAAATCCAACGGCCGCGCCAGCTGCGCGAGCTGACCGCTATTGGACGTGACTTGCTCGCCTTGAGCAAAGCGGTATGCGGTCTCTGGCGGCAACTTGACGCCGCCAGCAAACGCGTCGCCTGAAAGCGCGGTGTGCAGATGCGTGTCTCCCCATAGCAATTGCGACGGAAGTGGCTCTGTAGCATTGGCTGCGGCGCACAATCCGTAAAGCATGACAACAGGTAGGTAATTAAATCTAAGCATTTTGCGATCCTTCAATTTTTTTAGCCGGTCCAAGTCTATTTCTCTTTTGATTCGTATCCCATCTCGCGAAGGCGTTTGGCGCGCTGTGACTAAAAAACAAGTTGTACAGACTCCCCATGTATTTCTGCCAGCGTGGACCGCAAACCCGGTAGGGTTTGCGTTTCGGATAACCCGGTAGCCCACGCCGTGTGCGCAGCCGTAAGGCGCACGACTATTTCCGGATGTTCCTCCGCAAGGTTTTCGGCCTCTCCTGGGTCATTTTGGAGGTCGTACAGTAACGTTACCTGCCCATGAGGTGAGTCGGTCGACCAACCTTTTTCTGGTGGCTCCAGCCGACCATCAGCGCGTAGATCTGCAGCTGTCATTGGTGTCTTGTTATAGCGTATGAGCTTCCAGCGAAGATCGCGGATCGCAATTGTTGGGCCAGCACGCCAATACAAATACTCATGTGGCGCATCCATCCGATCACCGCGCAGATAAGGCAATAGATTGACACTATCTTCAGTTACTACGGCTTTTCCTGCTGCAGCTGTGAACGTCGCCAGCAGATCTAATGAGATGGCCGGATACTCGTAGATGGTGCCCGCTGGTATTCCGTCCGGCCAGTTTAATATAAACGGTACGCGAATCCCGCCTTCCTGGTGATAGCGCTTGAAACCTGCGAATGGTGCGTTGGAGCATGCACCGTTGATGTAACCGGCGCAGCCATTATCACTGGCGAAGACGATGAGCGTGTTGTCGCGCTGGCCAATTTCTTCGAGTTTAGCGACCACTGCGGCAACACTGTCATCCAATGACGCCACCATCGCGGCGTAGATGCGGGTGCCTGAGTCTTCGATGTGCCGATAGCGATCGAGGTACTTTTGGGTTGCCTGCAGCGGTGTATGGGGTGTGGTGTGACTGAGATAAAGAAAGAACGGTTCATCCTGGTGTCGTTCGATAAAGTCCACCGCTTCGTTGGTGAATACATCGGTTAGATAGTCGTCCACCGTTACCGGTCCATAGCCTCGCCGAATACTGCGCCGTGATTGACGGGTCTTGGAAATTTGTCCCATGGATTCGACGCCTGGTGTATCCGGGTCGATGAAAATACTGCCGCCCGCAAGCACACCGAAATATTCATCGAACCCCCGTTGCATGGGGTGATGAGGGCCTTTGTAGCCGAGGTGCCATTTGCCCACCATGCCTGTTGCGTAACCGGAATCCTGCAGTTCGTCGGCGAAGGTTCTTTCTGCAGCACTCATCCCGGTATCGACATCTCGCCCAGCCGGGTTGAATTCCCAGCCGTGCCGTTGTTGATACCGTCCAGTGAGCAAGCCAGCGCGCGATGGACTGCATACCGGATGGGACACATAGCCGTTGGTCAATCGCGCGCCGGTTGCGGCAAGTCTGTCGATATTGGGCGTGCGGATGATTTCGCTGCCGTAGACGCTGGTATCACCGATGCCCAGATCATCCGCAAAGATAAAGACGATGTTGGGTGGCTGGTCGACAACACTTGCGGGGTCCTCAACGATCGCTGTGTCTTGCGCCTGCCGGTCGGCTGCGTTGCATGCTACAAGCAGTGATGAGAAAAGCAGCAAAATTATGGGGCTGCTATTTCGTTTCCATTTCATGACCAAACCTCCAGGTTTAATTCGATACCTTGTTTTGACTTGAATTTTCTGACACGCCGTGCACTTTCTGCAAGTTCATCGTCAAGCCGCCGATGATCAGTAGTTCTCTGGCCAGAATGCTCTATGCATTGACCGCAGAAATTGAGCCGAGCCCGATCAGGTAGCTGAGCAAAGCGGTATGCGGTCTCGGACGGCAACTTGACGCCGCCCGAGACCGCGTCGCCAGAAAGCGCGGTGTGCAGATGTGTGTCTCCCCATAGCAATTGCGACGGAAGTGGCTCTGCAGAATTAGCTGCGGCGCACAATCCGTAAAGCGTGACAACAGTTAGGTAATTAAATCTAAGCATATTGAGATCTGTTAATCAGCTTCCGGTACGTACCAGATTGGCGAGGACCAGACCCGTTCCTGAATAGTGGCGTGTAGGTCCGGCCGCGGAGCAGTGCCGTTTCTGAGCGCATCCCAGGTGGACCAGCGGCAGGTCGGGTTCTCCAAGGCGCGGACATAGTAGAATGCGGGCTGGTCCGGGTTGAAGCTCGGATCCTGCCAGGTCACTGAAAGCTCTCCTGCGCCCACATCTTCAGGGAACGAGCAGTTGGTCAGATCCACCTGAGCGCCGTTGTCCGGGCAGCGATGACTGTCAGGATCAACCGTGCCGTTATCTGAGCACGCCACGTCATAGACAGTCTCCTGCAGCTCTCCTCGCACGATCGCGCCTTTGATTACCTGCAATCGCTGCAACGTTGCGCTCATGGTGTCCCGTGCTGCCCACACTGCAAGTTTTGGTGCTGTGCCGCCGCGGGCGTGAAGGTCGCCGCCCATGGTCACGCCGCTGGCGTAAGCTTGTTTGACCCAATCAGCGTGATTGGTCAGATCGGCGGGAAAGTCATAGCCCGCAAAGAGCCGGACCCGGAGCCGCGGCCCGCTGGTGCCGAAGGTTTCTTTGCGACGGAACGCATCGAAGATCGAATCCCGGGAATTCTCCTCCGCCCAGACGCCGGCCAGACCTGAAGCGCTCCAGAACTGCTGCGCACCTTCTCGGTAAATCTCCCCCTCCACCTCCTTGGCGGCTTGCATGTTGTTGGCTTCCGCGGCTGCCGCCTGTTCCTCCGGCAGAGGCACAGAACCTCGCAACCAGGAGGTAGAGTCGAGGATGCCGACTTTGGCGAAGAAGTTGTCCTCATCGAAAGAGCCAGCGCCCGTGTGCGTATCGCTGGCACCGATGATGCCGAATTTGTATGGGTTGGTGCCCATTTTCTGTTCCATCAGTAGGCCGTTGAGATAGGCTTCGCGGACATAGCTGCCTTTCTCTTCGCTGTGCAGGGTGGTCGCGATCCGGTACGGCATGATTTCGAAATCGGCCCACTCGTCGTTTGGTGATAAAAGTGGGTGAGTGTCGGAGGTGCCCTTGACCTGGGTGATTTCCACCAGCGGCTCGTTGCGCATCCGCAGACCGGCGTACTCGCTGTCGATGGGATTCCCCGCCCAGTCTGTGAGCATGAACATGGCGCCGTTGGAGCCGTTCGAATTGTGTGGTATCGCGACGCTGTCGATACCCTGGCTGCGAAGCTCTTCCATCCAGTGCCAGAGACCTTCCGGATTCTGCGAGTGGAAGCGGGAGAAAGGAATTTCCGGCACCTTATCGCCGCTGCGGAAGATCACGTTCCGATGCAGGTTGCCGCGCTGATTGCTACTGCTGGTGTACTCGTAGGCGACGAAGGTTGTGAAGTTACCGGGGTCGTTGTGCGCTGCTGCGGCATCGATGGTGTCACGCCAGGCTGAGCGTGCTATGCCGTTAAACAGCTCTCTGGGAATGCTGCCGTCCTGGATGCCTTGAACGGCATTTGGGATGAATGTGGAGAATCGCCGACTACGGTCGGCGCGGCTCGCGACGTTCAGATTGTCCGGTCTGTTCAGATTATGAAATGGTTCGGACATTTCGAGCCTGGAAAACTCAGTCGTAGTGTCCGCTGCTGCCGGGACTGCGCCAAGGAACATGGCATGGTCTGTCACGCCGAAGAAATCCAGTGGTGCCGGTAACTGCATGTCGAAGCCGGCTGGATGTTTGATGGCCTCGCCCTTGGCGAAGCGGTAGGCATCGGAAGGTGAGGCGATGGTCCCGAAGGCGAATGCATCGAAGCTGTAACGTGTGTGGACGTGCAGATCTCCGAACAGAGCCTTGCGGGTGGCGTTGCGTTCAGCGGCGATAGGCTGAAGGTTAAGGTCTGGTTTGAACAGCACCGGGCGTCGCTGCAGCGGGACTACTATGCCATCGACATCTCTTTCGGGGGCAACCGCATTGGCAGAACCTGTTGCAGTGGCAGATGGAGTGGTCGCTGCTTCTGCAGTCGTCTCCACTTCTGTTTCTACAGACTCAGCACAGCCCATCAATAGCAGCGAGCCTGCGAGCAATATGCTCAATTGCATAAGTTTCATCTCTCTCTCCCTAGTTTCTTGCCGTCATCATTCTAGGCCGACCGAACTCTGTATAGAGGCCACTCAGGGCTGATACCAGATAGGCGAACTCCAAGCTCGCTCCTGATGAACCGCCGGTAAATCCGGATTGGGCGAAATCCCCACGGTCAATGCATCCCAGGTAGACCAGCGACAAGTTGGATTTTCCAGGACTCGGGCGTAGTAGAACGCTTGTTGTTGTGGGTTAAAGTTTGGGTCTTGCCAAACTGTCGATATTTCCACAGCACCTGTGTCGCGACTGATGCTGCAGTTATCAAGATTAACTGTTGCGCCGTTGTCAGGACAACGATGGGTATTTTCGTCTGGCGTTAGACCATCAGAACATGCGACATCATAAACCGCCTCTTTGGGTTCGTTGTTTTCAACCCAGCCTTTGACGATCTGGATTCGTTGTAACCAGGCAGAGTTCGGATCACGTGCAGCCCATACCATCAAATGTGGTGAAGAAAGGTGTTTTGCAGGTCGGTTCTGCTGGTTGCCTTGCAGTACGCCACCCATTGGTACGCCGTGAGCGTAGGCTTGCGATGTGGCATTTGGCGAGTCAAGGATGCCTGTCGGCAGATCGAAGCCGCCGAACAGGCGGACTCGAATGCGTGGTCCTGAAGTGGCGAAAGTTTCCTTACGACGCATGGCGTCGTACAACGATGCGCGGGTGTTTTCCCCAGCCCAAACCCCAGCCAAGCCGCCAGTGCCGTGGGTTGCCTGACGCGGTGTCCAGAAATCTTGCCAAGAGTCCTGACGGGGCGGATATGCGGAGCCCCGAGATTGCGGGGTATTGATGCGATTAGAAAAACGTGCGTCTTCTTCATAGGCACCGGCTGAAACGTGTGAGTCACTGGAACCAATGGCACCGAGTTGATAGGGATTAAAGCCATCGCGGTCTTGCATCTCCAGTCCCATCTTGAGTGCATCTCGGTAGTAGCCCCCCTTAAACACCGAAATCGGGTCCTTACTTTCGGTGCGATTAAGGTAGTACTGCACAATCTGGAAGTCCGCCCATTCATCGTTGGGCGATAGCGAGGGGTGTGTTTCCGAGGTGCCTTTTTGCTGACTGATTTCGGCGATCGGCTCGTTGCGCATGCGCTGTTCCGCGAACGCCCGGTTGATGGGTGCGCCCTCAAAGGTTGTGGTCTGGAAAGCAAGACCGTCGCTCTGATTCATATTGTGCGGAATGGCCATGGCTTCCATACCCTTCGAGCGCAGTCCATCGAGCCACTGCCAGAGGTCTGCTGGATCTCCCGAATCGACTGCGCTGAACGGACGATTAGGTACGTCACGGCCTCGGAAAACCACATTGCGATGCAAGTGACGACCGCCTATAGAGGGTGTGTATTCATAGCCTATAAATGCGGTGAACTTTCCCGGATCATTGTGCCGCTCTGCCGCTGCTACATTTTTTTGCCAGGCGTAACTGGATACCTTTGGGCCAAGGAACTCATGACCTTCGCCTTGCAGCCTGAATAGGCGTCTGCCGAGCTCTGTCAGTGGCGAGTCGGGGGTAGGCATGAGTGTGCCTGTCTCGGGGTGGTCGGCTATGGGGCTCAATGGGTCCAACTGAGCGGCAAATACGCCAAGGTAGACGGCGTGATCGGCAACCATCAGAAAATCCAGCGGTGGTCCGCCAAGCCGGACCTTGCTGCCGTCAGGGTGGTCGATGGGTTCACCCTTGGCGTAGTTGTACGCATCATCAGGGGTCGTGCGCACGTTGCCCAGGAAGGCATCGAACGAGTACATGGTATGGATGTGCAGATCGCCGAAGAAGGCATTCGTTGCCGTTTCCTGAGCTGCGGCCTGGCCGCCTGCCAAGCCTAAAATGCCTGCCAGGCTCAGAATGCCTGCGTTCAGGGTGCTCCGGGAGAGGGAGGTTATGCGCCGTCGGTTTAGTTTTTGCATTGTACGTTACTCTTGTTTATGGATCTTGCTGGCTCGAGTGCTCATTATCGCGGCGGATAGCCGCCCACCCAGATCGGACTGGACCAGGCCATGGCATCATTCACCTGCTTCACGCGAATGAAGTAGTAGTCGCCCTGAATACTTCCCGTGTCTTCGATTTCGAAGCTCACATCATCCCTACCATCGGTGATGCGCCGGCGCACGGTCACGGTGTCTTCGTAGATTTGGAAAGGCAGCGATTGCTTCAGCACGCCACGTTCCAGGTCGCTTAACGCCAATTCCAGTTCGCTGCCTGGCAAGTTGGCTGGTGCTCGGAATATCGGCGGTCCAGAACCGAACTCTTTGGACGGAGCCAGCTTCAGCTTCAGGCTGGCGTTGCGCTTGATGTTCGTGAGCGTCAGGCGCAGAGAGCTCGAGTCTCCCCGGGTGGCTGTGGCAAACTCTATAATATTGGTGTTTTCGGGGTCGCGCCGCAGCTGCTGCATATCCGCGTTGAAAAAATCCGTGGGCTCGACCGTCACAATCTCGGCGCCAACCACTTCGAGCTGGCCTCGCCAGGGACGCCAGCCGCGTGGATTGTCGCCTCGCTGCAGGGGGACTGATTCGCTGTCGAAACTGAGATAGAAAGTTTCTTCAGCGTTAAATCGGCCGCTATCGATGGTCAGATAGTCCTGCTGCCAGATTTCTTCATCGTTGCGAATCAGAGTGATGGACTCGATTGGCGCGGTGCCGATGACCCGGCCACGGATGGTGCGTTGCTCGGCGAAAGGTATCCGCTTCCCCATGCCGGATCCGTTCAAAGCGACATCGAGGAGAATTCGGTCGCCGGTGGTGGCGTAGGTACGCAGGGATTTCATGCCATCGAAGATCGCATCCCGTGACAGTTCGGGAGCCATGATGGCGCCCAGCCCGCCGCGCTGTGAGAGCCCGCTGCCTTTCGGTGCCGTGTAACCGGGTTGGCTGTGATGGTTGTCGCTGGCCGCTATGAAACCCACCTGGTGACCGTGGCTCAGATACATGCGGCCGAACCACTCGAAGGTGCCATGTTGAGACATGATCTCCACCAGCGGCTGGAGCTTGGGATCACTCATACGATAGTTGCCTGCCTGGTGCGCATGAGGAATCACCACCACGTCTGCGGGATCGTTCTGCGCGCGCAATCCAGCATAGAGATCGGAAAGGACAGGGAAAAACTGAGTGGGTACCCGTTTGCGATCTTCGGTAGTTCGGAACAGCACGTTGTGGTGTCCGCCATAGATGTTGCGGGTCGTCCACTCGTAACCGAGATAGGCGATGAACCGGCCCTCTTCTGAGTATCCTTTGACGCTGTCTTTGAGCACCTGCCATTCGTGATCGTCCATCCATATGTCATGCTCGGAGTGAGTGACAAAGTCGAGTCGTGCATCGTCTCTGGCCCAGGTCATAAATCGATCCGGACTGCCGATGCCTTCGGCAAATCCGGAGTGACCGTGAGTATCTCCCCAGTAGATGCGTTCAGCGTCCTGTGAAACCAGAATCGGGTTGGCCACTCCTTTGATTGCGCCATCTGTAGAGGTGATTGTGATCCGGTAGACGCCAGGCTCGGTGAAGCGCACGTCCTCCAGCAACGTGATGGCAATGTCTCCGGCTGGTAGAATGCCGATCTGTCTACCGTTGGCATAGATCTGCCAGCCCATGTAGGGGGGCTCCGCGCGATTGTAGTAGCGGTCCTGCGCGCGGACCGAAAGGGTGAAGGCTTCTCCCGGGCGCACCACCGACGGGGCAAAACCGTGGACACCCGCGAGCGCGGTGCCGGTCACCACCATGGGTTGAATAGGCAGCGAGTAGAGTTGGCTGGCTTCGTCGAAGGCCACATACAGTGGAAATGGCATCAGGTCGCTGGATAGCGAGGCCATGAGCAGGCCTGGACTGCCGCCAGTTCGGCCACCATAGGTTACGGTGACAGTATCACCAGTTTGCAGGGAGCCGGATGCAAGGCGAAAGTACAGGACCGGTGCGGCGCCTCGGAAACCGCCGTGCATGCCATTTACAGGACGACCATCGGCAACGAAGCGGGCGTCTGCCGAACTGCTGCTGATGCTGATGTAGTTGGCGGCACTCGGATCCTCTGCCTGAAAGCGGCCATAGTCGGCGCTGAAGTGATTCGAGATGACCAGGCCACCACCGCGAGTGACAGGACGGCTGCCCACGGCCCAGGTCTGCTGGAAGGTTGCGTGTGAACGGGCTTCAAACGGTCCCGCATCGGCGCTGAGAACACCCAGAGCCTCTGGCTCATCGTCAGCGAGTCGCAGCTCCTCGATGAAAGCGTCGAGACCTGCCGCCTGTCGCAGACTTATTCCATCAGGGAGATTAGGTCGGGTAGCAGTAGTCAGGTTGACCGGTACGTAGCCCCCGGCCAGCGCGAATGCGTTCACCCAGTCCCAGAGGACGTCTGCCCGCTGCTGGTAGTTCAGCGGTGCGGTAGCGGAGCCTGCGACATCCACTTTCAGCTGCTCCACTTTGGCCCTGAGTTCCGGTTTCAGGTATTCGGCTGCACGAGCAGCAGCGGATTGGATGCCACACCAAACGAGGAGAGCGGCGGTGAGAAGTAATCTATTTTTCATGCGCTTATCTCGAGGGGAATTCGCGGATGCCGAGCTCTGTCAGTGGCGAGCCAAGCAGTGCGTACTCGACAGGACGACCGATGGCGTCGGTAGGGTCTTAAAATGCAACTCGGCACCGGCGACGCATTCGCCGCCAGCGCGAAAAAGGCCAGCACTGCAAACCTTATGCTATGCGCTGGCACCTGATCTTATTGCTGGAATCGATAAGCAAACTCGGCGTAGACGAAGCGCGGTTGATTGCGCCGATACAAAGTGAAGTTGTTATAGGTCTCGTAGCTGTGATCCGTGAGATTGTCGCCGCGCACAAACAATGACCAGTTGTCAGTTTCCAATCCGAGGCGCGCGTTCAGCCGGCGCACGGTATCCTGCTCACGGGACGCGGCTGAGCAACACGGAACGTTGGTCAAATTACCGGCACCACCTTCTTCAAAGGTATACGTCGCAGAGGCGACCAGAGTGGCACCCGCAAATGTACCGATATCGCTCAAAAAGCTAAGTGGCTGGCGGTAGACGAATGATCCTTTGACCTGGTTTGGACGCAGATATGGCAGGTCTGCATCTTCACTGGTCGCGCGTGTAGCGTCTGACACGTTTGCCGCCAGGCTGGTGACTTTACCCATGCCTTTGGCATAGCCGAGGTTGACCAGCAAGGTGCCGCCGTTGTCGAATTCTGAGCGGTAAGTTGCCTCGACCTCGTAGCCCCACGCTTCAGCTTCACCGACGTTGTCGATAAAGAAAGCCGTGGGAATTTCAGTGTTGGGCGCAACTGGCAGACCGGCGGCATCTTCACCTATTCTTGAACCGTCAGGATTAAAGCCGAGACCGTCGCCGGCAGCATCCAGTAGCTGACACTGGGCGGAACATCCGTTCGTTGTCGTGTTGAGAAAATCTTCGTAATCAGTGATAAAGACAGCGGCGTTAATCGTCAGAGCCTTGTCGAACCAGGTGCTCTTCAGCCCTAGCTCGTAGGTCATTGATGTCTCTTCGTCATAGGTGAGCTCAGCCGGAAAGAGTTCCAAGCCGGGTGATCCCTGGTTCAAATTCATGCCGCCATGTCGATAGGACGAGGCCACCTTTGCGTAGGCCAACATGTCGCTGCCTTCAAATCGATACGCTGCAGTGACCGCCCAGGGTAAGTTGGTGAAGGTATCCGCGGTGGCGAAGTCTGTCTGTGGATTGATAGGATTCGACGGATCAACCGAACCGCCCTGGTTTTTTGCGCGATAGGTGACGACGTCGCCATCGAAATTATCCTCTGCATAACGAATCTCTCCGGTAAGCGTGACAGGAAGATTCTCAAATGCATATTCAGCACTGCCGAATACAGCCCAGGAGTCCGAGTCGATGTTGGTCGTGCGAAACTGCGAGTTGGCTGATGTTTGTGCTACCCAGGCGTTGATGATTTCGGTGTTTTCGTGCGCAAAGTAGTCAGCCCCAACCAGCCAGGTAAAGTTACCTGAAGTTTCGGCCGCGTAACGAATTTCTTGAAAGAAAATGTCGTTGTCTGCGGTTTGTATGGTTTGCAAATTGCGGGAATTGAGCCTGGCGTTCGCACCCGAAAAATCGCCGTCCCGGAGTGTCATGATCTCACGTTCACGATAGTTTGTGACAGACGTAAGCGTGCCACCTTCTAGTGTCCAATCGAGCACTAGATTGTGGTTGTCGACATCGTTGGTATTTTCGACTGGGGAGTTGATGGTGGTTTTGAAGGCATCTTCAATGTCCGGTACTAAGCTGCGCCGTACACGGATACGGTCGGTAAAATTTTCTTCCTGAGTATCGAACACATAGTTTATGTCCAATGCATCGGTTGGCTGGAAGCGTAAAGACAAGCGCGTATGTTGGAATGCCTCAGGATCGACATCGCGACCATTAACGTCGGTGTAAAACCCTTCATCCCGCTCTTCGTCTACGTGGCTGATTCGCATGCCAAACTGCTCGTTTATCGGGATGTTGATCTTGGCTTCGAGCCGTTGAAAATCCTTTTCACCCAAAGCGCCAACCACTTCAATTGCAAATTCGTCCTCTGGCTTTTTGGAGATCAGGTTTATCGCACCACCGAGTGCGTTACGCCCATAGAGTGCCCCCTGGGGGCCGCGCAATACTTCAGCGCGCTCCAGATCATAAGTGTCCAAACGAGCGAAGTTTTTGCCACCTAGGCTGTTGGTCGCGAAGTACGCTCCGTTTCTATATAGACCTGTTGCTGAAACGGATGCGCGATTTCGTGACTGACCCGCACCACGTATGGTCGGTTCAGACAAGGAGGCTGCTTGAGTTTCGTTAATGCTGATGCCGACAATGAGGTCGGTGATGTCGCGTAAGCTGGATACACCGCCCACGTCTTCGATGAATTCCTGTGAAAGCGCGGCTGCCGAAAAGGGAACGTCCTGTAATCGTTCGGTCCGTTTACGAGCAGTGACGACAATTTCTTCCAACAAGGCGTTGGTTTCTTCAGCGCTGGCAATGATAGGCGTTGCCTGACATAACAAACCGAAGACGGCTGCGGCAAAAATTGGCCTGATTTGTGAGCGATTGATTGCATTAAGTTGCATAGTACCTTCTCCTAGTAAACGGAGACTAGATTCATACACAAGGATATTATTTTGTCAACTAATAAATAAGAGATGACTTTGTATTGCACTGCTGTTTATTGTATAAAGTAGGCATTCAAAGCCAAACATTCATAATAAAGGATATTTTTTGAACTCTAAGGAACTGGCGCTTACAGCACCAAAAGCTGATCGAACGAGAACTCGCATCCGATCCATGGCGTTGAAACTCTCGGAGGGTCCTGCTACGTCCCGATTTACGCTCGAACAACTTGCCGAACGTTTGGATCTGCACTACACGGCTATTTATCACTATTTCGACTGCAAAGATGATCTAGAGGCGGAATTGATCGAAGCTATGTGTCAGCAGCGGACAACTTTGTTGGGCAATGCCAGAGCAAGTGCGCCTTCAGGTTTACAGGCACTGACGATATTTGTTACTAGTGAGCTTCAGGAATCACCAACGGATCTTTTAGTCCGCTCGCCAGCGTTGTTGACAGGCGTCTATCGAGAGCGTGCCTATTTGGCGTTGAATACTTCGCGAAAGCAGATTACTCAATTGGTCGACTGTGGTATCCGTGACGGCAGTATTCGTGACATTGACTCCAAGCTCGCAGCAAATCTTATTAGCCGTATCCTGAATCGTTTCCGTAATAGGCGCGAGAAACTAATCGCGACCTCAAAACTATCTATCGAGCAAATGAGTGCGCAGTTATGTGGGGTTATCTGCTCTGGATTAGTCTCGGCGGACGCCTCCGGTTTGGACCATCACAATTTCCAACCCAAGCCATTTCCGGTAGCTAAATTACTCGATGAACGAGGCATGGAAGTGATCCTTGGTAGCCTCATACGTGATTTTAACAATCGTGGTTACAATGGTACGTCGATTCCACAGGTTGCAGCTAGCCTAGGGGTAAGCAAAACATTCTTATACAAATTTGCGCCGACAAAAGAAGAACTCTTGTATGCCTGTGCCCGCCAGACTCTAGATCTATTAGGCCAGGTGCGACAAGTCGCAAAAGTGATGACGGATGATCCTTCGACCAGACTGCTATTAAACCTCTTCTATATGCGCCATCTCAAAACTAACCTGCCGGGTCCATTGCTAGCCACACCCAACTTTCGCTCGCTGTCCAAAGAGCACGAGCGGGTGATTTGGGCGATTTTCAATAAGTGGCGTGCAGACCTGGTGCAACATTTTGAAGAGAGTTCAGCGCAGGGGCAGCTGCGCGACGTCTCGCTGGCGATTGTTCTGCCGTTGACTACTGTGTTGTCAGAAGTTCCTATAACGTGTGAATGCGTTGAAGAGGGATATCATGATGAAGTGGTACAGTTTCTTTTGTATGGATTGAGTAGCGAGAAGCCTCGTGTTTAAGAAGGTGCGAAGTGGCTTGATCCGGTCCAATCTGGGTGGGTATCCAGTTTGCTGAGTCAGGCGGTGTCTAAAAAATGAGCTGTACAAATTCGCCATTTCAGACCTAGGCGAAGGAGTGCCCGGATTCGGACCCAGCGCGGTCGAGCCCGATTTGGGTCGGCGGCTACCGGCATCGATAATTTAAATATGCAGCAGGAGAGAATCGACATGCAGAAGACCACACTAAACAGGGCACAAGCGGGCACATTTGCCTGCCTTGCGATGTGCCTTCTCATCCAAACCGCATCTGGCGAGACGCCCGAACGGAATGCTTACTTCGGCGACACACACATTCATACCATGTACTCGTTTGACGCCTTTATGGGCAACGTTCGCACCACACCGGACGACGCTTACCGCTACGCGAAGGGTGAGCCCATAGATCATCCGACGGGGATGAAGCTCAGGATCAACGGGCCACCTCTAGATTTTTTGATGGTCGCCGATCACGCCAAGTATCTGGGCGTGTTTGCAGCCCAGATCGATCCGGAAGCGCCATTCTATGGTCACCCGGATGCCCAGAACCTGGTGCCTCGGGGCAGCAGCATAAACAATACGGTGAGGCGGCTTAATGAACTCGGTATGCAGAAGCCAGAGTTCTTGGGGCCGAAGGTTTGGAAATACGCCTGGCAAAAGATCATCGCGGCGGCTGAACAGCACAACGATCCAGGCAGGTTCACGGCTTTCATCGGTTACGAGTACACAGCGACGCCGGGCAACCGCCACCTGCATCGGAACGTAGTGTTTCGCGGCAGCCGCGTACCGGAGCGTCCGTTCAGTTCAGCCGATTCCATGGATCCAGAGGATCTTTGGGACTGGTTGGATCGGCTTCGTGACGAGGGAATCGAAGCACTGGCGATACCGCACAATATGAACCAGAGTGACGGCCTGGCGTTTCAGGAGGTGACCTTCAAAGGTGCGCCCATCGATCGAGCCTTTGCCGAGAAGCGCATGCGCAATGAGCCCATTGCCGAGATCAGCCAGCAGAAAGGCACCTCGGAAACTCATCCATCCCTTTCGCCTAACGACGAGTGGGCTGACTTTCAGATCGTCCAGTACTATCTGAATCGGACTGAGAGAACCAACCCCATCTCGGTGTTCAAAGGCGGTTATTACCGCGACGCATTGAATACTGGCCTGAAGAGCCAGGCGGTCAGCGGCTTCAACCCATATCAGCTGGGTGTGATCGGCGCCAGTGATACGCATGTCTCTGCCGGACCTTTCGAGGAGGATAATTATTTCAGCGGCAATCGCAACGATGCGGTCTCGCGGGGGTCCGCTTATCCGGACCAGACCGATCCGAGTGCATCTTGGGAGGGCTTTAAGACACCCCGCAAGGCGACCCATGGCACCGGTGGGCTGGCCGGTGTCTGGGCCGAAGAGAACACGCGCGGTTCTCTCTACGACGCTATGCGGCGAAAGGAGACTTTCGCCACTTCCGGTCCACGCATACGCGTACGCTTTTTTGGTGGTGATTTGCCCGAGAGCGTCGCCGATGTAGCTGATCCGATCCAAGCCTCTTACGCCAACGGTGTCCCTATGGGGGGCATGTTGGACGCGCCGAGGAAACAGGCACCCAGATTTCTGGTTTGGGCTGCGCGGGACCCCAACGAAGGATGGCTGCAGCGTGCCCAGATAATCAAGGGCTGGGTAGAGGACGGTAAAGCGCAGGAGGCGGTTTATGACGTAGCTTGCTCCGACGGGCTGTCACCGGATCCGGACACTCACCGTTGTCCAGACAATGGTGCACGAGTGAATCTGGCCGACTGCAGTATTAGTAGTGACAAGGGCGCGGTGATGTTGAAAAAAACCTGGACGGATCCGGAGTTTAAACCTGATGAGCAGGCTTACTACTACGTCCGGGTGTTAGAGAATCCGAGCTGCCGCTGGTCCACCTGGGATGCTATCCGGCTGGGCATCGAGCCTAATCCTGATCTGCCGGCCATCCACCAGGAACGGGCCTGGTCTTCGCCGATCTGGTACCAACCGTAGCAATTTTTCCGGAGCCTATAGCGATGACAAAGCATTATGAAATTACTTAAATTTCTCTATTTACTGCCACTTTCCTGCTGCCTTTTGTTCTCGAACGGCACTCAGGCCGCGGAGCCCGTGCAAGCGTCCATAACGCGCATGGGCAACGGTCCCATCATCACCCCTGATATGGACGTGCGCATGGGCGGTAATATCCAGGGACCATCGTTGATCAAAGTGCCTGGCTGGGTTAAAGACCCGCTGGGTGCTTATTACCTTTATTTTGCAGATCATCGCGGCAGTTATATCCGCATGGCCTATGCCGATGCAGTGATCGGGCCGTGGACTGTGTACTCGCCGGGCACCATGAAGCTCGAAGACTCATATTTCCCTACCACTTGCCCACCTTGCGCGTTAGCATCAGGTCGTGATGCAGCTTTATATGCTCATATCGCGTCGCCAGATGTCCATGTGCGCGAAGACCTTCAACAGATCGTGATGTACATGCATGGCAGAGATGATGGCAGGCAGCTAACTCGGCTGGCCGTTTCCAAAGATGGCATTCATTTTGAGGGCAATCCACAAGTGCTGGGTCGCGCCTACTTTCGGGTAATCAATCATGACGGCTACTACTACGCAATGAGTATGCCCGGTTATCTGTACCGCTCACGCGATGGCCTAAGCAACTTTGAAGCCGGGCCACGGTTCTTTTCAGATGACATGCGCCACTCAGCGTTGTTGATCCGCGACGGATTGCTATACGTGTTTTATAGCCAACGAGGAGATGCGCCCGAGCGCATTCTGCTTTCCACTATTGATATCGCTGGCGACTGGCAGAACTGGCAAGAATCGGAATCGATTGAAATTCTGCGCCCCAAGACTGATTGGGAAGGTGCTAACCTGCCTATTGAAGCTTCGCGACGTGGGTACATAGACGTGCCGGTCAACCAACTGCGCGACCCGACTATCTATCAGGAAAACGAGGAAACGTTTTTGTTGTATTCCGTAGCCGGGGAGGGTGGTATCGCCATCGCCAAAGTTGAGTTTGAGGTATCGAAATGACAGTGTTCACAAAATATCTCGTAACATTTGACGGCAGGGATCCTGTGCAAGCGGCCGCTGCCATCCGCGAAACTTCTAAGTATCCGATTTGGGGTGTGTGGGCGGGCATCAGTCCAGCAATTTTAGCGGTAAATTCGAGCAGCCAATAACGTACTCTTCTAACGTGCTAAAAACTGTAACAATGTGCGCCTTTAACGTGCTAAAAACTGTAACAATATTTACTAAAAACCTGAAAGTTACCGGGGAATATACAGTACCCAAATCAGTGCTTTTTCACTGAAAGTATTCCACGAAATCGCCTTAAAGCCTTGGTACGCCTA
>ENA-OSJC01001296-OSJC01001296.1-marine-metagenome-genome-assembly--contig:-NODE-1296-length-20874-cov-3.884647_pt1 | contig 20874 bp, 17 predicted proteins | sample MGYA00237885_ERZ534234 | MGnify/ENA primary metagenome ERZ534234 (study PRJEB26413, sample SAMN06343907) | marine metagenome | isolation source: coastal waters | place: Atlantic Ocean: West Antarctic... | reverse complement strand
TCCTGTCATATAATGAATTCTTTCATTATCTGCGTCATGATAGACTGAATATAAATGAGATGGAGAATCAGGGTCAGTTATATTGAGAGCTGAAAAGCCAGCTCCACCTCTACCATATGGAATAATTAAAACAGTACGCCACGCATTGTTAAAAAAAGTATCATGCACTACTGGTGAGCCATCAAGAGAAAAAATTGGATTTGACTCGTTACTAGTGTCTGTAAATATAGAAGGCATTATACCTGCAACAAAAGGTGGAAGAAAAGCCCATTCTTCTTCTCCACTAATATCATTGAAAGCATGTAATAGCCCACTATTAGAAGCTACATAAACCATTTTTTCCCGACTAGCTTGATCAGTTTTAAAAGTACCGTAACTATTGGCATTTCTCCAAAAAGATTCTTCATTATTTCTAATGGAATCAATGTTGGCATCAGGGGGACCTACGACTACAAGCTGAGAGTGATAAATATCACTAAGCATATTTCCTCGAACTTCACTACAATTTCCATTCTTATCATAGTCAAAATGATCTTGTCCTCTTATAAAATTTATTAGACCTTCGGCATTAGTAGTACTCGTACAATGACTAAAGCTTGAAATAGTCTTTCCAAATCTTGTAAATAAAGAATTGATATTGGTTAAATTAGTACTGACAAAATTATTTTTATTGGTCGGTGTATCTGGAAAAACAGTCCAAATATTTCTAGAGATAGGAAAACTTGCATCCCATGTAAGAGTGCCTGCTCTTTTTGTAACAGGGTCTAAAGTGTATTTTCTAACAAAACCATCCCATTCTGTATTTTGATATGCTTCAAAAGAACTTAAATAAATATTATTTTCATCTATTACGGGAGCTGTATAACTTTGTTCAGCACTTGTTTGAGATCCAGCTGGTATTACGATTGCTTTAATTGCATCTATAATTCTAGTAGAATTTAAAACTATGCCCTCAGGAGTATCTGTAGGAGTATCTATTGAAGAAGAAGATATATGTACGGCTGACCGTGTTGCATTCCAACCATCAAAATCTTGAGTTTTATCAGTGACAATAATAAATTGTATTCCTAATTGATTGGTTAAATAATCTGTGGCATCGTTTGTTTTGTCCCAGTCATTCAATGTTTCTGAGAATATCACTACATATCTTAAACTACATGTCAGTGAATTTATGTCTGCTATAAAATAATTTTTAACAAATCTAATTGCACTTGGCCAATCTGTATCTTGATTTGCAATATCTATGTCATAAACTGGATCTGATGAGCTAATTTTTAAGGTAGGAGCTGAAATTGAAATATTTTCCATCACTAGGTGTCCATTTTCTCTTATAGAAAATGCTAAGCAACCACTGCTATCACATTCACCCAACGCACCAGCTGGAGTATCGGTGATATTTGTAAAGGGTTCTGTTTTATCATAAGCTTGATAAAAACCAAAACCTAGATCAGCTGATGATCCTATACTAGTAAACAAACTTTTTATTGTAGTGTCAGTATTATTTTCTAAGTTAGAAAAAATAGGGGGGACACCAATTTGACTTTTTAAAGATCCGTCTGTCCCAATTACAATAATTTGGTTTAATCCTTTGTCTAATACATATATTACATTTCCATAAAATGGATGATGACGAGATTTTATTTCTTTAATGTTCGAAAAAGTAACACTATCAGTACCATCTGTTGCAGTTCGTAGCGTCCCGTTTACACCAAAGTTTTTATTAAGAAGATCTTGTCCATCACTCGGACCACTATTCTGGTCTACAGCTTTACTACCCCAGCAATCATATTGTGGATATCTTGATTTAAAGAATGCACTTGAGTTATCCTTCCAACCACCCACACCACAATTTGCAAGGCTATATTGTTCAGCTGTAATTTTTTTTATACTATTAATATTTGGTGGGATTTGTGATGTTACCCAAAAACGATCCCAATCAGATTTTCCATTATGATCGGGGCCCCAATCATCACATGATACATAAAAAGTATATTCATCACTAAGATCTGTAGTGATATCTACTCCTTCCCGCATACAGCCTTTACCAATTTTTTTTTGGGACCAACTGCCATTTTGGACCCACTTCCACCCCCCTGCATTCTTGATTTTTAAGAAAGATAAAGGGGTGATTTTATCGTCTTCACCCAAATCAGTGAGAGATGTAGGTTTATAGATTTTGTATGAAGTGTCATCATCGTAATCTGAAACAAGAACACCTGCTCTGTCAGTAGGCATTAAAAGAACTCTTACAAATAACCTTTCGGTATTGTTCGAATCAACACCAAGGAATGTGCAAAACATAGAAGAATTTTTAAGTCCAAAAGGATCTTCAATCCCTATCTTATTATCAAGACTACACTTGATAGTTTTAGGGTTAGTATGAGATCTATTTTTTAATAGAGTTAGAGGAGAATTATATAAGCCATCCCATTCTCCACTAGGATTTGGATAAATATGCTTGCTATCAATAAAAGGTATATTTAAACCAAATTCAGTTTTAATATTTCCATTTAAATCAGGCTCATACACAATAAATCTATAGTCATATTCAGGGTTAGAAGAATTATAGTCTACACCAGGTTTTGGAACACAGTAGAATTTTACTACAAATCCATTTTTTGAACTTATCTGGTCTTGACTACATGCAGTTGGAGATTCCATATAAGTACCCATACCCAAAGTACTTTTTCTATCTTCTAAACTGTAACCTGACCGATTACGTCTTTCATACCAATCTGTATATCTGTGTGAATTAAGGTACTGTTGTTTAATACTTGTGGTGATTGTAGAGGAATCCCCAGGTTGATCGATAGGCGTCACAAAAGATAAATCGTCAGAACGTGAAAATACTAAACATGTTGTATTTTCTTTTACATTTTGATTGTCCTCATCAGCAGTTTTATCTCTGCAGTTATCATATGGACCTTCACTATTAATTCCAAAATCTTTATTTCCCTCAGCAACAACTAAAGAACCCCGTTTACCAGGACCCCTCCATTTAAACTTTCCCCAAGCAATATCACTATCTCTATTTAAGTAACTAGGTATTGTACCGCCATCTATCCAAGTTTCTCCGTTTGTTGGATCAACTATATCCTTTTCTTGCCAAATTAATTTTTGAATATTTGTTGTTCCGGTCGCGTCATCAACGTTGAGTATATATAAATTACCTTCATCATCTTGATCAAAATGAGACGCATTAGCTAGACTTAAACTATTAGAGGTGGGGATGGCCGTATTACTAGCATCTAGTAAAACTAACACCTTGTTCTTCACAGTTGAAAACCCAGAAAAACTTTTTTCTGTTGAATTGACAAGCACTATTTGTAATGAAAAAAATAATATTAAAAAAATAGATATTTTTTTTACAACTTTATTTAATAACATAAATTAACTTTTCTATTGGTACAGTTAAACTTAAGCTTCCATCAGGCTCATCAAACATTCCACATGCATAAATTTTATAAACTTTAATATCTGTATCAACGCTAAATCCATCTATCATAGGGTTACCACCGAATTGTCGAGCAAAATATTCAAAGCTATAATTTCTGGTAGATGAGCTTATATTAGTTTGCACATCCCCAGAAGTATGGGATCTCAACCATTCATTAAAATTTCTTCTGAAATGAAAATTTGGAATAATTCTACTAATAGGCTCACTAAAAGAATTTATACATCTATCATCAGTTATAGAAGTTGATTGTGAAGTTACATTAATTGATGTAATCGTTGCAGGAGTGACCAAGTTAACATTGTTTTGATGTCTATTAGTTATATTTATTAAATCAGTCAACAATTCTTGTCCTACAAAAATTCCTGTTTGAGCCGCATAAAAGCTTTGATAGTTTTGCTCAGTTATAGAATTTTTAGAAACTTTATCATTAGCAATATTAAGTAAAATCACGCCTGTCATAGACATACCAATTAACATTACTAAAGATAAAATTAGGACAAAACCTTTCTTACTATTTTTATTCATCATGAATTAAGTTTTTTAAAAAAAAAGTTGCTGAAGCTAACCTCGGTTGATTAATGTTCCCTCTTGAAAGTATTTGTTCTGCTTGAAGGCTTATTACTTTAATTTGTGCATTCAAAAGCGCAGACCTGGTAGCTACCCCATTTGTTTTTGGTTGATTTATGATTTTTCCCTCTGCATTCATAATTTTAAACTTAAACTTTGTTAATGAGCGTGAAATCAACATTTCATCATGAGTTAAATCATCTGTGGAATCTACTGCCCATGCACCCAAACCATTAAGTTTAGTTACTTTTTTTGCCAGAGTAGCAACATCATTAGCATCATTAGCATCAATAGTTATTAAATATTGCAATCTATATATAAAATCATTTTCAACATAAATAATTTCTAAATTATCAAATATCAATGAGCTTGGCACTGGGCTAACTGTAAATGAAGGATGATTTTCTTGTAGAATATTAACATCCCCATACTCAATATATTCTATTTTTTTAAAGTCTTGACCTAAAAGATAAAAAATTTTATTAAAGTTTTGAACTATATCTGATGAGTCATTTACACGATCATAACTTCTATTAACCGCCGCATAAGAAGCGTATACAGAAATAGTAATAACTGCAGAAACAATAAGTCCAATCATAACTTCCACCAAAGTAATTCCAGAAATTTTATTCTTGGAGCAAGTATATGGGTACATATAATATTTTCTTTTTATTATTTTTTGTGCTTGTAACCGAAATTAAAGCTAGATAAATTTCACTCTTAGTCATTTTAGTGATTTTAACAGTGGGCTGTGTGATTGCTGAACAAGGTAAAACTCTATTAAAAAGATTTGACCATTTTATTTTTTTACTTTCAAGAGTTTGTTGAGAAGTAGGGATGGTGTAATCGCTTGTTGAAGGATCACATTGAGAACGTAGTGAATGGGTATCATTATTTTTATATAATTTTTGCTCTTTTAAAGAACCTGGTGGTATATAGACAGAGTTTGCGTCTGCTAATAAGTCTTCAGCAACCATAGCCATTAAATGTGAAATCTTAGTCTGATATCCGGATGAAATAATTGTTTGAACAGAACTATTTACTGATTTTATAATAGCTACAAACCCAACACTAATGATTACAGTTGCCATAACTGCTTCTATGATACCTAATCCACTTTGTTGATTTTTTTTTTTAAAATTCATTCATATTTCAGTTAATTATCTAGGTACCCAATTCCAGGTGCCAGCAGTATCTCTTCGAAGCCATAGCTCTACATTACCAAGTCGCGTAAACTCTATTCTATACATTAAATTACTAATACCATCAGTGGTGTCTGAGGGGCATACATTATTTGTCATTATACTGGTATGACAGAGGGTTAAAAAATTTTCGCTTAATAGAGTAAAATCAACATTTTTTGGTAGGGTATTAACAAATCTAGTGCCATTTTTTGATATACAAATAGCCCTAGCTTTATCATTAAAATTAAAAAAAACATCAGTAAGCTGTAAGTCATTAATATTAGAATCTGATGACCAAATGAGGGTTTTAGGGGTATCTTCGTTTTGTGCAATCGTTGTGCAGCGAGTTTCAAATTGCGCTGTATCACTACCTCTAATTAACGAAAAATTATTTGGAAGTATTCCTCTAGTAAGAATTGTTTGTGTTGTTGGATTTATTTCAATTATCATAAATTCAGAGCCACCTTGTTGAGACAGGGTAAATACAGATCTTAAAAAATTAGATATTCTAATTGAGTCATTACGAATAGATCTTTCATCATTCCAATTGGCTATAGTAGGAATGCCTAAAGCCGAAAGCATGACTAACAAAGCCATAACAATAAGTAATTCAATCAAAGTAAAGGCTCTAAGATTTTTGTATTTTTTTTTAACAAAAATCATTCTTTATTTTGTAATTGGATTAATCAAACCTTTGATAATTAAATCTTCTATTGATTTTTCTAAAGTTATCATTCCGTCTTGTTGAGATGTTTGCATAGTTGAATACAATTGATGAACTTTATTTTCTCTAATTAAATTTCGTACACCCGGTGTTGAAACAAGAACTTCAAAAGCTCCCACTCTGCCACTATCATCTTTTTTACGAAATAAATTTTGAGTAACAACCATAGCTAAAGCATCGGAAAGTTGTGTACGAACTTGAGACTGTTGTTCTGATGGAAAAGCATCAATAATACGACTGATAGTGCTTGGAGCTCCATTTGTGTGTAATGTACCAAATACTAAATGTCCAGTTTCTGCAGCCGTTAAAGCCAAACCTATTGTTTCTAAATCTCTCATTTCACCTACCAAAATAACATCTGGATCTTCTCTTAGTGCAGCTCTTAAAGCAGCAGAAAAATTTTTCGTATCCCGACCTATTTCTCTTTGTGATATAATAGATTTATTATCTTGATGAATGAACTCAATAGGATCCTCAATAGTAATAATATTACAAGACCGCTGTCTATTAATTTCGGCAATTATTGAAGCAAGGGTGGTGGTTTTTCCTGAGCCAGTTGGTCCGGTTATTAAAATTAATCCTTGTTCTGCATTAATTACATTATTAAGAACTGGAGGTAAATTTAAATTTTCCATCAAAGGTGGCTTGCTTTCTATTTTACGTAAAACAGCACAAACTTGATCAGAACTTTTATAAAAATTAGCTCTCAGACGAATTGATTCCAATTCAATAGCGCAGTCTAGCTCGAAATTATTTGAAAATTCTTGTCGCTGTTTATCTGTGCAGCTCTGACTTAATAGAGCCTCTAAATCTGAAGGACTAATTTTTGTATTTTCTAAAACTATAATTTCACCAGATTCTCGGTAGGCAAAATTGTGACCTGATCGCAAATGAAAATCAGAGATGCCAGGATTACTTTGTACTAGTTTTTTAATCGTTTCAATCATAAGTGCTACCTCCCAGTAGAGTTTTGGTTAATAAAAAAGTTTAAATAGAAATTCCTAAGCATGTAATGTCATCTCTAAGTTCAGATCCTGATTTGGTTAATAAGTTTTTTATGTGTTCGGCAATTATATTTGGACTTCTACTATTTAATTGTCTAATTTCTTTCTCAAGACCAGGAACTGTCAATTCTATATTAGGAGATATATAGCCCTCGGTAACACCATCGGTATAAATAAAAACAGTTTTATCTTTAATACTTATTGTTGTTGTCTTGAAAAAACTATCATTATCAAAGTTCATAATTCCCAATGGGGGGACAGATGATTTAATATATTCAAAAGATAAATCTTTACTAATCACCATCATAGGTTCATGACCTAAATTAATAAATTCCATTTCTAATTTTTCTATATTTATTTTTCCAATAACAGCTGTGATGAACATTCCTTGATAAGAGGAATCGGCTACTTGATTATTAATGTATTGAGCTGTAGTTGATACTGAAGCATTCATCTTAGTTAGAGAACGAAATACCGATGCAGCATTAGCCATTAAAATACCAGCTTTAATTCCTTTGCCAGAAACATCTGCTAAAGTAAAATAAATTTCTCCCGTAGTATTTTCATAATAATCATAATAATCACCAGAAACATCTTTAGCGGGTGTATTGTTTGCATAAATATATTTTTCTATTTTTTTATCAGAAGGGAATAGTTTTTTCTGTACCTCACCAGCAATCTCTCTTTCCTTTTTTAATAAAAGTTGTTTTTTTTCATGTTCAATTGCCAGAATGTTTTCATCTAAGTATTTAAAATAAAGAGAGGTCGTGAAAATTAATGCACCCGCTAACGTATTGTATAGAGGATCTGCATAATAATTGATTAGAAACAGAAGAGTACTAATTCCATTAATAGCAAAAATATAACTAATAAAAATACTTATACTCCATACCGGTTTTATCTTTATTGGCAGATAAATAAGTAGAAAAATACTTATGAATAAAAGAGAATTTTCAATTACTTTTGAGGTTAATCCTTTGTTAATAAAATCGTTATTTATAATATTATCAATAACATGCGCATGAACCTCTACACCTGCAACTATTTTTCCATTAGCAATTTTTTTAAAATCAAAAATTCCTTGAGCAGATGCCCCTAATAAAACTATTTTATCATTAATTTTTTTTTCATCATAAATGCCATTAATAATATCTATGGCTGATATATAGTTATCTTTGTTAAATTTTTTAAATTTAATATTTAATAATCCATTTTCATCTGTTGAAAAAAAAGTTTTTCTTGTCTTAATTGTATGAATACCTTTGCCGTCTATTTCTATTAAAAGATTTTTTTCATTATTAAATAACCTCAGGCTTTCAAGACTTAATGAGGGCCAAATTTCGTCACCAATATTGACTAATAAAGGTATAGCGCGAATAACACCATCTAAGCTGGGTAATAGAGAGATTGAACCAATGCCAGATGCCACCTCATTTATCTCTTTCAAAGATGTTAGAATATAAGGGAATTGATAGAGGTAATTTTTAGCCTGACCGCCTTTTTCAATTATCCGTATTTTAGGTTTTGACGAGTTAATATTTATAGGTTCTTTTATTTGACCGAGTACAGGTAGAACTATATTTGATGTTTTTAAACTATCAATAAAGATTTGTTGAGTATCAATAACTTCTAATGTGGGGAAATTATTATTTTCTTTTTGTAGCTTACGTAATAGGTGAGTAGGGTTCTGTTTATCATTTTCACTAAAAAATATATCAACCGCTATTACTTTGGCACCACTTGCTTTTAGATTTTTAAATATAGTTGCATATACATCTCTACGCCAGGGAAATTGTCCAATTGAATCTATGCTTTTTTCATCAATATCTATAATTGTGATATTATCAATTTTACCTTGTACAAAATTACTTTGATAAAAATCATAATTAATATTAGAAATTTTTTGAATAAAAATAGGATTAGAAAATTTTAAACTTATTAAAAGAAAAGATAATATACCTAAAAAAATAAATTTTTTATTTATATTTAATTTTTTAGATAATTGAATCATTTAATTATTTTCTCACATCAACGGTTTCTGTTCTTGATGATCCTTTATAATTTGTCCCAATCACTAATTTAGCCTTACACTTGAATCGACTTTTAAAAGAATGGACAATAAATAAAGTTTAATGTCTGTATTTTCTGAATAAAGCATATTTAATCTTTCCAGGGAGGCTATAGTTGATTTATATCTTCCAGCTACCTCCTGTTCTTTAGAGCATCTTAAATTTAGATCCAAATCATATGGATTTTCTAAAATTTCATTAAAAGTTATTTGTGCTTGTGTAGGCATAATAATTAAAAAAAAAAATATAAGAAAAATAGAAAAAATTTTATTTTTATAGTCAAACAAGAGTTAAAGATTTTTTTTATAGAATAGCAAACTTTATGATTTTTGGTTAAAATCTTAATATAATTGAATTTATTAATAAAAACTATTAATAATTCATTTAGTAAAATCTAATATTATATTTACTTAAATTAATTTTAAATATTATTGCTTTTCATCATTAAACTACTAAACAAAGTTTGTAATAAACTTTATTTATTAAAAAGTTATAATGAAATATTTAATACAAAAAAGATATATCCTTTTTGCAGCAATTATTTATTGCACATCTTCTTTAGCAGCTGAGTTACCCACAAAAGATAGTCTTAAAAATTCACTAAATAATAAAATTACCTCAAAAATTAGCCAATCTTCAAGTGCAGCTTCTGAAAAAATAGGAACTTTTATTACAGATAATTTTGAAAACGTAAAATATTTAGATTTTGATATACAGGTGCGTGAATATTTAAAACCAAGTTTTAGTATTATGAGTGTAACTGAGCTTTTAAAAATAGATTCTGGAACAGTTTTTAATCAAACTAGCTTAACTACCCATGATGATGATGAAACTATCAATATTGGTTTGGGAATTAGAAAGCTTTTAAATGATAATAAAGTTTTAATAGGTTCAAATATTTTCTACGATCAGCAATTCACTAATGATCATAAAAGAACTGGAGCAGGTGTTGAAGCCATCTCAAGTGTTTTTGACATTAGAGGAAATTATTACAATGCAATCAGTGGATCAAAAAATACAACCGATGGATCAGAAAGAGCCTTAGATGGTTGGGATACTCAAATAGATTACCATTTGCCAGGTGAGCATGATGTTAATTTTTTTATAAATGCATTCAAATTTGAAAATCCTGATAAAATTAGCACTTATGAAGAAAAAGGAAATAAATATGGAGCAAATGCTAAATTAGGTCACTTTCTAATGGAAGCCGGATATATGGACGACAACCAAGGTGCTGATAGTTATTTTGGAAGTATTAAATTTGTTGTTAACATTGGAGAGCAAAAAGAAAATAAAACACGTAATTTCTTAGAGTACACGGATGTTAGCGATAAACTTTATCAACCCGTGAAACGTGAAAATAAAATTAGGGTGGTTAAAATTTCTACCTCTAATGTAGCTGCTTCAGGATATTAATATGAAACATAAAATAATTACTTTCTTTTTTTTAATTACATTGGGATTTTTTTATAATTTATTTTTTATAGAATCTTCTCAAGCCATAGGATGTGCAAAGGCAAACGGTGGAATTATTGCTAAAGACCAAGCTATATCTGGGCAAGTGCAGACATATACAGAAGGTTCTGATGATATACCAGCTATGTACAATTATGCAGATGGTTATGTAGATGATGAATTTAGCTCAAATAATACTAATGCATGTAATGAAATGCCAGATTTCTATGGGGTTTTAATTTATAGACTTGCTCTTTGTAGGGAGGACCCCTATGTGAGTGCAGCCAATCCAGTTCTTACGTCATGTGTAGATATTATTAACAAACCTGACAATGACACATTTACAGAAATTGAACCAGATACAGAAACAAACCTTTTAAGCCTTATGGACGGCGATTTGATAATCCCTACAGGAACTTATCCTTATGCTTTTGTGGTTGTTAAAAATGAGTTAAAGGTAAAGCATGTTCAAAAATATGTAGATATAGATGGAGATCCTGCCGTAATGTATGGCTTAGATCCCAACTCTGCAGATGGTATTACAGGACAATATTGTTATACATTAGATAAAGTAACTACTTACAGTGGAGATCTTTGGGATTCAGATTATAGAGCTGCGCATGGTGTTGGAACAATTGTTCAATCTGGTACGGGAAGTAATGCTACTATGGCATGTACTAATGATTTAGATACCGCAAATACCAATCAGCGTTATGCTACTGAGATTATTGATCATTTAGGTGGTGACATTAGTAGTGTAAAAGATGATTTAACAAGTTATGCAGATTATAGTGATCAAACAGGCACTAATCTTGGTATAAGCTTTGCAGCTTATATGCTTAAAGAAGATGGCTTGGTATTAGCAGATAATGTTGATAACGCAGTTAGAATTGCAGCCATTTTTAATTATACTAGTCCAATTGTTATTAACGAGCAAACTGTAGGAATAAAATTTGATTTTGGAACAACCTTGGGTTCATCTTTAGATAGTTCAGTAGATGATCAAGATAATAATGATATAAGCGATGATGTTACATGGATGAACAAAGTGGGAGTGGACCCTTTTATTGTTAAAATTGCTACAAAAAAAAGAAGAAGAGCAACAGGTAGCACAGGAGACTGGAGATAAAACTCTAGCATACAGTAATAATCCATCAAAAGTTAAATTTTTTTAAATCTTAATAATTCATTTATAAAAAAATTCATATAATATTTAGGATATTAAAATTTTATCCTTAAGTAAATATTATTTTTATCATTATATACTCGTTAATATTAAATCACTACTCAAAGAAGAAGAGACGAGAGTAATATAAATAATTAATTTAAGACTAATAATAAATTATTATGAAAAATAATAACTTTTTTAATTTTTTAGTAAATTTTAAAAACTCTAACATAAAGAAATTTATTTTTGTGTTAGAGAAATTACAATTTTGTGTTAGAGATGAGAGTAATATAAATAATTAATTTTGGAATAATAATTAAATTTTATGCAAAATAATAACTTTTTTAATTTTTTAGTAATTTTAAAAACTCTAACATAAAGAAATTTATTTTTGTGTTAGAGAAATTACAACTTTGTGTTAGAGATGAGAGTAATATAAGTAATTAATTTTGGAATAATAATTAAATTTTATGCAAAGTAATAACTTTTTTAATTTTTTAGTAAATTTTAAATACCCTAACATAAGGAAATTTATATTTGTGTTAGAGCAATTACAATTTTGTGTTAGAGAGAAAAATATTTCTTATAATTATGAATGATGAAGATAAAGATAATATTAAAGTATTAGATATAGAAGAAGAACAGAATGATGAAAATCAACCTGTAAATGATTCTGAATATAGTGATATTAAAAATTCCGAAATATTAACTGAAAATCAAAAAAACGCTGAAACTAATATTGAAGAAAATAAAGGACATGAGGTTATTCATAAAAAGGAAGGCAGACTACACATCTATATAAGACAAGATAAATATAAAGGCGAGCTAAAATCTAAAAATTGGGTAGGTAGACTTTATATAGATGGTAAGCAAAAAATTTTATCATCAGGGACAGCCAATATTGATGAGGCTATACCTATATTGGAAAAATGGTTTGATGAGGTCTTTTTAAGTAATGAAAATAAAGAACAACCTATAATTGAAAAAATAGAGATAGCAAGTGAAGAACAATCTGCATTATCAAGTGAAATAATATCTACAGAGTTCAAAATACCACAAGAAATAGAACCTGTAATTCTTTCACAAAATAGGGACGAAACAGTTAAAAATATTGAACCTATAGAGTTAAAACCAGCTTCAAATATTTTCCAAAAAATTAAAAATATTAATTTAAAACCAGCTTCAAATATTTTCCAAAAAATTAAAAATATTAATTTAAAAAAACTAACTTTTGATAAAAAAAATTTAACAAAAGAGGTTAACAAACCAGAAAATATTGATTTTAAACAAAAAATTAAATTATTATTAATGAATGGACTTATAAAAAAACTGAACCCAGAAGAGGTAATTGGATTAGAAATTACCAATGAGGAAATTATTATATTTCAAGTCGATAATAACAACAAAACTAAACCTATTTTAAAAAAAGCAATATTTCATCCTACGGGATTGGCTGTTCAAAAAAATTATACTCTTAATGTTTATGAAATTTCTGAAAAGATCAAAAATATTTACCAACAAGAGCAAATAAAAACAAATAACGTTTCAATTTGTATTACTTCTGAAAATAGCATTGTACGAATCGTAACAATCGCATTGATGACAAATAAGGAACTTGGTGACGTAGTTCAAAATAACTTATTTTGGACAAATTATATTCAGACATCAGATAATTTAGAAGAATTTTCTATAGCTCACCAGGTGATATCAAAAAATGACAAGGAATCTACAATGGAAGTTTTGGTGGTTGGTGCAAAATTATCTGATATTGAGATATATCAATCCATTTTAAAACAAGCAGAATTAAATTTGGTTTCTATCCAAATTAAATGTTTTTCAATTTTAGATAGTGTGCACAAGCTTGATCCAGATACTTCATTTGTTTCAAATCAACCTAGCGCTATATTGGAATTTGGATCTAATGAAAATTATTTGATGATCATAAATGAGGGCAAACCTTTTATTACTGATATTTTTTTAAAAGAAGCAGATCAGCAATTACTATCCCAAGCATCGGATGAAGAATTACAAGGTATTATGAAGAGGTTTAATTCTCAATTTAAGCAAATTATTAGTGAGTTTGAAATAAAATTTGAAAAAAGAATAAGAAATATAAAAGTATCATCTAATTTAGTGAATTTGGAAAATCATTTATCAATTTTAAAAAAAAACTTTGCTAATATTGAATTCGTATTATTAAATCCCTTAGAGAAAATGTCTTTATCTTCTGAGATTAAAGACAAACTTTTGGGGAAGAGTTATTCATCATTTTCTTCAGTAGTTGGTGCTGCTTTATACAATCTTACAATATTCCCAAATAACAAAATAAAAAGTATTTTTTCAAAAATTAACTTATTACCGGAGTTAGAAAAATTTACCCAAATTAGGAAAATAAATTATTTATCAGTACTCGGCTTAAAATCATTTTTAGTAATAGTTTTTCTGGTTTATTTTGGGAAAATTTCTTTTTCTACTGTTGATTCATTAAGTTACAAAATGGCATTGAGACAGGCCCCAGCCTTAGTCTTAGAATTAAAAAAAGTTAGCAAACAAGAATTAACTTTAAAAAATGAATTAGCATTAATGAAGAGATCACTTAAACTAACCAAATCTGTTAGTTCAAATAAAAAGATTAATTATCTAGTTTTGGCACAAATTATAAATTCAGTACCTAGTGGAGTAAAGTTTATTTCTCTCGAATATGATGGATATAATCAAATGATTATTAAAGGTGACGCAACAACTGATAATGCTATTTTAAGATTAATTACTAATTTAAATAAACAAAAATTAATTTTGCAAGCTTCATTTTCATTGGTTCTTTCAAAAGTTGACCAAAAAAAACCAGTATCTGATTCTAAAGAATTTAAAGTTATTTGTATAATTGAAGGTGATGCTTAATGGATTTAAACAATCTTCAATTTCAAAATTTTATCAAATCTTTTGCAGGAGTTTTTGATAAAGATAATCTTAAAAAATTACCTATATATTTTTTTATTAGTGCTAGTTTTATGATTATATTCTATATTTTATTGTATTTAATGTTTACTCCTACTGAACGTGATTATCTCGCTATGGAAGAAAATAAAAACAATGTAATTAAGATTAAGTCTACAATAGAAAATCTCAATTTAGCTATTAATGAATTAAAACCTGTTTATGAAGAGCAGTCTGCATTATTTCATAATAAAAATGAAGTTGAAGAACTTTATAGAAGCTTAAGTATTTCAGCAGTTAAAAATAATTTGGTAATATCTACACTTGCTAAAGATACTATTGTGCCAATATTTGAAGAAAAAGATTTAAAAAAAGACAAGGTCTACTATTACAAAATTCCTATTACTTATGAAATTACAGGTGATTTTTTAAGTTATATTTGATTTAAAAAGTTTATCTCATCCTCTAATAAATTAATTAACATAGAAAAAGAAATTATTTCTTTAAATAGTAACGATACTAATGGCAAAATAACAGCTAAGGGGCAACTCAGTGTTGCTGGATTACCATATGAACTTTTTTAAAATAACATTTACGATCTTAATCGTAGCAATTTTTAGTTTTATGAACGCTGTGGCTGAACAAATAGACTGCGCACAATACGAAGCGTCAAATCCAAAATATTTAGAATGTATTGCAAAAAATAAAAATGAAGAACTTAAATCAAATATAGGATCTTTAGATGAAGAAATCCCACTAATCAATCCATTTGCCCGCGATACTAGTGTTGGGTCAATTGATCTAGATGATACGACAAATAAGGAGTACAAAATTCAAGCTGAGAAACCTGAGAAACTCTCAAAACCTTTAATTACAGGACAGTCTGAGATAAAGAAATATAAGTTATCTGCGGTATTAATAGGTAACGATGAACAATATGCTTCATTTATCGACCCCTCTGGCAATTACATTAATTTAGCAATTAATGAACGTTTAGGAGAAAATTTAAAATTAGTCATTATTGAACAAGATGAAGTTAGATTTGTAAGCTCAGAAGGAGAAATTATCTCTTTAGACTTTAATAATAGGATTGAAATTAAATGATCAAAAAAAATCTTTTTATAAAACTTCTTTTTTTTATTATTATAGCCTCATTATTAAACTCTTGCGCAAACTTAAAAAAATTACCTAAACACAATACACCTTTAATCAAAGATGATATTAGTAAATTAGGAAAAAAAACAATGGAAGAAACATTGGAAGCAGGACCAGTACCTGTTTTTGGTGACACAACTAAATTACAAAAAAGAAAAAATATTAGCACAGAAACTGTTAAAAATTATTTGATTATTCCAAATGAATATAAGAAATTAAAACAAAATATTTCATTTAAATTTTATAATACACCAATCAAAGATGTTATGATTTTAATGAGTCGACTTGGGGGTATTAACATATTAGTAGGAGACGAAGTTTCAGGTACTATTACCGCAAACCTTAATAATATTCCGTGGGATAGATCTTTCCAAGCAATTTTAGATATGAAAGGTTATGCATCTGATATAGATGTTAAAAATAATTTAATAAGAATTCAATTACCTGGAACATTAACCTCTCAAGATAATTACTACTCTCAAAGAGCATTAGCAATAAAACAAAAAGTTGAAGTAGAAAATTCTGTGGACCCAATTCTATCTGAAATTTTTAGATTATATTATTTATCACCAGCTGATGCTAAAAGAACACTACTAAGTGTTTTTAGAGAAAAATCAGGATCACTTAGTACAATTCAAATTACTGAAGAAAATACTACGCGCTCTGTAATTATACGTGGCACTAATAAAGATCTAAATATAGTTGAAAAAATTATTAAAGAAATTGATAAACGCACACAACAAGTTTTAATTGAAGCTTTTATTGTTGAGGCTAATTCAGATTTTGAAAAAGCTTTAGGTACACGTCTTGGTGCTTACAAAAATGTTCCTGGTAAAGTTAGAGGTGGAATTATTGGCACCTCAACAGGGTCTGGTACAGCTGCTGTACTTGGTAATAGTACAAATCTTGGAGCTAATACTGATAGTTTGACTAATTTTCCAGTTGCAGGTGCTACTAGTGGCATTGGTATTATTAGAAAATTTGGAACTAGTATGTTAAAATTAGAAATTACTGCTTTAGAAACTCTTGGTCTAGGTAAAACCATATCTAACCCTAAAGTTTTTACGTTAAATAATCAGTTAGCTACCATTACGCAAGGTGAGCAAATACCTTATCAGGTTACTATAGATGGAACGACTACCACCTCTTTTAAAGATGCAGCGTTAAGTTTAAATGTTACCCCTAATATAATAGGTGATGGAAATGTATTGCTTACTATTCAAGTGAATAATGATACACCAAATCGATCATCTGTCGGCGAGCCTTCTATTAATAAAATGGAAATTAAAACAAAATTATTAGTTGCAGATGGGGATATTGTAGTGATTGGTGGAATTAAAAAAAATGTTAGATCAACTGCTACATCAAAAACTCCACTTCTAGGAGATCTACCTGTGGTAGGTAATCTATTTAAAGGCAATCGCAAAACAGATAGTCTTGACGAGTTGTTAATTTTTATTGCACCAAAGATTTTATAATGTTGAAAATAAATAGAGATAGCGAAATTAGTTTAATTAATTTAATGATCGATCATGATTTAATTTCTGCAAAAGATTTATTAACTATTCGTAAAATATCCAATAAGGCAACCAAACCACAAATTGAATGTGTCTTTGAGCTTAATTCAACTAACGAAGATAGCCTTATGGATATACTTGTTAAAGAACAAGATTTAGAAATTATTGATTTGTCGACAATACAAGTTTCTAGTGAATTAAAAAACTCAATACCTCAAGAATTTATGGTTAATAATTTTATTGTCCCATTTAAAGTGGATAAAGAAAATTTACATATTGCTATTTCAGATAGTTCAAAATTAAATTTAATTAAAAAATTAACAATAATTTCAAAAAAGAATATTGAGTTGTACGCTGCTAAAGTATCTCAAATTTCTCTTTTAATTGATCAATTATATCCTGAAAGTGAAAAAAAAATAAAAGCAGAAAGTGAATTAGATAAAGTAAATAAAACTATTGATAATACTTCTCAAATAGAAAGTTCTAAATCTAGCTGGGAAAATACTAAGGAAGACGAGAATCAAGAAACTGAAGAAAAAGAAGAAGATGATCCTGAAAATGATTCCGATGTTGTAAAATTTACTACTGCACTTATTTCAGAGGCAATAAAAATTGGTGCTAGTGATATTCATATTGAACCTTACCGATTTTCATCTAGAATTCGTTTTCGTGTAGATGGTATGTTACATGAACAAAAACATTTTAAAAAGTTTTTACATAATAATTTTAATGCAGTGGTCACCCGATTTAAAATAATGGGAAAACTTGATATTGCTGAACGTCGATTACCACAAGATGGTGCTATTCCTTTTAAATTAAACGAAAAGACTATAGATTTAAGGTTATCTGTTTTACCTACAGCTAATAATGAACGTGTTGTTATGCGTGTTCTTAATAAAGATGCAGCAAATGTTACACTAGAAGGTCTTAATTTTGGAAAAGAGGTTTTAGATACCTTAAGAAAAGCTATTAGTGCTACACAAGGACTAATTTTAGTTACAGGGCCTACAGGCTCAGGAAAAACAACTACTTTATATAGTATTCTTCAAGAAGTAAGCAAACCACATTTAAATATTTTAACTGCCGAAGACCCAGTGGAATATGAATTAGATGGTGTGGCCCAAGTACAAATCAGAGATGATATTGGTTTTACTTTTGCTGCTGTTCTTAGATCTTTTTTAAGACAAGACCCGGAGGTTATTTTAATTGGAGAAATGAGAGATAAAGAAACTGTCGATATTGGCTTAAAGGCTGCTCTAACAGGTCACTTAGTGTTTAGTACTCTACACACAAACGATGCACCAAGCAGTATTACTAGACTGCAAAACATGGGAACGCCCGATTATCTAATTAGCTCTGCTTGTTCATTAATTATAGCACAAAGACTAGCCAGAAAAAATTGCTCAGATTGTAAAGTTTCAGACGAAGATGCCAGTACAGAGTTACTAAAAGAGATTGGATGTACAGAAACAGAAATTGCCTCAGCTAAAGTCATGAAAGGTAATGGTTGTGAAAGTTGTAAGAACACGGGGTACAAAGGAAGAATGGGAATCTATGAAGTTTTACAAATTACCAAAACAATTAAAGAGGCCATTTTAAAAAAAGCAACTACACCAGAAATTAAAGAATTGGCAATGAGTGAAGGCTTTGTCACCATGCATGATATGGGTAGAAAAATGATTTTAGAAGGTCAGCTTAATTTTAGGGAATATGAACGAGTTCTTCTTGGGGCCACATAATATTTATGCCAAAATTTTCATATAATGGAATTTTAAATAATCAAAAAGTTGATGGAGAAATTGAATCTGAAAGTAGATTAACTGCATTTCTCAACTTAAAAAAAAAAGGAATTATAGTTTGGGGTGTTACCCCCTTATATTCAGGTATAAAAAAAATTAAGAAAAAAAAAGTTACTTCAAGTTTTTTTAAAGAAAAAATAAAACCTCAGGATATAGTTTCATTTACCAAACAATTTGCAACTATGGTTAAGGCGGGTCTTCCTATTTTAGGAACTTTAGAAATGGTTCGTGACCAAACAGTTAACTTAAGTATGAAGGAAATGATTGAAAATATTAGAAAAAAGTTAGAAGGTGGTGTGGCTCTATCGGAATGTTTTTCTGAATACCCGTCATATTTTGATAGTATTTATATTAATTTAATTAAGGGAGGTGAGGCTAGTGGGAAACTTGACATTTTTATGTTTAAACTAGTTCTTTCTTTAGAAAAAAAAGAAAAGATAAAAAAAAAAATTAAATCTGCTTTAATGTATCCTATAATTATGTTTTCAGTGGCAATGAGTGTAACTGCGATCATGTTAATCAAAGTAGTTCCTGTTTTTGCAAAAATGTATGATAATATGGGGGTAGAACTTCCCGCTCCAACTCAGGTAATTTTATCCATGAGTAATTTTTTAAGTGGGATGGGAGGTTTAATTTTATTATTGAGCCTTATATCCACTTATACAATTTTTCGTTACTTAACTACTAAAAATAAAAAGATACAATATTTTTGGCATCAAAGAGTTTTAAAATTGCCACTGTTTGGAACTATGATCTTAAAATCTTCTTTAGCAAGAATTTCAATGATTATGAGCAACCTAACTTCTGCAGGTGTTAATTTACTAGAGAGCATCGATATTGCAAAATCTGTTAATAACAATGTAATAATAATTGAGGCATTACAAAATGTAAAAACAGGAGTATCTTCGGGTCAGACTTTAACTGAGCTATTTACCAAAGAAGAAGTGTTTCCTCCAGCCTTTAGTCAATTAGTTTCTGTAGGAGAGCAGACGGGTAACTTGGATGAAATGTTTGGTTCAATCTCTACACTTTATGAAGAAGAATTTGATAACGTGGTAGAAAATATGTCTACCCTAATAGAGCCTATAATGATTGTCTTCATGGGCATTATAATAGGTGGTTTAATGGTGGCTATGTATGCACCTATATTTAATATTGGTGCTGTTATGTAATGGTAATTTTTTTTGATATAATTAAGTGATTATTCCATTTTTTATTTGTCCTCATAAATTTTATTTTATCCATAATTTTACCTATAAAAAATAGCCCCAATCCACCAGCTCTTACATCTTTTAAATTTCTTGACCTAAATTGATTTAATTTAATCAATTTTCCTTTATCAAAAATTTGCACTGTAATTAGATTTTTATCTTCAAGTTTCAGCTTTATTTTTAAAGTGTCTTTTGAAATTTTACCATCATAAGCGTGCTTAAAAATATTGCTAATAGCCTCCATAATCACTAAAATTAAATCATCAATTTGAGCAGATTTAATTTTTAACTTAATAAAGAAAATTCTTGCGTAAATTCGGATGTGTTTGAGGTTATTAGGATGAATAGTGAACTCTTTATAAGAAGATAGACCCACAAAATTTATTCAATTATTAATATTTCTTCTAAGCGTGCCATCATAATAACTTTTAATACTTCTTTGCTCACATCTTTTAAAATACATTTAACACCATTTTGTATGGCATTCTTATGCGCTTCAATAAAAACAGAAATACCAGAAGAATCTATATATGTGACATCCTGTAGGTGAATGATTAAATCACCCTTTTTTTTAATTAAACCTATAGCTATATCTTTAACAGAATCCGCATTACTCATATCAATCTC
>ENA-OSJC01001295-OSJC01001295.1-marine-metagenome-genome-assembly--contig:-NODE-1295-length-20900-cov-10.407962_pt1 | contig 20900 bp, 22 predicted proteins | sample MGYA00237885_ERZ534234 | MGnify/ENA primary metagenome ERZ534234 (study PRJEB26413, sample SAMN06343907) | marine metagenome | isolation source: coastal waters | place: Atlantic Ocean: West Antarctic... | reverse complement strand
AAGGGCTCAGATTTAGAACTATAAGTAATTGATTTATAATGACTTTATATATTTATTTAAGCGGTTTCGCCTTCGCCACCATCAATAACAATATTTTGCCCAGTAGTAAAAGATCCAGCCTGTGAAGCGAGAAAAACTACTGCTCCAGCAATTTCATCAGGCATACCAATTCTTTTAAGTGCTGACTTGTTAGTTTGAGACTTGAGTATTGATTCATTCTCCCATAGAGCTCTTGCAAAGTCAGTTTTAATCAGTCCAGGCGATATGCAATTGGCACGTACTCCATTAGGTCCATGTTCAACAGAAATATTTCTAGCTAATTGAGAATCTGCAGCTTTAGAAATAGCATAAGCTCCCAGCAAAGAACTGCCATGTAATCCTGCAATCGATGAAATAATAATGATAGAACCATCCTTACTCTTTATCATACTAGGTATTACCATATTAGTAAGCCAGAAGTTGCTTTGAACATTTGAGCGCATAATTTTTTCAAACGCAGAGTCTGGAATATTTAAAGAAGGTCCAAAGTATGGATTTATAGCTGCGTTACATACTAATATGTCAATTTCACCACACCAAGCTACTGAGTCTTTATGCAGTTTTGCTAACTGTTCCTTATCTGATATATTGCAAGCCAATGCTATCGCAGTATCTGAACCATAAGTACTATTTATTTCACTAGCTACTTCTTCACACGCATTAATTTTTCTACTTGTAATAACAACTTTTGCTCCATGTTCAGCTAGCCTGATGGCAGTTGCTTTACCAATACCTCTTGAAGAACCAGTGATTATTGCTTTTTTTCCAGATAAATTGAACAATGTAGACATAATAAGTATAATAAATTTTTAAAAAATTATTATAGTTGAATATCAATAAACTATACAAGAAAATTTTAATGAAAATTCATAATATTGCTGACAGTTATCAATTAAGTAGTTCTTACTCAGTAATCCTCTGTGATCTTTGGGGAGTTGTTCACAATGGAAAAGAAATTTTTGAACAAAGTAAAAAATTTTTAACACAAGTAAAAGCTGACGGAAAAAAAATTGTCTTAATTTCTAATGCACCAAGACCAAACCTAGTAGTGGAAGATCAACTAATAAATAAACTTGGACTCAGTAAAGATCTTTATGATTTTATTGTTACCTCAGGAGATATAACAGCCATTTCTATTAACGATAAAAGGTTTGGAAGTAGTTACTATCATTTAGGCCCTAAAAAAGACAAAGATTTGCTTGAAAATATTAAATTAGAGCAAAAAGATAACCTGGTCGATGCAGATTTTGTTTTATGTACTGGCATAGATGATGATGAGATTGAAACTGTTAATGATTATAGTGGTGTATTAAATGAGATGAAAAAATTAGAGCTTCTTATGGTTTGTGCTAACCCAGATAAAATTGTTTATCGAGGTGATAGAAAGATTGATTGTGCTGGAGCACTTGCTTTTAATTATGAAAAAATTGGAGGACTAGTTAAGTATTTTGGTAAACCATATCAAGAAATATACGAGTATATTTTAAATCAGCTTAATGAAGGTGATAATAATACTTTAAATAAAGACTTACTTGCAATTGGAGATAGTTTTTCAACAGATGTACTTGGGGCAAATAAATTTAATATAGATATTTTATTTATTAGATCGGGGATACACAAAAAAGAGATTCAAACATTAAATGATTTAGAAAAAACTGCTAAAAATTATTTATCAAAATTACCTCAAGAATTATTAACTTCAGAGTACCTATGAGTAAGATTAAAATTTTTACGGATTATAAAAAAATTTCAAAAAGTTTTTATAATTCATCGTTAGTCATAGGAAATTTTGATGGTGTTCATCGTGGCCATAAAAAAGTTATTAAAGCCGCAAAGATTATCTCAAAGAAAAATAAATCACAACTTGGTGTGATGATGTTTGATCCTCATCCAAGAGAGTATTTTACAAAAGAAAAACAATTTTTACTGTCTTCGCTTGAAACTAAGTCAAAAATTTTAGAAAGCCTTGGTGTTAACTTTATTATTATTCTTAAATTTAATAAAACATTAGCATCAATGTCAGCTTTAAATTTCTGTGATAAAATTTTATTAAATAGTTGTAAAATGCAGCATGTCTTTATAGGAAATAATTTTCGATTTGGTAAAGATAGAACAGGCAACTTAAAATATTTAGAAAAATTTGGAAAAAAAAATAACTTTAAAGTTAGTGGTTCAGAGCTTTATAGAGTTAGTGGAAGCAATAAAATATTTTCTTCGTCCAATATTAGAGATTTTATTAAAAAGGGAAAAATAAAAGAAGCTAATAATTTTTTAGGTCATGATTGGTCAGTGTCTGGAACAGTAATTACAGGTGATAAACGTGGCAGATTAATAGGATTTCCAACTGCAAATATATCAACAGAGAAATATATCTATCCGAAGTTTGGGGTCTATGCTGTTAAAGTTACTTTCATTTCAGGTCAACATAAAGGTAAAGTAAAAAGTGGAATTGCCAACTTTGGATTAAGGCCAACATTTGGTAAAAAAACTGCTGTTTTAGAAGTACATTTATTTAGTTTTAAATTGAATATTTATAAAACTGCATTAAAAGTAAGCTTTATTGATTATGTAAGGTCTGAAAAGAAATTTTCAGGAATTGACAGCCTTAAAACTCAGATTAAAAAAGATATTACCAGAACCAAAAAGATCTTAAATAAAAGTTAAATTATGACATCTAAAGAAGATAGTGCAGATTACAGTGAAAGTCTGTTTTTGCCAAAAACAGATTTTGCTATGCGCGCTGGTTTGCCTGAACAAGAACCAAAAATTTTAAAACAGTGGTCAGAAAAAGAAATCTACAAAAATCTAAGAGTTAAATCAAAAGGCAAAGAAAAGTTTGTCCTTCATGATGGACCACCTTATGCAAATGGTCATCTGCATATTGGACATGCGTTAAACAAAATTTTAAAAGATTTTGTAGTTAGATCTCAACAAATGTTAGGGAAAGATTCTTCTTATACTCCTGGCTGGGATTGTCATGGGCTACCAATTGAATGGAAAATTGAAGAGGAATATAGAAAAAAAGGTTTAAATAAAGATGAGGTGGATATTGTTCAATTTAGAAAAGAATGTAGAGATTTTGCAGATAAATGGATTAACATTCAAAGAGAAGAATTCATTCGATTAGGCATTACTGGAGAATGGTCATCACCTTATACAACTATGGCCCATAAATCTGAGGCGATTATTGTAAAAGAATTTTTTAAATTTCTTGAAAATAAGGGTTTGTACAGAGGATCAAAACCTGTGATGTGGTCCACAGTTGAAAAAACTGCATTAGCAGAAGCAGAATTAGAATACCGTGAACATAAATCAATCACAATTTTTGTTAAGTTTCCCATTAAAAAATCAAGTGATGATGAATTACTAAATGCATCTGTAGTTATTTGGACTACGACACCTTGGACAATTCCAGGCAATAGAGCATTAGCTTATAATAAAGATTTTTCATACAGCCTTTATAAAGTGACTGAAGTTATGGAGGGGTCTTATAGCTTAGAGGGAGATCAAGTAATTTTAACAGATGAACTTTCTGAACAATTTAAAGAAAAATGTAAGATTGAAAAATTAGATAAAATTAAATCTTTAAATAATATGTCTGATATTGTTTGTAATCACCCATTTCATAATTCAGGTTATGAGTTTGATGTAAATTTATATCATGCTGACTTTGTGACGCTCGAGCAAGGTACGGGCTTTGTGCACATTGCTCCAGGCCATGGCCCTGATGATTATGATCTTGGAAAAGCTAATGGGGTTGAAGTACCTGAAACAGTAGATAGAGATGGAATTTATTTTGATCATGTTCCATTATTTAAAGGTAAGAAAATTTTTAATGATGATGGATCGGATGCTGAAGCTAATGTTGCTGTTATTATTGAACTTAGAAATCATAATGCCTTAAGTGGCAAAGGATCAGTTAGACACAGTTATCCTCATTCATGGCGATCTAAAGCTCCGGTAATATTTAGAAATACGCCTCAATGGTTTATTAGTATGGAAACTAACGATCTAAGAAAAAAAGCACTGAATGCAATTCAAGAAGTTGACTGGTATCCAATTCAAGGCAAGAACCGAATTTTATCAATGATTGAAAATAGGCCTGATTGGGTAGTTTCTCGACAAAGAGCTTGGGGTGTTCCGTTATCAATCTTTTTTCATAAAATTTCTGGCGAACCTCTAATTGATACTGAACTTAATGAAAAAATTATTAAAATGTATGAAGAGCATGGATGTGATGTTTGGTTTGAAAAAACTAAGGCTGAATTACTTGGAGATAAATATAATCCAGATGAATACGAAAAAGTAGATGATATTTTAGATGTTTGGTTTGATTCTGGATGCACCCATGCATTTGTTTTAGATGGAAAAGAGGATCAGATTTGGCCTGCTTCTATTTATCTTGAAGGTACAGATCAACATAGAGGATGGTTTCATTCTTCTTTATTAGAATCATGTGGAACTAGAGGTGTAGCACCATATGAGGCAGTACTAACTCATGGGTTTGTATTACATGAAGATGGTAACAAAATGAGTAAATCGTCATCAAATATTGTTCCTCCAGCTGAAATCATAGAAAAATCAGGTGCTGACATTCTACGGCTTTGGGTTGCTAGTAGTGATTATTCAGATGATCTGAAAATTGGTCCAGAAATTATTAAAAGTAACGCAGATAGCTACAGAAGACTTAGAAACAGTCTAAGGTTCATTCTTGGTAATTTAAATGATTTCAAAGAAGAAGAAAAAATTGGTTTTTCTGATCTTCCAGAATTAGACAAATACATTTTGGGTAGACTTACTGAGTTAGAAGAGGAAGTTTTAAAAAACTATCAAATTTTTGAATATCAAAAAGTATTTTCTGCAATATTTAACTTCTGTACCAATGAATTATCTTCATTTTATTTTGATATCAGGAAAGATAATTTATATTGTGATCATAAATCTAGTCATACAAGAAGAGCCACAAGAACTGTTCTTGATATTCTTTTCAATCATTTATTAACTTTATTAGCACCAATTCTTTGTTTTACTACAGAAGAGGCATGGCAAAGTCGGTTAGGTAAAGATACTTCTATTCATAACCAAGATTTTCCAACAGTGAATGACAATTGGAAAAATACTGAATTATCATTAAAGTGGGAAAATCTTAAATTAATCCGTAGAGTAGTGAATGGTGCCATTGAAATTGAGAGAAAAAATAAATTAATAGGTTCAAGTCTTGAAGCTGCAGTTGAAATTTATTTCCAAGATATAGATAGCACTTCAAATATTATTGTTAGTGACTTAGAAAATATCTGTATAGTTTCAAAATTATCTATTTCTAAGCTTAATACATTGGACAACTGCTTTCAGTTAAATGAATTACAAGGTGTTGGTGTAAAAGTATCTAAGGTATCTGGAAAAAAATGTGAGCGTTGTTGGAAATATTTTGATGCCTTAAATGACAGTATTTGCCAAAGATGTGAAGCTGCGATTAAATAATTAATGAATATTAAGCATAAATATTTTTACTTATTTATTTTATTATTTGCATTGATTGATCAAATAAGTAAAATTTTATTTATTAAGTACTTTGATATCAATCCAAAATTACTCACTAGTGAATTTCTCCATAAAGTTAATGAGTACTTTAATCTTGTAATAGTATGGAATAGAGGTTTTGCCTTTGGCTCACTTCAAAATAATATGTTTAGTATTAATGTATTATATATTGTCATAATATTATCTGTAATTTGCATACTGGTCATTTATGCCAACAAATTAAACCAAAAGTATTATTTTTTCGCATTTAGCCTAGTAATTGGAGGGGCTATTGGAAATTTAATAGATAGGATTGCATATGGTGCAGTTGTCGACTTCATTGATCTACACTATCAGAATTTACATTGGTATGTATTTAATATTGCTGATATATATATTTCATTCGGCTGTATAATGTTAATATTGGGCGAGATTAGAAACAAACCAACTAGCAATGAATAAAATAAAAAAACCTTCAATACTTTTGTGTTTATATTTCCTTACTTCATGTGGAGGTAGCAATACTATTAATGATATTCAAACATTGGAGCAGAAGGCTTTAGAAATTCCACCAAATTTTGAATTAAAGCCGCCCTCAGGTAATGAAAATGTATTAAGTCAAGAAATTATTATTAACGACAGTGATAGTAGCGATGTCGAAGATATTCTAAATTCAGATTCTAGTAGCGCTGAAAATATAAGTGATACTTCAGACAATGAATTACTAGATATTCTTACGGCTGATTCAAACAATACAGAAGATTAAATTATAAAAAATTTTTTATGATTAGGTATTTTTATGTTTAAGTTTTTTCTAGATAAGAATTGGGCATTGTGGGCATATTTAGGATCTATAATAATTCTAACTTCTATATGGTTACAAGTTCAAATAGATGTAAAAATAAATTATTGGTTCGGAGAATTTTACGACCTAATACAAAAAGCCTTGGGAACTCCCAATGCAGTCACGATAGAAGAATATTTTAGCTCACTTCTTATTTTTGCTCAATTTGCAGCAATGTGGATAGTATTGTCACTTTTTTCAGCATTTTTTACTTCGCATTTTTTATTCAGGTGGAGAGCCAGTATGGTTAATTACTATCACAGTGTGTTTGACAAAGCCCGTCAAATAGAAGGCGCTTCACAGCGTGTTCAAGAAGATACAATTAAATTTAGTCGAATTATGGAAACTTTAGGAACAAGCTTTTTTGAAGCAATATTAGTACTTTTTGAATTTTTCCCAATATTGATGACAATATCAATTGGCCTACCAATTCTATGGTTTGGTGACTGGCAATATGGATTAGTTACTGGTGCTTTTATGTGGTCAGTGGGTGGTACATTTTTTATGATTTTACTTGCATGGATTTTAAGGCTAGTAGGAATAGAATACGATTTGCAAAAAAAAGAAGCTGCATATAGAAAAATTCTTGTTATAGCAGAAGATGATGGCAGTGTAAGACCAAAAACTTTAAATGAATTATTCGAAGGAGTTAGGGTTATTCATTTTAAAAGTTACCTGAATTATTTTTATTTTAATATTGGTCGTCTGGCATATCTCCAAGCCAATGTACTGTCAGCATATATTTTAATAGCGCCAGCAATAGTTGCCGGAGTCATGACCTTAGGAGTAATGCAGCAGTTAGTAAGAGCCTTTGGTAGAGTTGAAGCTTCCATGCAGTACCTATTTAATTCATGGCCTACATTAATTGAGTTAGCCAGTGTTTATAAGAGATTAAGAGAATTTGAAAAAAATCTAGAGGAACTAGATGAAGAAGCAAGGGTTTAAAATTGACAAGTGCATTTGAAATAATCAAAGAGAACTTACTTGAAAAAAAATATTCTTTTTTAGACATAGATTATCTGAAGAGTGAATATAGAAAAGAAAAAGATAAGTTGGATTTTGTATTTGATAATTACATTATTATTGGAATTGGTGGGTCTTCTCAGGGTTCAAAAGCAGTAGCTGAAGCATTAAATAAAAAAAATATTTTTTATTTTGATCATCTTAGCTCAAAAGAAATAAAAAGAGTCATTAGTTTATTTGATGTAAAGAAGATAGGTTTTATTTTTATATCAAAGTCGGGTTCAACTTCTGAGGTACTGACTTTGTTTGATTATTTAGTTGAAGAATTAAGAGATAAATTAGATTTTTCCAAAAATTTTTTAGCGATCACTGAAAAAAACACAGCACCTTTATATGCCCTTGCTGATCATTTAGGAGTTAAGATAATTGAACATGATCCAAAAATTGGAGGAAGATTTTCAATTTTTTCACATACAGGATTGATTCCTATTTCTTTATTTAATGATGATATGGAAAGTTTTCTTCAAGGTCTTAAAGAGGCCGTAGATAATTTTATTAATGATGAATATAAATTAGGTGATTTTTCACCAAGAGATTCAGCAGTTAAAAAATTTGAGCACATGCAATCTGGCAAAAAGACAAATATTATGCTGTTTTATGGAGACGAACTTTTTGAATTAGGTAATTGGCTGAAACAATTATTTGCTGAAAGCTTAGGCAAAAAAGGATTCGGATATCTTCCAATTGTATCCAAAATGACTCAAGATCAGCATAGTCTTTTGCAATTATACCTTGATGGCCCAAAGGATAAGTTCTTTGAAATTTATGCTATCAATCACAATGAAAGTGACAACTTCATAGATATAACCCTAACAAATCACAAAGATGCAATGATCAAAACGTTAGAGAGTGAAGAACTGCCAATTGTAAAAATTTGCAATGTTACATCTGAAAATAATAAGTCAATGAGCATGCAGCTTGGTAATATATTTGCCAATTCTATCTTGGAAGTGCTTATTCTTGCAAAATTGGGTGATGTAGATCCATTTAGTCAAGATGCAGTAGAAAAACAAAAAGTTTTTTTAAAGTAATTATTTTATTTTAAAGAAACTAAATCTAGTAATCCCTAATTCTTTAGTTCTTAGCAATTCAAGTTCTTCATATGTAATGATTGATTCCTTAATATATTGCTCAACTATAACAATCTTATTTTTTTTTATAATTTTCTTTTTAAGAAGATTTTTTATTGCTTTGAATTCTAATTTTTTCTCGTATGGTGGATCGATAAAAACTAAATCTATATCTTTACTAAGATCATCAGCCCATATACCAGTTGCATCTTTTTCTAGAAGAGAAACATCAGCATTCATTGATAATTTTTCAGCATTTTTAAATATTACATCAATCATATATTGGTCATTTTCGACTAAGATCGCTTCTTTAGCGCCTCTTGAAACTGCTTCAAAAGCAAAAGCACCGGTTCCAGCAAATAAGTCTAATATTATGGCATTATCTAATTCAAAACCACAATCTGCTAATTCTTTACTGTGAAGAATAATGTTAAAAATAGTTTCACGGTTTTTATCTGTCATTGGTCGGACATTATTGCCTCGAGGAGTTATTAGTTTATGACCTCTTTTTATTCCACTAATTATACGCATAGAACTAATCTCTATTTTTCTCTATCTACATAACTAATTTTTTCTATTTCACTTTTATTGAGATTCTTAAGTTTATATGGACCAAAAGATACTCTAATCAAACGAGTTACCACCATATCAAAGGCTTCAAAGATATTTCTTATTTCTCGGTTTTTGCCTTCTGTCAGTGTCATGGTAAGCCAAGTATAAGAATTAGATGAGCTATCAATAGTAGCAATGATTGGCTTATATTGCATTTTATTAACTCTAAGTCCTTTTTTTAATTTTTGAACTAAGTCTTCTTGAACTCTTCCATAAACTCTCGCTCGATAAGTTCTTTTCCAATTGTTGCTTGGAAGTTCCATCGTTCTTTTTATATCACCATTATTTGTAAGCAAAAGAAGCCCTTCAGAGTCATAATCTAATCGCCCAATGGAAATCATCTTTTCAAATTGTTTAGGTAAATCGTCAAAAATAGTTTTTCGATTCTCTGGATCATGATGTGTAACCAAAACACCCCTAGGCTTGTAGTATTTATACAGTACTAACTCTTGTTCAAAGTTTATATTTTTATTGTCTAATTTGATACTATTAGAAGATGTCACATTAATATTAGGCTGAAGAATAATTTGATCATCAATCTTAACTCTGCCATCTAAAATAAGTTTTTCTGCATCTCTTCGAGAATACTTAGATCCTCTCGCAATAACTTTTGCAATTCTTTCAGAAATTTGAATATTTTTCATAATTGATTTTTATTTTAACAGACTTATACCATATACTCTGTAGAAATGACAAATTCACAAAATATAATGTTTGAAGCAATTAAGTGTGCTGAAGAGGCTAACTCTATAAACGAGGTTCCTGTGGGTGCAATTATTTATAATTCACAAACTAGTCAAATTATTTCTAAATCTTTCAACAAAACTAATAAAAACTTAGATCCCACAGCTCATGCTGAAATAAATGTGATTAGAGATGCTTGTAAGATATTAAATACCAGCAGACTAATTAATTGTGATTTATATGTAACTTTAGAGCCTTGCATGATGTGTGCTGCTGCAATATCCCAGGCTAGAATAAGAAGATTGTACTTTGGCGCAGATGATCTAAAATACGGTTCAATTAACGGTAACATTAACTATTTTCAAAAAGAGAATACAAATCACTTACCTGAAATTTATGATAATATTTGCAGTGAAAGCTGTAACAGATTGCTTATTAATTTTTTTAAGGAACGAAGATAATTATGACTATTTCAAAAAAAGCTCAAGAAACAACTGAACGTTTAGAAAAATTTATGGATGAGCATATTAATCCAAATACTCAAACCTATTATAAACAGATTGAAGATTTTGGCGACAATAGATGGCAAGTAGTTCCAATAATTCAGGAGTTAAAAGAAAAAGCAAAATCTGCTGACTTATGGAATCTTTTTCTACCTGAAAGTGAACATGGCTCAGGTTATACCAATGAAGAGTATGCACATATGTGTGAAATTATGGGACGTAATATTTGGTCTGCAGAAGTTTTTAATTGTAGTGCACCTGATACGGGCAATATGGAAGTATTAGTTCGTTATGGCACAGAAGAACATAAAGAAAAATATTTAAAGCCATTATTAGACGGCACGATTAGATCTGCATTTGCAATGACTGAGCCTGCAGTTGCATCTTCTGATGCTACTAATATTCAGAGTGAGATTAAGATGGAAGGCAATCAGTATGTTATAAATGGAACTAAATGGTGGACTTCTGGTGCGATGGACCCTCGTTGTAAATTTTATATATTTATGGGCAAGACGGATCCAGATAATGAAAATAAACATAAGCAGCAATCTATGATATTGATTGATGCAGATACTCCAGGCATAACTATCAAGAGGCATTTACCTGTATTTGGCTATGATGATGCACCACATGGTCATGCTGAAATAGAATTTAAAGATGTGCGCGTTCCACCAGAAAATATACTACTCGGTGAAGGTCGTGGTTTTGAAATTGCGCAAGGACGTCTTGGCCCTGGACGAATACATCATTGTATGCGAGCTATTGGTGTTGCTGAGGCAGTACTAGAAATTATGTGCCAAAGACTATTAACAAGAAATGCTTTTGGCAAAGAACTATTCAGACATTCTATATGGCAAGAACGAATTGCTGATGCCCGTATTAATATTGAAATGACAAGACTTTTAACCCTTAAAGCTGCCCATATGATGGATACGGTCGGTAATAAAGTTGCCAAGAATGAGATCGCTATGATTAAAGTAGCAGCTCCTCTTATGGCTCTTGAAATAATTGATAATGCTATTCAAGCGTTTGGTGGAGCAGGTGTAACTGAAGACTTTAAATTAGCTGCGGCTTATGCTGGCATGAGAACGTTAAGACTAGCAGATGGACCTGATGAAGTACATAAGGCTGCAATAGCTAGAAATGAAATTAAAAAATATTTATAGTCTATGAGCGATATACCTAACGACATAACAAAATTATCTTTTGAAAAAGCTTTAGCTGAGCTTGAAGAAATCGTTGAAAACCTTGAGAATGGATCAATAGATCTTGAAAAATCTATTGAATTTTATACTAGAGGCTCACATCTAAAAGCGCACTGTCAGCAAAAATTAAATGATGCAGTTTTAAAGCTTGAGGAAATCAAAGTATCTTCAGATGGTAAGGTTTCAAAAAAAGAAATTGAATAATGTCTAATACTCAAACTGCTATTGAGTTAAATAAATTTATAAAAAAATTTAATTCAGATTTAAAAATTTTTTTACCTAAAAGCTCTAATATACTTAATAAATCGATTAACTACTCTATTTTAGCTGGAGGAAAAAGATTTCGTCCATTTCTTATCTATACTTTTGCCAAGGCATTAAAAGTTAGCTCTAGTAACGCTATGAAGATAGGAATTGCAGTTGAAATGCTTCATAACTATTCATTAGTTCATGATGATCTTCCAGCCATGGATAATGATAAGTATCGTCGAGGAAAAAAAACAACTCACTTTAAATATAATGAATATACGGCAATTCTAGCTGGCTGCGGGTTGCTAACTCTCTCTTATAAAATCTTGTCCAGTCCAAAGCTAAAGTTGGATACTAAAGTAAAAGCAGAATTAATTTATGCATTAACTGAAATTTCTGGTGAAGGTGGATTACTCCAAGGTCAGTTTGAAGATCTGTCAAATAAAAAAAATACTTATAATCATCGTATCCATATTAATAAATTAAAAACTGGGAAGCTCATGTCTTATTGCACCGAAGCTGTAGGAATAGCAGGTGAGCTCAATACTAAAAAAATAAATCTTCTTAAAAAGATAGGTATGAATATTGGAGAAATTTTTCAAATTAGTGATGATTTTAATGATGAGCCAAAAATGCCCACTAAAGAAAAAAGATACTTAGAAAAGTATAGAGATACACTTTATGCACAAACACTAAAGTTACTTAGAGAAGCGAATATAAAAAATTTATCAGTTAGTAATCTGTTAAACTACCTAATGCTTTTAAAAGTTTAACCGCACTGAGCACGATTACGCATCAATTGATCAGCAAGCACTAAAGCCATCATTGCTTCAGCGATAGGAACTGCTCTCAACCCAACACAAGGATCATGGCGTCCTTTTGTTGATATGGTTGTGTTTTTTAGTTTTTCATTAATAGTTTTTTGTGGCTTTAAGATTGAAGAAGTAGGCTTAACAGAAAGTGAAACATCTATATCTTGGCTTGTAGAAATACCCCCCAAAATACCCCCAGCATTATTTGAAGAAAATATAATCTTTTTACCCTTAGCTCTTATTTCATCAGAATTTTCATCACCAGTTGTACTTGCAGCTTCCATGCCAAGACCAATCTCAACTCCTTTAACGGCATTAATACTCATCATTGCTGCAGCAAGTTCTGTATCAAGCTTGCCATAGATAGGTTCCCCAATACCAGCGGGTAGGCCCTCAGCATTAACTCTAATAGTTGCACCAACAGATAAACCTTTTTTTCTAATAAGACCTAAATACTCTTCCCATACAGATACTATTTTTTTATCTGGGCAAAAAAATGAATTAGAACTAACTGTATTCCAATTAAAGTTTCTTGGATTAATACTTAAAGCCCCTACTTGTGTAACCGCACCTCTAATTTTTACATCTTTTTTAAGAATATGTTTTATTACTTTACGTGCAACAGCTCCAGCAGCAACACGACTTGCAGTTTCACGTGCAGAAGATCTACCGCCACCACGATAATCACGAATTCCATACTTCAAAAAATATGTTAAATCAGCATGACCAGGTCTAAATTTACTTTTAATATCTCCATAATCTTTAGAGCGTTGATCTTTGTTGTAAATAATTAACGAAATAGGAGTGCCAGTTGTTTTACCTTTAAAGACACCAGAAAGTATTTCAACTTTATCATCCTCTTTGCGTTGTGTAACAAATTTTGATGTTCCTGGCTTGCGTAAATCTAAATATTTTTGAATATCTTTCTCATTAAGACTTATTAGAGGAGGGCATCCATCAATCACACAGCCAATAGCCGTACCATGGCTCTCGCCCCAAGTTGTAACTTTAAAAAGTTTACCAAATGAATTATGTGACATTAGTGATCTCTTGTTAATAAATAGCTAATTAGATTATCAAGATACACCTTATCTGAATCTCCCTCAAATCTTTTAATGCTATTCTGAGCTTTTTTTAGGTATTTTTTGGTAAATTTCAAAGATTCTAATTTAGTATTACTTAATTCCATAATTTTTATCACTTTTAAAAATTCAACCTTATTTCTTTGTTTCTTTTTTAAAATTTTATCTAAATAGCTTTGATTAGCTTTAGAAGTATTTTTATAGCAATGAATTAATGGGTAAGTAATTTTACCATCTAAAAAATCTTTTCCAATATTCTTACCCATTCTTTTTGAATTACCAAAATAATCCAAGTAGTCATCAGAGAGTTGAAATGCCATACCGAAATTTTCTCCAAAGTTTTTTAAATTATTTTGTATCTTTGAACTTTTGTTAGACAATACCGCTGGCAAATAACACGAAACACTAAAGAGCTCAGCTGTTTTTGCAAAAATTAATTCCAAGTAATCCTTTTCAGTTAGATGTGCATTAGATATGTTATTGGCATCTTGAATCTGTCCTCGCGCTAAGATCAGAGATGTATTAGATAAAATTTCTAAAACTTTTATAGACTTATCTTTGACCATTAGTTTAAAGGATTTACTTAATAAATAATCTCCAACTAGTATGCTTAGTTTATTACCCCAGACTAAATTAGCAGCTGTTTTGCCACGTCTAACTTTTGCATCATCAATTACATCATCATGTAAAAGTGTAGCGTTATGGATAAATTCAATACAGACAGCCAAATTGAAATGTGCACTTCCTTTGTACCTAAGCATTTTTGCAATAAGTAAAGTTAGTAATGGCCTAATTTTTTTACCCTTGCCCATAATTAGATGAGAAGCAATATTTGTCACAATCACCTCTCTATCTTGAATATTTTTCTTAATCTCGTTATCCAGTCTTTTTACAGAAGAAGCCAAATAAAGAGCGAGATCATCGACTGGATTTAATCGTATTTGAGACTTTTTATGTGTTTCTTTCATAATGCAAATTAGTTATAATACAAATCCAACAAAAAAAATTAAATTTTTAGAAATAACCTTTTAAAATATGACTTTAAGTAGATTTAATCCATTTAAGAAAAAAACCAACATTAACGTTGTTAGCTTAAGAGGGGTGATTGGAGACATGGGTCGTTTTAGTAAGGGTTTGACCATCGAAAATACCACTCCAATTCTTGAAAAAGCATTTACTACAAAAAAACCTAAAGTAGTTGTCATTCAGATTAATTCTCCTGGAGGATCTCCTGTGCAATCTGAACTTATTTATAACAAGATCAGATTATTAGCTGAAAAAAATAAGGTTAAAGTTATTACTATAGCAGAAGATGTCGCTGCTAGTGGGGGCTATATGTTGATGTGTGCTGGGGACGAACTGTTAGCAAATAAAAGTTCAATTGTAGGCAGTATTGGTGTCATTAGTGCATCTTTTGGTTTTAAAGATTTAATTGAAAAATTGGGTGTGAAAAGACGTATTTTTACTGCTGGCGAAAATAAATCATTTCTTGATCCATTTGTGGATGTTCAAGACAAAGATGTAGAAAAACTTATTAAGGTGCAAGTTAGTATTTTTGAAAACTTTAAAGCCTTGGTTCTAAAAAATAGAAAAGAAAAAATTAACGCTGATGAAGTTTGTAATGGCGAGTTTTGGACTGGAGAACAGGGCATTGATTTGGGCCTAGTTGACTCTAATGAAACTTTAGCAACTTACTTAGATAATAACTATGGTAAGAGTTATCGAATTAGAATTATTGAGTCTAAAAAATCTTTTCTTAAAGGAATATTTTCATCAAGAATTCATTCGGCAGATACTATAAGTAGTTTAGTTGAAACTCTTTACGAAGAAGCTCACTGGAGTCGGTATGGCCGTTGAGAAAAGTGACGATTTAGTTGCTTTATGTAAACGACGTGGTTTTATTTTCCAATCAGATGAAATCTATGGAGGTCAAAAAGGTTTATATACTTTTGGACCGATGGGTGTCGAACTTAAAAATAACCTAAAGCAAGCTTGGTGGAAAACTATGGTTTGGCAACGTGATGATGTTGAAGGTTTAGATGCATCACTATTAACTTCACCAAATATATTAAAATATTCAGGTCACGAAGATACTTTTACAGATCCACTCGTTGACTGTAAGGACTGTAAGAGCAGATGGCGTGAAGATCAATTAAATGACCAAGCGTGTCCAAGTTGTGGTTCAAAAAACCTCACTGAGCCAAGGCCATTTAATCTAATGTTTAAAACAGCAATTGGTCCTGTTGATGATGGATCATCTTTTGTTTACTTAAGACCTGAAACTGCACAGCAAATTTTTACTAATTTTAAGAATGTTTTAGATTCAACAAGCAGATCTGTTCCTTTTGGAATTGGTCAAATGGGCAAAAGTTTTCGTAATGAAATTACACCTGGAAAATTTATCTTTCGAGTGCGAGAATTTGAACAAATGGAACTTGAGTTTTTTGTAAAGCCTGGCACTGATGAAGATTGGTTTAAGTATTGGGTTCAAGCTAGGATTGACTGGTGGATTGAACAAGGAATTAAAAAAGAAAATTTAGAAATTCTCGAGGCCCCAAGCAATGATCTTTCACATTATTCTAAAGCTACTACCGATCTGTTATATAAATTTCCCCATGGTTTTGAGGAGTTGGAAGGTATTGCTAACCGCCAAGATTTTGACTTAGGCTCACATACTAAGAATCAATCTGACTTTGATATATCTGCAAAAGTCATGGAGAATAAGGATTCCACAACAAAATTAGCAGTTCAAGATTTGGAAACAAAAAAATGGTATATTCCATACTGTATTGAACCCAGTGCTGGAGTTGAACGGGGTGTTTTTGCTCTACTAAATGAAGCCTATAGAGAAGAAGAAGTTGAAGGTAAAACAAGAATTGTCCTTAGTCTCAAGCCTCACCTGGCACCAATTAAGGCTGCAGTAATTCCTTTAAAGAGAAATAATGAGAATCTCGTTAGTCACGCTAAAGAGATTAAAAACATTTTACAAAAACTAGGCATGGGCAGGGTTATGTTAGAAAATTCAGGCAATATTGGTAAAAGTTATCGTCGCCATGATGAGATAGGTACCCCAATGTGTATAACTGTTGATTTTGAGTCTTTGGAAGATAAGACGGTCACAGTTAGAGATCGTGACACCATGGAACAAAAAAGACTTAACACTGAAGAACTTATTAATTTCTATCAGAGATATTTTGATTAACTCATAACTAGGTATGATGTCACTTATTAAACCTCTTCCCCAGGACCTTATTGATAGATATAAAAATTGGAAAAGTGATAGCTTTGCAAATGATAGATCTATATATGAAAATCTCGCTTTAGAAGGACAAAGTCCACCAGCAATGATCATATCTTGTTGTGATTCCAGAGTACATGCCACATCAATGTTTGGAGCAGAAACTGGAGAATTTTTTATTCATCGAAATATTGCCAACTTAATTCCACCCTATAACCCAGACGGTGATCATCATGGAACGTCCGCAGCAATTGAATTTGCTATATGTGCTTTAAAAGTTTCGCATATCATTATTTTAGGACATTCAAGCTGTGGAGGTATTAAAAATGGCTACCATTTATGTAAAGGCGATCATATTAATGAAGATTTAATGTTTGTTAATAAATGGCTTAATATTTTGAAACCTGCATATGACTCTTTAGAGCAAGTGGGTGAAGATAATCTCATGATTAGAACATTAGAAAAAGATAGTATAATTAATTCTATAAACAACTTGTTAGAATTTCCATTTGTGCAACAGGCCTTAGACTCAAAGCAGCTGTCAATTCATGGCTTATGGAATGATATTGGCTCTGGTGAGTTAGAAATGTTAGTTCCAGAAACAATGTCTTTTAAGGCACTTTAAAATATTCATATGACATCTGATATCTTAATGGCAGAAATTACTCGTGGTGGAGTAGTCGAAAGTACACACCTGGGTTCAGGTGTTTTAGTATCAGCAACTGGTGAGGTGCAAGCGGTGTGGGGTGATGCAGAGCGACAAATGTTTCCACGATCGGCAATGAAATCTTTACAAGCATTAACAGTCTTAACGCATGGTACCAAACTTACTGATCAACAAACGGCTTTAGCATGTGCTTCACATCATGGCGAACTTATGCATGAAACAGCAGTCACGCAGTGGTTAGCTGATATGCAGCTTAACTCTGAGCATTTATCATGTGGACCTGATATGCCTAGATACCCTGAAGATCGACAACGGTTAAGAGAAAACAATATTGCTGCTTCTCGAATTTATCACAATTGTTCAGGCAAGCATTGTGGCCAATTAGCTTTTTGTCAGCATCAAGGTTGGGATGTCAAAGGTTACCAGTCAGCAGACCATCCGGCACAACAAGCAATGTTATCGATGTTTACTGAACTAGCAGAAGAACCAATTGATATAATTGGTGTTGATGGCTGTACTTTACCTGCACCCCGTTTAAGTTTAACTGGTTTTGCCCGTACGTTAGCAAAAATTGCTGCACCTGATTTACTTCATGGAACTATGAGTGTGGCTGCAGAACAAATCATGTCAACAACAATGCAATTTCCATACCTAACTGGTGGCTCTAAATCACCAAACAGTATAATGACTGCAGCGTCGTCTAAAAAATTCTTTGCAAAGAATGGTGCTGAGGGAGTTTACGCCGTTATTCTGCCAGAAGCACGAGCGGCAATGGCATTAAAAATTACTGATGGCAGCATGCGCGCAGCTGATGTTGCTATTGCCGGCATGTTGTTACAAATGGCAGAACATTTAAATTTAGATAAAGACATGTTAAATAAATTTACTACTGAAGACATTTATAATTCTGCAAATGTTAAAGTAGGTGCTTGTAGGTATGCTAATATTTTGCCTTTGCTAAAAAGTTGATCTATTAATTATATCTGCAGGCTTAGCAGAAATAATATTAGCTCCAAAATCTAAATAACTATTTTATAGCTGAGAAGCAACGTATTCCCAATTAACTAGTTTATCTAAAAAGTTCATTATATAGACGGGTCTTTTGTTTCTAAAATCTATATAATATGAATGCTCCCATACATCGCAACCAAGTAATGTTTTTTGATTAAAGCAAAGAGGGTTTACGCCATTTTCAGTTTTAGTAATTTTTAATTGATCATCTGTATCTTTAACTAACCAACACCAGCCACTTCCAAATTGACTAACACCAGCTGCTACAAAATCTTCTTTAAATTTATCAATACTGCCAAAAGACTCAACTAATGCAGCCTCTAATTCACTTGGCATATTGTGATTATTTGGTCCCATCATTTCCCAGAATTGATTGTGATTCCAATGTTGTGACACATTATTAAAGATACCATTTTGCGCTTTAGCAGTTGCATCATAAGTGCCAGTAATTATTTCTTCTATGTTTTTTGATTCCCATTCAGTACCAGCTAGGAGCTTATTACCATTATCAACATATGCCTTGTGGTGTAAATCATGATGAAATTCTAATGTTTCTTTACTCATGCCAGCTTCAGCTAGCGCGTCATGTGCATAAGGTAGGTTTGGTAATTCAAGGGCCATGGTGTCTCCTAATTTTTTAAATTGTTAAGAATGATATTATTGGAACTATCATATGTAAGCAATATCAAATAAGGTTAAATAACTGGAAAACAAGGGTTGAAAAAACAATGAAATTAATTGCAGTTACAACAAGTGTAGTTTTTTTACTGTTCGCTATACTTACTCTACCGATATTAGTCGATAAAAATATGAATCCAGTTTCAGATCATCCAGCTTTTGATGTCTCGGAGGAAGCCTTAAAATTACACGAAACTCTTTTTATCGGTGATTGGCACGCCGATAGTCATTTGTGGAATAGGGATTTATCGAAACGTTACAAGCGGGGACATGTTGATATTCCAAGACTGCAAGAGGGAAATGTAGCATTACAAATGTTTACTACTGTTACAAAATCACCTCGTGGACAAAATTATGAAAAAAATGAAACTTCAGCTAGTGACAATATTACTTCATTGGCTGTAATCCAAAGATGGCCAATTAAAACTTGGTCTAGTTTGGCTGAAAGAGCCATTTTCCAAGCTAATAAAGTTCATAAACTGGCTACTAATGATGTTGATAATTTTATGCTTATTAAATCACAAGCAGACCTTAATAACTTCATACAAAAAAGATCAAGCAATAAGAGTTTTGTTGGTGGACTTATTGGGACAGAAGGCTCACATGCATTAGATGGAGATTTAGAAAATGTAACACGTCTTTATGATGAAGGTTTCCGCATGATGAGCTTGCACCATTTTTTTGATAACAGACTTGGCGGATCATTACACGGTATAAGTGGGCAAGGTTTAACAAACTTTGGAGAACAAGTTGTTTTAGAAATAGAGAAGCTAGATATAATTTTAGATGTTTCACATTCTTCAGAAAATGTTGTCAAAGATGTGCTTAAAATTTCAAACAGACCAATCGTTGTAAGTCATACAGGTTTTTATGGCCACTGCCCATCACCCCGAAACATTAATGATAATTTAATGGAAGATATAGCACGCAAAGGTGGTTTGATTGCGATAGGTTATTGGGATGCTGCAGTTTGTGATAACACTCCAAAATCAGTAGCAGAAGCAATTCATTATGGCATTAAATTAGTTGGTGCAGGGCATGTTGCATTAGGTTCAGATTTTGATGGAACAATTAATCCTGGTTTTGATACAGCAGAGTTAGTAGCAATTACACATGAATTACTTGAATTAGGTATTGATGATAATAGTATTCGATTAGTTATGGGGGAAAATATGCTAAACTTCTTACAAGAAAATTTACCTAAAATATAAATGACATTAAATTCAACATCGTACAAATATTTTTTATGGAGTCTAAAACTTGGCGCAATTCTAAATATATATTTTTTGTTACAGACTTTTGAAACAAAAATTTCTAGTGTCGATCCTTTTTTATTAATACCTGCGCAAATACTATTTTTTGTATCTGCTTACCGCTGTCTATTTCCAGTAGGTTATGTAAAAAATATCGTATTACACGATACAATTTTTTCCTCAATATTTTTGACTAGAAAATTAGCTACTTTTGTAGAAATAGCCTACATCTATATGTTCAGCTATGTACTGCGAATAGCCAATACAGGTGAGTTTTTCTTCTTAGATTTACTATCGTGGCTAATGGTTATTCAAGTCATAGTTTCACAAGGTTTTGTTTGGGGGGCTATATTATTTCAAAGAGAAAAATATTACTATTTTGAAGAATTTGGTTGGGCAATAATTTTTGC
>ENA-OSJC01001294-OSJC01001294.1-marine-metagenome-genome-assembly--contig:-NODE-1294-length-20910-cov-8.368070_pt1 | contig 20910 bp, 8 predicted proteins | sample MGYA00237885_ERZ534234 | MGnify/ENA primary metagenome ERZ534234 (study PRJEB26413, sample SAMN06343907) | marine metagenome | isolation source: coastal waters | place: Atlantic Ocean: West Antarctic... | reverse complement strand
ACTACATTCTTAGGTGTATGCCGCTCTTTATGGAACTGGGTTACCCTAGGTAGTCAGAACCTGATCGGCGTAGGCACTAACTTGAAGTTCTACATCGAAAACGGCGGCGCTTACAACGACATCACACCCTTACGTGCTACTGTAACCCTGACTAACCCGTTTGAGACTACTAGTGGTTCGCCTATAGTAGAGGTTACTGACGCTAACGGCGGATACTCTGACGGGGATTTTGTTACGTTTAGTGGTGCAAGTGCTGTAGGCGGGCTTACTCTAAACGCCGAGTATCAGCTAACTGAAACTACTACTTCTAACGTGTATACGATTGATGCGGGCACTAATGCAAGTTCTAGTGCTACAGGTGGTGGTACAGTAACGGCTGCATACCAGATTAACATTGGCCCCGCGTTTGTTGTTCCCTTAGTAGGTTGGGGCGCAGGTAGTTGGGGTTCTGGTACGTGGGGCATTGGTATTACCTCTACCGACTCTATACGCCTGTGGAGCCAAGCTAACTTCGGTGAAGACCTTATCTTCGGGCCGCGTGATGGCTCTATATACCGCTGGGATGCCACAAACGGGCTAACCACTAGGGCAGTAGCTCTTGCAGGTACGGAAGTACCAACGTCACAGAAGCTAATCCTCGTGTCTGATATTAACAGGTTTGTGTTTTGTTTCGGTGCAAATGAGATTTTCTCCTCCACTGTTAATCCCATGCTAGTCCGTTGGTCAGACCAAGAAGACGCTACTAACTGGTCACCTAGCGCGACTAACCAAGCGGGCGACCTTATCCTATCTAACGGCACACAGATCGTTGCTGCTAAACAAGCACGTCAAGAAGTACTAGTGTGGACTGACTCTGCCCTATACGCGTTACAGTACGTTGGTGCCCCCGCTGTGTGGACTGCACAGTTAGTCGGTGAGAACATCTCTATCGCTGCACAAAACGCTGTGGCCTACGCTAACGGCGTGGCTTACTGGATGGGTAAGGACAAGTTCTACATGTACGATGGCCGTACTCAACCTTTACAGTGCGACTTACGCAAGTTTATATTCAACGATTTTAATACAGAGCAGTACGAGCAGGTGTTTGCAGGGACTAACGAGTCTTACCATGAGATTTGGTGGTGGTATTGTTCTACAGACTCTAACGTGTCAGACAGGTATGTGGTGTACAACTACCTAGAGAAAGTATGGTACTACGGTACTATGAGTCGTACGGCATGGCTTGATTCGGGGTTAAGAAACTACCCACTAGCTGCTACGTACAGTAACAACTTGGTTAACCACGAGCAGGGTGTTGACGACAACGAAACAGCAGTCACTGCGGCTATACCTGCGTACGTATCCTCTGCACAGTTTGATCTGGAAGACGGGCATCAGTTTGCCTTTATATGGCGCATACTGCCGGACATTACGTTTGACGGCTCTGAAGTAGGCTCTCCTATGGCTACCATGACGTTGTTGCCCTTGCAGAACTCCGGTTCGGGGTATAATGATCCAGCCTCTGTAGGAGGCTCTAATAGTGGAGGGATTACGCGCACTGCTACGTTACCAGTAGAGCAGTTCACAGGGCAGATATTCACACGCGTACGTGGACGCCAGCTTGCTATAAAGGTAGAATCTAGCGAGATTGGAGTTACTTGGCAGTTGGGTAGCCCACGTATAGATATGCGAGCAGACGGGAGACGGTAATGGCTGTAGACAATACTAGGTACAATGTACCTTTCCGCGCTCCTGCCTTGCCGTTCCCTCCGCAGGCATACGACCAAGAGTCGTTTGAAGAGTTTAACAAAGTGCTGCGTATCTACTTTAATCAGTTAGATAATGCCCTACGAAATGCTACGCTTGCCCAGCAAGCAGAAGCTACTACTTGGTTTATAGGATAATGGCTAATACTTACACAAATGCAAAGCTAGACGTAACTACTACTAACGCAACAGTTCTGTACACTGCGGATAGCCTTACTACAAGTATAATTAAGTCTATATTAGTATCGGAAGATTCCGGTAATGCTGATACTGTAACGCTTACTTTGACTAATGGTAGTACTGTTTACAGCCTATTTAAAACAAAAGCTATTGGCGCAAACGCCACAGTAGAACTACTAACTGCTCCTATAGTACTACAGCCCACAGAGATACTAAAAGTCGCCGCTGCTACTGCTAACAGACTACATGTTGTGGCTAGCATCTTAGAAATTACATAGGGCACCTATGAAGACTTACGACAGCAAGAAGAAAAAACTTCCTAGGTACGAAGTACTCATGCGTTTCGCTGAAAACGTAGGTACGGGAGACATCCCTATAAAAGCCGCTATGGTATCCGTAGCGCAAGAATTAGCCATGCCTAACGCTAGTGTTGTGCAATTTGGTAACACAGTATTCGGTGGGCACAGCCGTGAGGGTGGCACTAAGATGATGGGCAGAGTGTTTAACGTGGACACCGCTGAAAACTTTGTCGCTAACATGTTGCAATATGTAGAGTACCTACAAGAAAAAGGTATAACGCATTATGTCGTGCAATTTGATAAATCTTATGGTGAGAAGTTAATGCCCGTACTAAAAGAGCTAAAAGATTTAATTACTCCTGCTGGCGGCAATATCCATGTAGGTATTACCGAAGACGATAAGTACGCGGTGTTCGTGCTAATACCTGAGATGGAGTCTTAGTATGAGTTTTGTAGTAGATGCCATTAAAGACATAGGAAGTTGGATCGACGATGAAATTTGGGAACCCATAAAAGACGTAGGTTCTTGGTTAGACGACGAAATCTTTCAACCTGTTATTAAGATGGTAGAAGCTCAGATACAGGCGATCAAAGACGACCCTGTAAAAGCCATACTTAAAGCTGTAGCCATAGCTACAGGGCAAGCTGCGTGGGCTTTACCTTTAATTGAGGGCGCAGATGCTATAGATGAAGGCGGTAGTATTGGCGATGCTTTGAAGGCCGCTGCTGTATCGTATGTATCTATGGAAGCTGGCGACGTAGCGGGAGAATTTGCAGCGGGAGTTGGGGAGTCAGTAGGTAGCGTAATATCCAATGAAGCTGTAAGTGCGTTTGTAACCGAAGCAGTTACCGCAGGTACTAAAGAAGCTATCGGAGCAGTTATAACGGGACAAGACCCTTTGGACGCATTTTTGTCGGGGGGTATGAGTGTCGGAGTTGGTAGAGTCCTTGGGGAAGTAAATGCCCGTACAGGCGGGGCACTAGACAAACTAGAAGAGTTAGGTGGGTTTAGAGAAGACGATCCTAACACTCCAGACATAAACGAATCCCAGTCCGTAGGTAGTATAGTTAGAGATTTAGTGCAGCAGGGTGTTTCTGACCAGCTAGCTACTGGAGAGATCAACGAAAGACGTATGGCGGGCATAATCTCGTCTGCGGTTGTTACCACAAAAGTAGTGTCAGACCTCGTAGGGGACTATGTAGGCGACGATAACGCTCTGTTTAATACCAAGATGCTGACTATATCCGTACAAAATGCCCTGAATGTCGCTATGACTGAAGGAGATGTGTCAGAAGCGTTTATGGGTAGTCTGGCCAGACAGATTGGTGCTGCGAGCGTAAAGGCTATAAACGAGGGTACATTCCAACAAGAGTTTGGAGACGCGTGGGACAGAGTAACGGGTAAGTTTGCAGCCTTAAACGATCAAGGGCTATTGGTAGAAGGAACCGTAGATGCGCATACTGCCGTTGTAGATGAGATAAACGACGTAGCCCAACAGATTAAAGAAGGGTCTGAAGAACTTGCTCGCTTAACAGATATACCGTCGCGCCTGCTACAAGCGTCTGATGGTAGGTCACGTATGTCCAGCAGCGAACGAGCGAGGTTAGAACGCGCTGAAGATGCTAGAGACGCCTACCAAGAACAGTTTCAGGAATTAGTAACTACCGAGCTTGCCCCTAGATTAGAGGTGTTAAACCCTTTATATGACAGCACTGCTGCGGATTACCAAACAGCCGTAGATAATTACACTGCGACTTATGCTACGTTAGAGGAGTCTACTCAAGAACTTAACGGGGCTTTAGCGCCTGCGTTTGCCGGTATTAATCAAGCCACAGTTGAAAACATAAGCCCTGATTTTGACGCTGAGTTCTACGCCGAGCAGAACGGTATAACTAAAGAAGAGGCGTACGACCACTATTTAACCGAAGGATTGTTTAGCAACCTACCTTCTAACCAGACTACTCTTACGGCACAGAACTCTGCGGCGGTAAATGGCGTAATAAATGCTGCTGCAAAAACAATAGGGTTAGATGCCTCTCAGTTAACTGACGCCCAAAGAAAAACTATAAGCGAAAAACTGACTACTATGGCTGGGTCGGGAAGCATATCAGACATACCCGAACAGAACGCTGTACAAGGCTTACTAAGCTCTATTAACAACCCCGATGGTACGGGCGAAGAGTTCTTTAAAGCTACACAAAATAATGACGGTAGCTACAACTACGAGTATTCCTCTACTTCTAGTACGTTTGGTAAAGCTGAAGGAGTGACCACCGCAGATATACGCGACGGTAAGGCAGAATTAGTAATAGACTCTGACACAGGACAACGCGTTTGGACGAATGTACCTACGGAATCTCACTGGAATGAACATTTAGGAGACATAGTTCAGACCGACTCAGAGTCAGGCGAGCAATTCTACATGGATGCTGATGGCAACCGTATGAATCTTCTGGATATACCAGATGTAGATATAAATGCAGTAAACGCAGCTAACCCTAACGCGGGGATTGGGTCTGGAAACGACACCCTGCAAGATTTAGCAGAAAACGACCCTCAAGCCTTTACTGACGTAGTAAACGATAACAACCTTTCAAATACAGGGGCTACCCCCGCACCTGACTGGTTATTACAGGCACTGGCAGACGGAGCTACCTACCTACAAGGTGATGAAGACACCGCGCCTGCTAGCGAAGCTGTTCAGAATGCGTACGCTAACGGTATACGAGCAACCGCAGGGATAATCGAAGCGTTTAATGGCTTTGCTACCTTGTTTGGTTCTGACCCTGCGGGTACCGCAGCGGGTAAGTTTGCTGCTGATATGGCTACAATCGGAGAAGGCGCTAACACCGCAGGATACAAAGAAGCCGTTGGCGGTATGCGGGAGTTCCAAGCGGGGCTAGAGCGTAAAGACGACCCTAATACTCCTATAGTCTACGACGAAAACGGTGAGTATGTATCTGGAGACGAGAGTAAGAAGAGTCTTTGGGAAGGTGCGCAGGGTATATTTAAAACCGCAGCTAACCACCCCGCAGCATTCTTTGGAGAATACGTATCCGTAGAGTTCATGCAGGAAGCAGCGCCGTTATTAGTGGGCGGTCTAGCTACTCTAGCAGGCCGAGCTACGGCAAAAGTCTTAGGTGCTGGACTTACAAAGGAACTATCGCAAGAAGCCGCACAAGCAATAGGTAGAAAAGCAGGTCTTACCGCTGCCGCAGCCACTGATGTAGGAGAAGCATGGGGAGGCACCGCAGGTGGTGCGTACGAGCAAGGCCACGCTACCTTTATGAAGATGGCGGGTAAAGAAGCAGACATATTAGAATTATCTGGCCCTGCTAGAGATGCTTTCTTAGCTGCGCAAGATATAAAAGCACGGGAGTATGCCCTAAATTTAGCTATTAATTCCGGTAACGTAGCAGGAGTCATGGCTATAGGTTCTCTTGCCGTAGGTGGCATGGCACTTGAGAAGTTGTTTATAAACGGAAAGCCTCCTGTAGAGTTTAAAGGGCTGTACAACGAAATATCAAGGCGGTTGTCAGAAGGCGCTACAATAACTGTTAAAGAAGGCGTAACAGAAGCCTTTGAAGAAGGCGCGGCTACCGGATACACGTCAGGAAGGCTATCGCTAATAGACCCTGATATTGATGTAATGGGGGATGTTGGAGCCGCCGCTGCGTTAGGAGGGATAGTAGGAGGTACTATATCTGGAGGCATATACAGCATAGCGTCTACAGGTGACTTTGTATCCGACCTAGTAATAAGTAATAACCCTGATGCGTTAGAGCTTCTAAACAACTCCGAAAACTACAGTCAAGAAGAATTACAGACCAAGCTAAACAATTTCTTGGGCGACCCACAAGTTGCCACCGATGCAATGAACTTCTTGTACGACGAAGTTTACACAAGCACTGCCGAAGCTGTTGATGCACTAGAATCGCTAGGGCTACCTTACACACCTGAAGACGTTACCAATACCACAGGATCAACCCCCGATGCCGACTTAGATGATGAGTTAGCTTCGTACTGGGCTATGACTTATGGCAATGGTAACGACAGTGACGGGGATGGCATACCTAACAACCAAGACCCTAACCCTAGCAGCCCGTATACCGATGCTGAAACGCCCCCCTCTGCTGACCCAGTCACAGTATCAGGAACAGGCGGTAGGTGGGTAGATTTGGGGCCATACGGCGGACGTGTATGGATAAGCGACGATGGCACTATTAGTTCACAGCCCCCCTCTGCTGACCCTGTTGATCCCCAAATAGAAATAGATAGGTTAGCCGCCGAAGCAGAAGCAGATCGGTTAGCCGCTGAAGCACAAGCCGAAGCAGATAGGTTAGCCGCTTTAGCCGCTGAAGCCACCACACAAGCAGAAGCAGATAGATTAGCCGCTGAAGCAGCCGCAGCCCAAGCCGAAGCAGATAGGTTAGCCGCCGAAGCTGAAGCAGATAGATTAGCCGCTGAAGCAGAAGCAGATAGACTAGCCGCTGAAGCAGAAGCAGATAGACTAGCCGCTGAAGCAGAAGCAGATAGATTAGCCGCTGAAGCAGAAGCAGATAGATTGGCCGCTGAAGAAGAAGCAGCTCAAATAGAAGCAGATAGATTAGCTCGAATAGAAGCAGATAGATTAGCCGCCGAACAAGCTAGATTAGCCCAAGAAGAAGCAGATAGATTGGCAGAAGTAGCTAGATTAGCGGATATAGCTGACAGAGAAGCCGCGCAAGAAGCCGCTAGATTAGCCGCAGCAGAAGCTGCACGTTTGGCGGAAGAAGCTGCCATAGCTAGAGAGGCCATAGCAACGGGTGAAAGAGATGTAATCGCTGATAAAGTAGGTATCCGTGCAGTAGAAGATGACCCTGATACAGAAGAGGATGAATCTGCTGACGCTACAGGTATATACAAAGAGATAGAAGACCTATTAGCTCAAGGTGATAGCATAGAAGAAGCTATTGCTAAAGTTGCAGGTGATTTGGGTGAAACTGAAGAAGCTATACTAACCGCTTTAGGTACTACAGAAGATAACTTACGTGAAGAGTTTGAAACTGGGTTTGAGGATGTAGCTACTAAACTGGGCGACATGGAAACCGACATCTTGTATAAGATGAAGGAGTACCAAGACCAGAACTTAACTGCGGATGAAGCCCTTTCTAAAGCAATAGACGATGTATCTACCGATCTAGGTAAGACTAAAGAAGAAATACTCACGGAGTTAGGTGAGACTGAAGAAACCCTGATAACTCGTTTTGACGAGGGTATGGCTGATCTTGGATTAGAAATAGATAATGTCGCTAACTTTGTAGGTAAGCCTGCCGGTGACATTACTGCAACAGATGTAGATTTTTACGCGGATTACCTAGCACAACAAGAAGTACTTAGCGAGGCTGATCGGGCTTCTTTTGTTCCCACTGACCAACAATTGCAGTATGATGTTAACAACGATGGTGTAATTGATGCGGCTGACCAAGCCCTTGTGCAGGGAGCCTTTGGTGGCAATGAAGTAGCATTAGGCGGTAAGTTTGCATCCACTGGTTTGTATGCCTACAACGATGCAATAGCCGCACAGCAAAAGCAAGAAGCTGAACAGCAGTTTAAAGAAGAGCAAGAGTTAGAACAACAACGGCAGTTTGAGGTTCAAACTCAGATTGACCAGAACCAAAGACTCAACAAGTTTGATGACGAAATACGTAGGGTAGCGGAGATGCAAGCCGCGCAGCCTACAGTAGCTACTACTAAGAAGATGGGACTAGCGAAAATCGGCCCGCAGTATGGTTTTGATACTATATTCGCTAACCAACAACAAGAGCAGGCTTATGGCACTCCATTTGGAGGGTACGGCCCTAGTTCTAGTCCTCTTGGGCAAAGTCCATTTGGCGTTAGAAAAGCGTCAGGCGGTATAATCAAAGACAGTACAGATAGACTATTAAAGATAATTGGAGAAGACTAATGGGCTGGTATTCAGATACAGTAAACTTTCTTACGGCTGACGGCGGTATGGCAGAAGGGTTTTTTAATAGCGATTTAGTTAGTGGGGCTTTACAAGGTGCCGCAACTAGTGGACTTAACCAATTCTTCCAACCAGACATCCCAAAAATAGGTTATCAGGGCAAGATTCCTGAACTACAAGCTGTGCGCGAACGAGTACCTATGCAGCAACCTACTGAAGGACAGCCTGCCCGCAGGCCGGGAAGCCAAGGCCGTAGGTACTTCTCAGACAATCAGTTTGCCCAACGCCCTAACACGCCAACACCTACGGTAGAGGAAGCACGGGCAGCGGCTCAAGCACAGGCGCAACAGTTAGGACAGGCCCAGAATCCTCAAGCCCCTCAAGGTCTAGCTATGGGTGGTATTGCCTCTGCACATAACGGTTACTACCTAGGTGGTAAGACTGATGGCATGGCTGACGATGTGCCAGCAAGCATTGATGGTAAGCAAGAAGCCCGTCTTAGTGACGGCGAGTTCGTTATTCCTGCTGACGTAGTAAGTCACCTAGGCAACGGTAACTCTGATGCAGGAGCTAACCAGTTGCACGGTATGATGAACAATGTACGTATGGAACGTACGGGTAATCCAGAACAGGGTAAACAAATAGACCCTAACAAGTTTATGCCTACTATGGCTCAAGGTGGTGGAATAGCCGCGTATAACTACGGTGGTTCTGTCTATAAGAATCAACCTAAAGTTACTAACTACGCTGGCGAAGACGACGCAAACGCGGTAGTGGGCGGAGGAGATACCTCAACAGGGGGTGTTGATCCTATTATAGGGGAAGTAGCGGGAACTGAATCTAGTCTATCTAACTGGGCTGGCGACTATGTAACTGACATGCTCGGACAAGGTAAAGCACTGGGTAATCAGGCGTATCAAGCCTACCAAGGCCCGCTTAGTGCTGGAGAGTCAGGGCTACAGCAGCAGGCGTTTGCAGGTATTGGTAGTCTACAAGCTCCTACTAATATGGGAGTTAACGCTTTTACCGCAGCAGACGCTCAAGCAGGTATGAACCCATACTTGATGTCCTCGCTTAACCCGCAACTAGAGGAAGCTCGCCGTCAGTCAGAGATAAGCCGTATAGCTAATGCAGGGCGCATGACGCAGGCAGGGGCGTTCGGTGGTTCACGTCAGGCTCTTATGGATATGGAAAATCAACGCAACCTACAGACTAACCTAGCAGATATAACAGGTAAGGGCTACGCCTCTGCATATGACAGGGCGAGAGAGCAGTTTAACTTAGATCGAGACAAGAGTAATAAGTACGGGTTTGACGTACTCGCTAGACAAGAAGGTGCAGGTGCTACTCAGCGCGGCATCGAAAGCGAAGGTATGGCCGCAGATTACGCACAGTTTAAAGAAGAACGTGACTTCCCTTACAAGCAAGTACAGTATATGCAGTCACTACTGCAAGGGTTGCCACTAGAAGCACAATCAGTTTCTTACAACGCCCCTAGTACCGCAGCACAGTACGCAGGTACAGCAGAGACCATAGAAGATATATACAACAAGTATTTAGGCGGAGGTTCTCAGGGTACTGGTGAATGGCAGTTTGGAGGCGCGACCGCAGCGGAAGTAGAGGCTGAATATGCGGCTGACCCTAGTATTACTCCGGCGGTAATAGCGGCAAAATACTCGTAATAGAATTTAAAGTTTTAGGAGATACCCATGTTACAAGCAGGCGGCATAGATAAGTTAGTAGAGCAAAAAGCGGATGCTTACCGAGGTAACCCTCAAGCATTACAAAAAAGATACTCTCAGAATCAAGAGTTGATGGATTTGCTCGCCATGCAGAAGCTGAAAACTGAAAAAGAATCCGCTTCTAGGGAAATGGCGCTAAAAGCTGAACAGACTCCAAGCACTATAGCAGAGCAATACGAGCAGCAGTTAGTGAGTATGAACAAGAACGAGATGGCTGGACAAGTAGCTGGGGTTCTTGGGCAGAAACAAAAACAATCTCAACAGAAACAACAAGCTATGGGTATACCTCCTCAGAGACCTCAAGGTCAACGCCCTCCCATGCCTCAAAGCGCACCGCAAGGTATCGCTAGTCAGCCTCGTCCTAACATGCAAGGCATGGCTCAAGGTGGAATTATTGGCTATGTCGCAGGGGGGGAAGTATCAGAAAAAGATATTGAGGAGTGGCTGAAAAATAACCCTTCTGTATTTCCTCAAGCAACCCCCGCAAGGCGTAGGCAAGAAGCTATTAAGCAAATTGGTAAGGCTGCTCCCGCCAAAAGAGCAGCTACATCGAAAAGTATTTCTGTGAGCGCCGCAGAAAGGGAAGCGTTCAGAAAAGCCAACCCAAACGTATTTCCTCAAGCTGACGATAAAAAGATAGACGATATTATACAGACAGAAAAATACGGGAAAAGAGATTTACAGGGGCGTTCTAGCGTTCCGGCTTCAAAAGAGTCTGCCGCTGCTGCGGCTCAAAAAATAAAAGGTATAGCGGGACTTGAACCTTCCGCAATAGAGCAGATAGCTAAGGCTAATGCTCCTGACCCCTCCACTACGGGTATTGGTGCTCCCCTTGTTGGGGCTGGCACTGTGCTCGCCGCACCTGCGGTACAACCTCCTACTGGGCAAGCTCCTGCGGGACAACCTCCTGCGGGACAACCTCCTGTGGGGCAAGCTCCCGCTGGTGGAGCTGAAGTTGAATCTATGCTTGGTATAGTTGGGTTATCTACGGAGGACTTAAACAAAACCGTTGACACGAGTGGTATAGGCCAAACGCAAGTAACAGACAGACTTAAAGATAACAAAGTACTATCTGCACTGCAAAAGTCTGCAAAAGCCGATCCCTCTAAAGCCCAACAAGATACAATTACTAGGATGAGTGGCGCAGATAAGTCTAAGGGCGGGCTTGACAGGGAGGGACAAGAAGCTACGTACAACAAATACCTAAAAGAAAAAGAAGTTTTAGATACAGAACTGCTAGACCCAGCACGCTTAAAAAGAGAACGCGCTAATGCGGGTATCAGAGGGCTTATAGAAGGTGGTACTGGTCGTGGGGCTAGCATTGCTAGAGGCAAGTTTGATGAGAACACTATAGCAAGTAGGCAAGCTAGTATAACGCAACGTTTAGGCATAGAACAAAAACGCATGGACAACGACGTTAAGATAGCAACGGAAATAAACGCCGAAGCGGGGCGTGCTATGGGAAGGGTATATCAAGACCGCCAAAGCGCGTTAGGTACTTTGGCTAAACTCCCTGCGGAAGACATCGCCGCTGCTACCCAACAGGCTAAACTAAAAATAGATCAAAACCATAACGAAATTAAAAACAAGATTGACGCTTTACAAGCAATCTCTACTGCTCAGTTAAACAAGGCCGCAGGAATGGCAAATAATACAGCGGAGATAGGACGTGCGTTATCTTCTCTTCAAGAGGTTAGGAGAAAGGCTAAAGAAGATTTTTATGCCCGTATTAGTCCTCAAGTTTCAATACTAAGAACCAAGCAAGCTAACGGAACCCTTACTACAGATGAAGCAGATACTTTAGCAAATTTCGAGGTAGAGGTTAATCAAATCCTAGAAGAAACTGGGATTGATGATAGCATTGACTACTTCAGTAATTTACTAACTGGTAAGCCCGAGTCTGGTACTGCTCCCGATCCTGATCCTAGAGCAGCTAGCGCAAATAAGTATATACAACCTTAACTGTAGGTAAGTACCCGTATGGCCACTATACAGCAACTAAAAGACGCGGTAGTACGTGCTCGCGCAGCTAATGATGTCGAAGCAGCGCAGTACTTGCAAGAACAAATTAATAAAAGTACGCGTAGGTTAGAACAGACCTATGGCCCACTAGCAAAAAAAGATAGTGGTGGCGCAGGGTTCTTTGAGAACGTAGGTAAAGGTCTAGCCTCCGGTGCTATTGGCATGTACGAGTCTGCTGCTTTAGGTGGCGCTGCCCTACTCGAAGAGGAAGAAGAACTTAAAGCCCGCGACAAAATTCAATCTGTAGCCTCATCCTTCCGTCCCGAAGGTGGAGACAAAGAATCACTAACCTATAAGCTAGCCTCTGGCATTGGTTCTATTGGTGCCTTACTGCCTACCGCATTACTTGGCCCTGCCGCCTTGCCCGCTGCCGCTGCTATTGCCGGTGGTGCTGGTGCTGGTGAAGCAAGCGAACGCGCACGCGATTTTGGTGCTACCGAAGAAGAAAGAAGTTCTGCTACGTTCCGTGGTACAGCTATTGGTCTGCTAGAACTAGCTCCCCTAGGTAGAATCGCCAAAGGACTTCAAATTCCCGGCGTAGCTAAAGTACTAGAAAAAGTTGAAGCTAACGACTTAAAAAACATTAAAGATCGTATTCGTAGTGGGGCAACTACGGGCGTAGCGGAAGCCTCACAGGAAGCCGCAGCCGCAATATTACAGAACCTTAACGCCCGTGGGTATGACGCCGAAGCTGAACTACTCAATGCCGGTGTGCTTGATGAAGCTACCATAGGCGGTGGTGCAGGTGCCATAATACAAGTCTTTGCAGACCTCATTGCAGGGCGTAGAGGTGGTAAGTCTGTAGGTACCGACGGCGCAATAGCGGAGGATGACAAGTCTGATGAACAAGCCGTAGAAGAAGTATTTGGACTGCCTTCCTTACCTGAAACCGTTAATATACCCATGCCTGATGGCTCCGTACGTGAAAACGTGCCAATAGATGACCCTGAAGCACAGGTATACTTACGCGCACAAGAGTTGCAAGGCAACGCCGAATCACGCAGGGCTACAGAACGTGATGCTATCCTTGAAGTACAAGATAGGGAACAAGGACTAGCCTCGCTAGTTAAAGATGATGCGGCGGAACAAGCACGTAGACAAACTGGTGACTTATTCCCACTAGAAAAAGCAACGGCAGAAAAAGAAGCTGCGAGAGTAGCCGCACGCGCACCCGAGGGTATGAGTGACGCTGAAATGGCTGATGCTATGGCCGAACAAGACGCTGAGACCGAGAGAGCAAGGCGTCTGGAAGATGATGACCAGATAAAAGAACAACCCGACATGGTAGACCGTGCGGAAGACGAACAGATACAGGACATAGAAGAGACGGCTGAGATTGAAGCCCTGCTCGCAGAAGACGAAACTAAGGCGGCTAGAGCCGCAGAAGAAAAACGTGCTATAGAGAAGGAATACGCCGTACTATTTGAAGGTACCCTAGATGTTGCAGAGGCAGAGGCTAGAGATGCCGCCATAGCAACCGAAAACAGGGCGGCACTAGCGCAGTTAGAAGCACAAGTTAAAGAACGTGGGCCTAAAGAAACTCAACAGCAGCAGCCCCTAGGCGGTATGCAAACGAAGTCTTCCGCTAAGAAACAAGGCGTGAGGCGCAATGCTACCGAAACTGCGGAGGCGTACGCAGCAGAAAAGAACATCCCTTTAGACACGATAACTCCCGCTGAAGGTAAACAGATTACTCTGACTGACGTTAGGATAGCAGAACGCCAGAAAGTTGCGGGTATGCCTACTAAGAAGACCGCCGACTTGGAGTCGCAGGCCGGTGCCGTACAGCCGTTGCCGAAAGAAGTTACCCAACAGCTAAAAGGATTAGGTATTACAATACCTACTATAACGCCTAAAGCTGCACCAAAAACAAAAACACCCCCCGCGAAAACTGCCCCGAAAGCAGAAGCAAAAACAGAAGCGCCTGCTGATACCAGTACACAAGAAGCCCCTGCCGATATAGGGGGTGATATTGAGTTCCCTACTGCCGTACCTCGTGGCACAGAGTTTACTAATCCTGATGATGTAACAGCGTTAACCGACCTAGTTACTAAGCCTATACCCCGAGATCAGAAGGGTATGGAGCAAACCGCTCAGACTTACATTAAGAGGTTTAAGCGCCCTGCCGATGCGTTTGAGGCTATAGCTTTTGAAATCGCAGAGAACACGCCTAAGTTCCGTGAACAGAAAGGTACTCCTACATCCGAGAAAGCTAAGTTTGCAGGTACTGGTGGAGCTAACACTAAAACTACATTGCAGTGGATAGAGAAGAATCTAAGCTCCGATGCTAAGGCAGAGATAGATCGCCGCATAGTCGAGCAACAGGAGAAGTCAACCGATGTAGAAAAAGATACGAAAGCTAGGGCTACTCAAGAACGAGACGACACTAAGGTAAAGCAACGCGAAACTAAGATAGCACAGGATGTAGACACCGCTACTGATGGTCAGGCTACGGTAGTTGGTACATCTACCCCTTCCAAGGCTACTCCAAAAGTCGAGCCTAGCCCTACTGCCCGTGCAGACAGAGCTACCAAGAAAAAAGCATCAGGAGCGACTAAGAAAGAAGATGTAGTTAGCCAAGCAATAGAGAACATACAAGGCAGTAGGGGTAAGAATGCACAGGCACCTCTTACCGAAGATATGTCTCCTGACCAATTACGTGCAAGGATAGCGGCTGATACTGCTAAGTTCATTGCCGGTGGTGGTAAGATCGACGTGCTTAACTTGGAGCTAGACCCCAAGGTTGCGCTGGAACTGAGTGAGGCTTTACCTAAAGACGTTAAGGAGCTACTGAAGAAAGGGGACTTAAAAGCCGCATTACAGTCCCTTGCAAAAAGCACTAAGAGTAAGCGCGTCAAGCAGATAGCTAGAGCGTTGTCTGAGAACACTGGCACCACCAAAATAGAATTGGCTAATGAAGCTAGTTTGAAAGACAAAGGGTACGAAATCGGAGATAAGGGTGACGTTGCAGGTTTGTTTGACCCTAGGATCAACACTGTAATACTTAACTCTAACATGCCTCTGACCATACACGCGCTACTGCATGAGACTACGCACGCTGCTACACTTAACCAATTAAAGAACAAATCTCACCCAGCAACTAAGCAGTTGGAGAAGTTGTATAAAGACGTTAAGCCGTATTTAGATACAGCGTACGGTGCAGAGAACCTTAACGAGTTCATAGCTGAAGCGTTCAGTAACCCTGTGTTCCAACGTAAGCTAGCCTCTATTAACCCTAAAGGCGAGGATATAAGTGCCTTGGAGCGGTTCTATCGTGCAGTCACTAACTATGTACGAAGACTTATCGGCATGGACACTAAGCCTGTAGGCTCTGCGCTAGACGAAGCTGATGCGGCTATTATAGCGATGCTGTCTCCCAACATGGCTACAAGCAATGATCCTGTTATGAACATGGTGTCTACTCAAGACGGAGTAAGAAAAGTACTTAACGACATGACAGACATACAGAAGCGTTTGTCCGAAGGCCCAAAGAAATCTTTCCTTGAAGGTGCTACAGACTTTTTAAACGGCACTGCGGATAGGACAGCTAAAGACTTCTTACTGAGACTAACTGGTTCGCAAGCATTAGGCGACGTAGCAAGAAACAATGGTTTCGGGCAGTTAGGGTTAAACCTAGACAAGCTATTTGGAGATCAACGAGGCAGCATACAAAAATCTGACGAGAAGATAAATAAAGTATTAGAGGCTTATGATGCGTGGGCTAAGAAGAACTTAGAACAGAAGCAGTTGCTAGATAACATTATATATAGCCAAGAGCATGGCGCTACTATTTATCAGGTAGACCCTACTCTTACCCGCGCAGAAGCTAAAAAGAGATACGGTAACCAGACTGCTCAAGACGACAGGAACCTATTTGAAGTATGGGAAGCTAATCAAGATCAATGGAAGAAATTAAATGATGGCGGTAGAAAGCAGTTTACCGAGTTACGTAATACCTATAAACGTATGCACGAAGACCTCGTGGCTGTTATCAATCGTGAGATTGACGAGATAGGTGACGGCAAAGACAACGCTTCTAAAATAAAACTAAAGAAGCAGATGAACGAGCGTCTGATCTCATCTAACACTATGGAAGTATATTTTCCGTTGGTTCGTCAGGGTAACTACAAGTTGTCGTATGCAACTAAGATTAAAAACGACGATGGTACTTTTAGAGAAGAATCAGTATTCCTTATGTTTGAGACTGAGGGAGCACGGGACAGTGCGGCTAAGGAAGTAAAGAACGATGCCCTTACCGTTGCTGACACAGTAGAATCTTACGAGGGTGATACCAAAGCATCTAGCTACAGAAGTCCTCCCGCCGGTTCTTTCGTTGCTGACGTGTTAGATGTTATCGCTGCTAGCGTACCCAAAGATAAGCGAGGGGAAGTACAGGAGCAAGTAATGCGACTGTTTATTGAGACACTACCCGAAACTTCTTTTGCTAAGTCTCTACAACGACGTAAGAACACGTTAGGTTACATACAAGACGCTCGCTTAGGTATGCAGACTAAAGGCTTTGATCTAGGTGCCCAGATAGAGAAGATGCGTTATGGCGGTGAGATACGTGCAGTTGAGAAGGCTATAGACCTGAAGCATGGAGAAGGCGCTCCCGAGGGTGTTAACAAAAATACGTTTAATCTGGTTAAAAGAGAGCTAGACAGGCGTGCTAAGTTTGCCCGTGAAGGAGCCACTAACAAAGGCCCAGAGCAGTACTACCAACGTGCTAACCAGACAGCCTTTATATACACCATTGGTTTTAACGCCTCGTCCGCACTTGTTAACTTGTCTCAAATACCCCTAGTGGTGCTGCCGTACCTTACAAGTAAATTTAATGCTAAAGATGCTTCTGTAGCCTTGGGTAGAGCAGGTAAGTTTGTAACTTCCTCTAAAATATCTATCGACGAATACTACGACATCAAAGAAGTTAGCACGACAGATGCGGATGGCGTGGTAAGTCGAAAGGACGTATACACTCTTAAAGCAGACCAAGAAAAGAAAATACGGGATACCTCTGCTACTAAAGCGGAAGCTGACGCGAAGATAAAATACTTCAACCGCATGATACCTTTGGTACAAAGGGCTAAGAACGGGGGTCAGATACATCACTCTACAATAGCTGATCAGTTAGGCGTGAACGATGCGGGACGACAAAAGAATAAGAACCCTGCGCTTAGGTTCCTAGATGGTACGTCTGCTTTGTCCGCTGTAATGTTCAACGCAGCAGAAAGATTTAACCGTCAAGTTACCCTAACGATGTCTTACGACCTTACTCTAAACAAGCTAGATGCTATGCACGAAGCTAAGGGTGATAAGAGGTTCTACAGTGCAGTGCAGGCCAAGTTCATAGACGTACCTAGTAGTTCTGAAGCGCGTATGGAATTAGCAGTAGCTGAAGCCGTGTACTTTGCACAGGAAACAAACGGTGGTTCTGTACTAGAAACTGCGGCAGGGTACTCACAGCAGGGTATCGGGCGTGTGGCTTTGATGTACAAGAGTTATGGCCTACAGATGTACTACACCATGATTAAGTCTGCCATACTAGCGGGAGACAATATGTTCGCTAAAGATGCTGAAGGAAAGGAACTACGTAACATGGCGCTTAAACAGGCTATGGGGGTTCACTTATCCGCATTGTTCTTTGCCGGTGTGCAAGGACTACCGTTATACGGTATGGTCAGCATGATATGGAACATGTTCTTAGACAACGAAGAGGATGATGCTCGCACCATAACACGTAAGTACCTAGGTGAAGGTTGGTACAAAGGGGGGTTAACTGCACTTACGGGTACAGATGTAGCCTCGCGTGTTAGCCTAAGTAACTTGTTGTTGCAGGAAAACAGGTTTAACAAAGACCCCTCTCTTGAAGAAAGCCTAGGATTCTACTTGGGTGGCCCTGCATTGAGTACAGGCACTAGACTCAAACGTGCCTATGATGACTTCAACTCAAGCGAGTACGGTAGCTTTGAGCGTGGTATGGAAAGCCTTATGCCCGCCGGTATTACTAATGCTTACCGTAGCACAGTTGGACGTTACGCAAGAGAAGGTGGTATACGGTCTAGGAGAAAAGACCCTATATATGATGACATGACTGTCGGTGATTTCGCGGCTCAGGCTCTAGGATTCCCCCCTGCGGAATACACTTACCGTCAAGAAGTATCTGGTAGGAACAAAGGCGTAGAGAAAGCAGTTACAGAGAAGCGTTCCATGCTAACCAAGAAGTTCTATGTAGCACAGCGCATGGGCGACCATGAGACTATGAGTGAAGTGTTAAAAGATATTAGTGACCATAACAACCGACACCCTACTGCGGCAATGACTCCTGAACAGATAAGCAAGTCAGTTAAATCGCACATGGCTACGTCAGCCAAGATGCACAACGGAGTTACGGTAAATCCTATAATGAAGTTCGCTATAGAGAGAAATAACAGGGAATACAACAAGGGCTACTAATAAAAACCCCCCTGTCGCCTCGGAAACGAGCAGGGGGGTAGAGAGGTAAAACCATAGTGAGTCATGGGAGTGGCCCACTACGTCCAATATAGTATCATATAGTCCGCCAGATACGAATACCTAATTTACCATTTTCTATGGCTATCTTTGTCTTTACTTGCCATTTCTTACGTTTAAACAGTGTTACGACCTGATCCTTAGCTTTCTGCGTGTTTAAACACGGTACGAAGAGGGACGCTCCAACGTGCATACCCTCCCAGTTAACTATAATACGTATCCCGTCGGGATGTAGGTCATCAACCATTAACACGTTATACCTTCACATCCGCCGCAGAACAGTCTATAGATATAACGTGAGTCAGGGGTAGGTAGGTAGTAGTACCTTTAGTCAACCGCACCTTAGTAGTTTTAGCCCCAGACTTATCTTTTAGTTCTTGGATAAATGCGGAGTAGTTTATCTGTTGCCTACCGCACCATGTTTTAAGTGGTTTAGGTATTAAGTAAGCTATCTTAGTATCAGTCTCGTAACGCCCTACTAACTTAATTCTAGGGTCTAGTTCTGGTATAACTAACGCATCTAGCCCGTTGTTCTGTGCCTTACGTAAGTCGTCAGTGCTTTTGATTTTAAGTATGCTACCCCAGTTCTCGTGGAAGTAGTCATTTAAAGTGTCTAGTGCAGAACAGTTCATACCGGCCACATTATCCTTATTCTCTCTCAATAGTTTAATTATGTACTTAAACAGCTTATTCGTGTCGTAGTCTACTAGCCCTAGCTTCTTAGCTATGAGTACGCCCGTAAGGGTAGAAGCCCCACCCGCTGACCAGAATCGGTTCTCTGCGGTAAGCTGTGCCGCCTTATCTATCTTGGCCCGTACCTTCTCCAGTAAATCCTTAACACTGTCTATGTTAGCTATAACGTACTGCATGTACACTTTACCTGCGTGCCCGTATATAGTTTCTGCATTGATTGCGTGTATGTCTGTTAAGTACTTAGTCTTACTTTGGTCGAACAACCTAACTGCTTTAGTCTCCATCATCCGTTGGGCTTCTGCTTTTGGCATAGCCTTGTACATACTGACTTTCTCGATAGCACTACAGTTGCCTGTAGTAACAGATAACAACTTCCAAGGCTTGCCTCTAGCGCGTTCGGTATTATTACCCCCACTAGTCATACGGTTCTTCTGCTTACCGCTAGATATCTGGTATATAAGCGACGATAAATCCTCACCTTTAAGTTCAGTAAGTTCGTCAATGTACAGGGGTAAGTTTTGGTATACCTCACTTCTGTTCATCCTAGAGTTCTGAGTATCATCTTCTCCCAGTACTAGAGCTTTAGGGCTACCCCATATAGACGCGGCTACGTTCATGGCGGTGGTCTTACCTACGCCACTCTCCTTACTATGTACGTGAAACCCTGCACAAGAAACGGGGGACAGGGCCATAAGGGGGGAACCAAACCCTGTGCCTACTATGTATTGATGCAGTTCAAACCCATCACGGTTGTAGAAGTTGGCCGTATCTATCCAACCCTGCAAAGTGCCTTTAGGTTCAAATGCGTGAAACAACCCCACTGTCGGGGTAGAGGGAGGATTGTCGCCAATACGATCAGCAAATACTTCTTCATTGCCTAATACAAAGGACTTAAAGTCATCTCCAGTCCACCCAAACTGCCTACGTGCTTCTGTTGCTACTCCCGTAGCCTGTAACTCGTTTACCCAAGTTGTCATGTAAGTCATAAGTTCATCCATTCGTGAGACGGCCACACCATGCATGGACATCTGTTTCCGTAATTCTTCTTTTGAAGTAACCGCTGTAAGGGGAATAGTAAACTCTCTAACCCCATCTTTAGGTAGGTGCAGTCTAACGACCACTGCTTCGCCCATCTCTACATCTGATATGCGTTTAACTATGTACAGGTCATTGTGGTACACCACCTTCTCATCTGGATCGCCTTCAGCATTGGTAGTACGCATATACACCCCACCATTGGTACCCCTAAAGAATGGCCTAGGGTACGGCGGAATCACATAGGTAGTAGTAATAGGTGAGTCAGGTAAGTCCATCTCAGGTACTTCTACTATGTTATCTTCTGCGGTAGCTTCTATCACGCTACTACCTAGCACTATAGGAGACTTTACCTTGCCCCAGTTCGGGCAGTCAGAACATACATCGGGGTTAAACTCGTCGAAAGACGTACACTTGTATGGGCCTTTGATTAGCTCCATCTTCTCTGCGGTAGCCTGCTCAGAGTAACCCTCGTGGTTCTTAGATATGTTGCGTGCCGCTGACTCAGAGTCAACACAGAACTTAGCTATAGATAGCCCCGCTCTCCACATAGGTTCACTGCAATTCTCTTGGTCTTGCCATATGGTGCGTAGTTGCTCACAGCCAGTACCGTTCATAGTCTTAACTATGATGTCTTTAAATTTGTTTTGCCTGTTACCGATCAGTGCGTTCATCACAGCATTGCTACCGGCAGGAGCCATTATCTTAGGAACTGGTATCAGTCCGCCTCCCAACA
>ENA-OSJC01001293-OSJC01001293.1-marine-metagenome-genome-assembly--contig:-NODE-1293-length-20917-cov-10.664635_pt1 | contig 20917 bp, 20 predicted proteins | sample MGYA00237885_ERZ534234 | MGnify/ENA primary metagenome ERZ534234 (study PRJEB26413, sample SAMN06343907) | marine metagenome | isolation source: coastal waters | place: Atlantic Ocean: West Antarctic... | reverse complement strand
AGGATTGGGTTTAGAATCAAAAACGCGATAATGGCCGACTTATACCAATCGGGCGAATCACCTAAAAAGTTCTCTTTGAATGCTTGAGGCATGGTGGATGCCATATGGAGTCTCCTTGCTTGTGGACTGCGATGATAAACAGAGTTCCCCTAGATTTCAAAAGTATCCTAAGCGACTGCATGTTTGCAGTCCGGCATACAAGCAGGACAATCATTGATAAGGCAACTTATACTCAACCTGCACAATACAGGGCTGGCGTTGAGTACGTGATGGTTAACGGCACGCTCGTGCTAGATAAAGGTGAAATTGTACAGGGTGTTTTCCCCGGTCAAGCCATTAAGGCAAACTAGTTCGCAATTGAAGTACGAGCTCGCTCACCTTTTCGACTACCAGCTCAGGCTGGTTAAATTGAATGACATGACCGCTTTCCAATGCGACAAACCTTTCACCATTACTGGACAGGCCAAGCAGTTCCAGTTGAAGTTCATCCCATACTTTACGCTGCGCCATAGCTTGTTCTAACGTCTCGCCGATTTGGGTACTGGCCTTGGGTTCTTCCCCTTGAGAGAGTACTACGAGAGGTAGGTCGCCCAGAGAGTTTGAGGGTGCCTCATCGCGTACTTCACCTTCGATACTTTCACTTTCCCAATAAATTGAAGCGCACGAGTGTGATTGGTTCATGTTTGCAAGCAAAGCATTCTTTGTAGGCTCGTCCAGCTCGAATCCCTCAATGAACTGATCGAGCACAGGGAATATCCTAATGAGCCCGATAGGTTGCATTAGTCGGCAGCTGATCAGCACGGCATCGAAGAAGCCACCATCCCCCACGTCAGGTAATCGGTTCCCCTGTTGCTCATGAGATGAATCAACGAACACCATCCCAACGATATCGTCAGTGTGATTTTTGTAATATTCGCGTACATAAACCCCGCCAGCGGACATGCCAAGTAAAACTTTTGGCCCCTCTATTTTGGCCTCGACCAAAAGATCATAGAGGCGTTCACTAACTTCCTCTGCATCTGCGACACGATTAATAGGCTCACTCCAATCCATGCCGGGGCGGTCATAAGCGCAGGTTCGTGTAACCGCGGCAAGTTCGTCATGAACAAGCATCCAGCTACTTGAACCCGACATAAGTCCGGCTTCCAAGATTATTGTGGGTGTGCCCTGCCCGCGGCAATCGAGATGTAGGTCGATTCCGCCAACTTGATAAATTTCCCCAGGTGCTGGGTAAGCAACGCGGTCACGCTGTTCCATGGTCAGTTGATAAGCAAAACCAACTAGCGATATCCCAACGAGGGCGCCGATCAGAATCAAGATAAACAGTTTGAGTTTGCGCATTCTTTAACCTTACTGAAGCAACTTAGGTGACCTTGGCCCATCGTGGCATGTAACAACTAAACCTTCCACATAAAAGTGTTGGCTGAATGTTCAGGACATACATTGGCTTGCAGAGCTCGACGTAAAATTCAAGAATGCGTTCCATCGACATTGAACGTCCTTCAAAAAATGTAGCTTAAAATGCCAACTCTCAACAAAAGTGAAGTCGTATAAAATAACCTATTCGAATCTAGGTCTATTTAATTTACGAGAAGGAAAATATCAATGGCACCAATACCTCAAGGCGGAACAGTCGCAGTCACCGGCAGTGCTGGTTTTATCGGCGGTTGGGTTGTACGTCAACTGTTGGATGAAGGCTACCGCGTGCGCGCATGTGTTCGTGATACAAACGACGACGACAAGACGGGCTTTCTCAAAGCCATGCCCGGCTATGCTTCAGGTCGCTTGACGCTTCATTCAGCTAATCTTGATGAAGATGGCTGCTTTGACTAAATATTCAAAGGCTGTCAGGGTGTCGCTCACTTGTCTCATGTCTCTAGCTACGATGATATGGGCTATGTCAAAAGGGTATGCGACCACGTCATTAACAGCGTCAATATGTCAGAAACTGTCAACCGCGTTGCGGTGACATCGAGTATTGCCGCGGTCATGTCCGAAACAGATATACAAGAACTTGTCCGGCGCCCTGTTCTTTATGAAGACAGATACCCCGATGAACAGAACCCCAACCGTCAGACAAATCGAGGCCAAGGCTATTCAATGGGCAAAGTGCTTGCAGAGAAGATAGTAATTATAAATCACATTTTTCGAAGAACGATCATGTCTGGTGATTGCTGATGATCATTCAAATTTAAGATACTGTGGCGTGGTGATCCTTTAGAGGTCAGCAACCTTTGGCAACGCTAAAAACTGCGCTAGTTTGGTCATTGCATGTGGCTTATTTGTTGCTGGCGTTAGGCCTTATCAGCATGGCTGTCAGCTTGCTCAACTCGGCAATGAATATCAGCAACGCGCTACACCTCATCACTGTCGGCGCTATAGGCGGTATGATTTTATCGATGATGTCACGGGTATCGTTAGGGCATACCGGACGCGCACTTAAAGTGACTACTATCATCGCAGTGGCACTTTTTTTAATCATCGCTGCCGCTGTCATTCGCTTTGTGTTACCACTGATGGGCTTTGCTATCGCGGGCTGGAATATCAGTGCCGCATTGTGGATCGTCGCATTCTGCCTGTTTTTGTGGCGTTATACGCCTATTCAGTTATCGGTTCGTACCGACAGTGATCAACAATAACTACGCACACCATTTTAATGTGGTGCGGCAAAGAGTCGGTAATTGACTAAATGATAGGTGTCCTGAGTTTCCTGGTACGTTTGCTCTGTCCCTTTACTCCGACCCCATTTCTTACGACCCTTACTCAAGTCGACTGTATATATTCATCTACCAATTCTTCTAAAATCATCAACGGCAACGGTCCATGTGCGAGCACGACATCATGAAACTCTCTTAAATCAAAATTCGCACCTAGTGCGGATTTGGCTTTTTCTCGCAATTCTAAAATCTTTAACATACCGACTTTATAGGCTAGCGCCTGACCTGGGTCTGCAATGTATCGTTCTATTTCTGAAACCACTTCAGAATCGGCCATATCTGTATTTTCACTCATGTAGGCAATAGCTCGCTCTCTCGTCCAACGCTTATGATGGATGCCGGTATCGACCACTAAGCGTACTGCCCTAAATTTCTCTGCGCTAAGCCGCCCAAGATTGTCTAAAGGATCTGTTTGGTAACCTAACTCCCATGCCAACCTTTCTGCGTATAGCGCCCAACCTTCGACAAAGCTTGTAAACGGCACCACGCTACGAAACGTTGGCAACCCCTCCAACTCCTGAGCTATAGCAATCTGAAAGTGATGACCAGGCACCGCCTCGTGATACGCCAAAGTCCTCATACCAAATTTTGTGGTTGCCTTGATATCATACAAATTGGCGAAAAATCGACCTGGTCGAGATCCGCCAAGAGAGGGTGCTTGGTAGTAACCACCTGCAGCCGTTTGCTCCAAAAAAGCGGGAACTGCTAGTACTTCCAACTGTGCAACAGGCAATCTCTTAAAGACATCACCCATACCCAAGTTTATCTCGTTAATGATTTTGTTATATTCATCAAGAATCTGTTGCCGCCCTACTTCTGAATCTTCAAATAGATACCGCTCATCAACCGCAAATTTTTTCATGGCATCTGTGACTGAGGCGGATTCAACACCTAGGCTCACTAAAACTTCTTTCATCTCAAGATCTATGCGACTAACTTCTTCAAGACCTAACGTATGTAAGTAGGCTGCCGTATAATCTGTCGTGGTATTACTCTTAATACGATATTGATAGTACGCATCTCCATCAGGCAGTTTCCACACACCATCATCATCATTTGAGCTAATTAGTAACAGGCTAAAATGGTCTACATAAAGCTGATAAGCCGGTAAAACTGAATTATCCATTGCACTCGAAAATTCGATTTTGTAAGACTCACGTTCCTCTTCTGACAATCCCTGAATACGTGCAAGCTTTTCCGAAAAGTCTAGGTGAAGAGGATTCTGAGCGACTGGCATTCGTGTAAATGTCGTCATGTCGGCCAACATTTTTTCAATCATAAAACTGGGCTGAACAATCCCTTGTTTTTCAGCATCTTGCAGCGACGCCATTACCTCGATAAATACACGATCGAATTGGTTCAATCGTTCTAAGTAATCTTCCAGGTCGCTGGTGTCGTTAACTACATGCATGTTAATCATGAAGTCGGTCAAAGACTGTTGTACGCCCGAATTATGAGATACACGATAACCATGATCACGGAACTGGCGCGCTTCGATGATATCGGTTAGAAACCAGATGAGAATATTTCTGGATCGCAGCTGTTCTTCCGACATCGCATCAACGTCATACTCAAGTAATGTGGCTAGTGCCTCTTCAGACTGCTTATGCGCCTCATCCTGCGACTGACGAGAATAGTCATCGAGTTCGTCATTAACCAAACCCAAACCAGGTAGGCCAAGACTCGTCATGGTCTGCGGGCTTTCCAGAACAGATATGATGAATACCTTCTCGTAAAACATATCAACGAAAAATGGTCGAAACCAAACCAAATTAATTGCAAAAATACTCAATAGGAGTAAGACGGCCGATAGAAAAATGACAAACGCTTTTTTCATAGATTCCTTCCTGTATAGCTCTGGCCTTACGAGTTAACAACTCAGCACTCGTAAGGCTAATAAAATCTACATGTTCAATTGGTACTTGCCCTACTATAGCGCAAGTCCGAGGTGAAATTCAGGACATCTATTAACTCGTTAATACCTTACACTGAAGGGATACCTGACTCTCCCTCATCACTTGTGAGTTTACTCTGCCCCTTTACTCCGAGCCCATTTCTTCCTTTTCTAAACCCGAGTTTAGAACCTTGTCTACCAACATACCCTGATAGCGTGTTGAATCTGAAACATTCATAAAGTGAGAAGAGTTCTCGAACCAGACCATTTCCTTGTGAGGGGCTTTCAGCACATCGAAGTATTTCTGAGTCAATTCCGAAGGCGTATTGTAATCATAACGACCGGTAAAAAAGTACACCGGTACTTGAAGCTCTGGCACATCCAACCGAGCGTCAAATCCAACCATTTCTGGCCACATACGTTCCGAAACGGTTGCTAGTCCCGCTACCATTGACCACAGATCGAGAAGAGAATAATCAGGTGAGGTGATGTAAGATTTAAGCAAGTCTTCAATTCCAAATCCTCTATAACCTCCTCCATATTGATACAGCCATTGTCGCTGTATAGAGAGCTGTTCGATGTTATTTACATAAGGTGGATTTAGGTTTGCAAGTTGTTGTAAGGCTTCATCATTGCCCTCTTTCTCGGCTTCGCGCCTCACAAATTCGAGAGAGATCGTTTCGTTTTCTTCAAGGTTAACCAATTGCCCCATCCCGACATAAGCATGAAACAATTCCGGATGATCCCTGACCACCAACAAACCAAGCATCGTTCCCCACGAGTGACCAATCAAATAGATTTTGTCCTTTTGGAATCGAGACCTCAGATGATTAACAAGATCGAGTGTGTCTTGCCTAAAGATCGAGATAGTTAGATCGGAAGATAGTAATTATAAACCACATTTTTCGAAGAACGATCATGTATGGTGATTGCTGATGATCAGGATCAATAAGATGTGCTCTTGGATAGGTCATGTGGATAGCTTAGAGGCACAAGGTGAAGCGATATAGGGTGTCGTTCTTACTTCTGGGTCAGATGATGGCCGCCAAGATGCTAAGCGATTGGCTAGATGATGGATGTCCTGAATTTCCTTTCGCTCTTATCACAATACCCGTCATGTATTTGATCAGATCGTTCGCTGCACACGATCTGATCACTTTGTTTTGCGCTAACTTAACCCTTGTGAAACATCAAATGCTTTTCTCGATTCCTGTTGTAAACCAGGGTTTGTCAGGAACGCTGCTGCCGTCATCGCAAGAGACTTGGCACCGTCTAGTGCCGCATTGTCTCCCATTTCTGACCCAGCCCATTTTGCGAACTCAGGGTTATGTATCACAACATTACGTGGTGCACAGGCAAGCATTGGATGAATGGACGGCACACGATAACTGACATTACCCATGTCAGTGCTTCCGGCACCAGCCGAACCTAAACCTTTTATAGGCAGAAATTCGCGCCCCAAAGTTTCTGCCCGCTGCTGAAACTCTTCTGCTAATGGCCAATTAGTATTCAGATCCAGGTAGTCTACATTTGACCACTTCACTTCAACTTCAGCGCCGCTGCCTTTTGCTCCGGCTTCGAAACACGCCTGCACTCTTGGTTTCAATTTAGCCAGATCCCGTTCATTGGCAGCCCTTACATAAAATTCTCCGGCAGTATCATCAGGCACGATGTTCGGTGCATCTCCTCCGCGGGTGATAATGCCGTGGATACGTTCCGTAGGTCGAATATGCTGGCGCAGATTCGAAATGGCCTGGTAAGCCAACAGCAACCCATCAAGAGCATTTATACCCTTATGCGGTGCTGACGATGCGTGGGATGATTTACCATGATAAATTACTTCAACTTCAGATACACAGATGCAAGGCATAGTCGCTATATTCACCCCGGCTGGATGAATCATCATGGCGGCATCTACACCTTCAAAGGCGCCAGCCCTGGCCATAATTTCTTTACCGCCACCCTTTTCCTCTGCCGGGGTTCCAATCAGCCGAATCTTGCCGGGCAATTGGTCAGCAATCTTCTGCAGTGCTAATGCCGCGCCAAGTGCAGACGTTGCGATCAAATTGTGGCCACAGGAATGGCCAATTTTAGGTAACGCGTCGTACTCTGCAAGAATGGCCACTACAGGGCCATCAGAATCTGCATTAAGGGTTGCTTCGAACGCGGTGGGCAAGGTAAAGATACCCACCTCAGGATTCATTTCATGTTCACTAAGTGCATTTGTTAGGGTTTCACAGGCGAAGTACTCTTCAAAAGCAAGCTCCGGCTTCTGATGTATGGCATGGGATACCGCCAGCAGTTCATCCGCCATGGCATCAACGGCGTCACAAATAATGGAATCCAGGTTAGAAGTCATAAGTACACCTTCATTGTTATGCTAAAAATAATAGAGTACGCCATCTTTCAAAATTTTGCATGTATACCGATGGACACCTTCCGCGCAACCCTAGTGCTTACACTGAAGCCTTACTTCAGTTTTTTCGTCTTCGCTTTACAAAATAAGACTGGACGATAAACGACGACAACATGCCAGTAGCAAGAATCGCTACTGCTATCTTGCCACGATGGGCAGTTTCGGTTGTCCAGATTTCTCCATATTCAAGCCAGTAAAGCACGTACATAGACAGCAGCCAGGGCGTGAAGGCAAGCATAACTTCAACAGCCGATCGCAGATGTATTATCAATGATTTTGGCATTAACAAATATTGAAGATAGTAATTATAAACCACATTTTTCGAAGAACGATCAAGTATGGTGATTGCTGATGTGTATTCAAATTTACGACCCGCTGACGTGGTGATCCTTTAGATGGTCAATGACTGCCACGATGCTGATCTGATGGCTTACAGCCTGTTGGGTTGATCGCTGAGAAGATTTTTAAGCCGAGCAGGGCGATTTTGACCAATTAGATGGTCAAGAACTCTTGAGGGATGAAGATACAGGTCTGATCATAGACGGGCGAGAAAGATTCATGCTCAACTGTAGTAACCAAGCAATGCGAGAGCTGGTTAAAGAGTCAGGCGTCAAGAAACCCATGGTGAATCTTGATGCGCTAACCGATCTAAGTTGGCAGTATTTCACAGCCGAAACAGATTTAACGGACGGTAAGTATTCAAAGGATAGTGCTGCCTTTGAAGCCGGCCACCATAAACAGGGAAGCACACACCCTGATGTCCGACCCCAAGATAGCCGCAAGGGTGGAGTCGCTTCAACGTGCCAAAGACCGCGCCGTGTTAGCTATGGGCTATGACTGTCTGCCCCGCGCTATAGAATCCTAGTCATAGTGATTTTTCAATCATCCTCCAATGCCACAACCAGAGCCGCGTTCTCTACACCCTTAACGCCCTTTGTTTAATACGCTTACAACCTTAGACGCTTCAAAATGTTCGATCAGTCGTATCTATACTACCTACCCCCCATGGACACCTGCGGACCCCGTCTGACTGCCTATTGCAGCGACTTCTAAAGCTTTTAACCTTTCCAGCCCTCCAGTATTAATGGGCTGCTGTTAGGCGAGGCTAAAGGTGAGTGGCTTCTAAAGGATGAAAGGTAAAAAAACCTTTGACAGCGAACTAGCTTATTTAGGATTTCGCAAATAACTGAGCTGATGCACCTAGCGGGAATCAGAAATACGCGAAGAGGTGCTCTTGCTACGCCATATAACTACCCCAAAACTTTGCTCCTTATAACTATCGTTTTCACGAGGCTGTTGAGGTGCAGTACTGAGGTTCTTCATGATGGGATTTTTAATTGTAGATTTTTGAATTTAATGAACTTTGTAGGGAGAAGACATAATGAAAAATAAGCCTTGTAAGATAGCATTAGGCCTGTGTTTGATGGTTTTATTTTCTGGTTGTGCTGCGGTTTCATTTCAACCTCAAGTATGGAAAGGAGATTCTAATTCTGTAAGCGTTACTAGGCCGGCAATGGCAACTAGTACTGATACAACTAGGCTAGCTGAGCAACATTGCGCTCAATTTGGAAAGAAGCCATCTCTGACTAAACTTGCAAATCCATTGAAAATTCCCATGAGAGACGAGTTTGTTTGCGAAGCTGAATCTAAACCCACATCGGAATGATATTGTTTGTCGTCACTATATCTAAGCGATGAGGCTTTTAAGGTGTCTATTGGGTTTGAGTCATGTCCACCTGCCGGGGGGGGGGAGTTATGTCTTGAGCCTTTAAACTCTAAGCAGAGACATGGCTAGGGTGGATAGTTGAGATTCTTCTGGACTAGATTGTGATGAAGAGTTTGAATTTTTGTGGTGCAAGATGCGGTACAAGAGAAAGGGTTTTGCTGTTGATATATCGCTAATAGCTAGCTATATCAGCGGGTTTGGCTAAAAAAATGGCGGAGAGGGAGGGATTCGAACCCTCGGTGAGATTACTCCCACACTACCTTTCCAAGGTAGCTCCTTCGGCCACTCGGACACCTCTCCATTAAGACGGCTCGAATCGTTAACGGCCATAAAAAGTCCATGAACAGAGCGCTATTATTTATTATCAATAGTACCGTGAACAAAACTCAAACAAGCTTACACAATTCGAGAAAGTTAGAAGTCACCTCAGCCGCATCCCGGCACACGAACTTATCGCTACCGTTGCTCCCTTCCGGGCCTGGCGGGGTTCACAACTTGTTGTTGCGAGAGGACCGAGGTGAGCGGAGATTATATTACAAACTTTGCCAAGCCTAAAGGGAATTTACCCAGTGTTCTTCAGATATAACGGAAATAGATGATCCTTGCTGCCTTAGATCTACCGCATGCTCAATACTTCGGCCGAAACTGGTGTGAACCCAGTCGGGGCTGCTTAACTCACCAATCACCAAATAGTCCGTCGCCATATTAGGTGCTTCGACGATATCACCGCCAAGCTCTAAAATCGCTTCTTCACAATCGAGCTCGCTACCAAAGACAAATCGCCCGGTTAAGCAGAAGGATTTACCGGTGAAGTCGATCTCTGGTTGGGGGTTATCCAAGGGAAGCGCTGTGGACCTATTGGGCTCCTGATAGATCAAACTCTCGCCCGTGAGGTCTCTCAAGGTCAGTAATAGCTCCGCACGTTCAGACTCTGACAATATACCGTCTCGCAGCATCTCAACGAGTCTTGCATAGAGTATGTTCACAGGCCATCTATCTGCGATTTCCCGATGATTCTCAATCCACTGCCCTAGAAAAATAGCTTCCTGCTCGTCCACGCGGCCATCGGCAATGACACCTCGGCAAACGCCGATCAGCTCATCGATAAGTCGATCTTGAATCTCGTCTTTGGTTGTTAATCTTGCTTGCTTTGACATATGTTCCTCAAAATAGATCGTACTACTTGTTTTTTATCTGACCCAATATAACACGGGCGCTATCGCACCAATTCAATCGTGTTGCTAGTTCGCGCTTCCATTCATCGGTTGCCAAAAAATCCAGCGGCTCTCTAAAGCCAGCCAACCGCAAATCATCGGTGAGATAAATATCATGTTCAGCGACGTTTGTACGTTCTGCGATCCAGTAAACTTCGAAAACAGCCAGCGGACACCAATAGCGTGTCAGGCAATCATAGCCCGATTCACCGTCGTCCCACTCGTGCACTTCACAACGAAGCTCTTTCCATTGCGCGCTCAGCAGATCTTGTTGACTTACACGCTTTTCCATTGCGAGACGTAATCCTCGACGACTAAATCCGTGGGCACTCGGGCTTTCGACTCGCCCTTACCCATGTATATGTAACCGATAATTTTTTCATCTTCACAAACGCCTAAACCATCACGTACAACCGGGTGGTAAGCCATACTGCCTGTACGCCATATCGCACCAATATGCTGCGCATATGCTGCTATCAACATATTCTGCACTGCTGCACCAGCCGAGAGCATTTGCTCTATTTCAGGCACCTTCGGGTGTTTTTGTAAACTTGCAATCGCAACAACAATCAATGGTGCTCGCAGCACCTTCGATTTCACTTTTACCTGCGCGACATTCGATAAGGCTGCATCATCCTGTAGTTGTGCTTCAAGAAACAGCTCGCCCAGACTAAATAAGTCATCGCCACTTATTGTTAGAAACCGCCAGGGACGAAGTTGAGCATGGTCCGGTGCTCTAAGCGCCGCCTTAAATATAATTTCCAGCTCACTGTCATCGGGCAATTCAGACCCCACTCTCGGGATTGAGACACGATTAATAAGGGCTTCAATTGCTTCCACTGATTTCTTTTATCCCGCTGTATTTAGACAATTTCTGGTTGGCGTATTTGTATCACATTTTGATGTGATAAACATTGAATTAGCATGCCTGTCGCGAACACAGTCACACTCACGCTACTCGCTGCGGATATTTGTTACACTGTTTTCATACCCTAATGCGCGACAATGAGCATGATTAGAGATCATCGACCTTACTGGCTCAATAAACTTTACGCCTACTATGAAGACTGGTATGGCCGACATTTCACCTCCCCTCACTTTAAATCGTTGGGACGAAACTTCACGCTCATGAAACCTTGGTACATCGACGTCAGTGGCGACCATATCTCCGTTGGCGATAATGTCCACATGATCACTGCAAAGGATAGGAGAATCTCCTTCTCTACATGGCAGTTTGAGGACTACCAAGGACATATTTCTCTTGATGACAATTGCCTAGTCTGCCCTGGTGTACGCTTTGATTCCGGCTCTGAGATAACGGTTGGAAAAAATTGCATGTTCGCTGCAGGTGCCTACATCACCGATGCCGACTGGCATGATATTTATGATCGAACCCAAAGCGTTGGCAATACTCAACCCGTTCACCTCGCCGACAATGTTTGGATCGGTGATGGGGCTGTAATCTGTAAAGGCGTAACAATTGGCGAAAATAGTGTAATTGGCGCAGGGTCGGTTGTTACGTCCGCGATACCGGCAAATGTCATCGCCGCAGGTAATCCAGCGAGGGTCGTAAAAGAATTAGACCCTAATCGCGAGATTGTCACTCGCGCATCGCTTTTCACCGATCCTGACGCGCTTAATTTCAAGATTGATCAAATTAATCGCTATGTACTTACTAGCAACAGTCTTCTTAACTGGATTAGAACCTGCTTTGCACCGAAGCGTGGGGATTAAAATAGCTTACTGACGCCAGACTCTAATATCAGCACCCATATCACTCTCGTGGGAACGGTAAGGGTTAATGTCAATTCCACCACGTCGTGTGAAACGCGCTTGCACATTCAATCTATCGGGGGCGCAACGATTCATTAGGTCGACAAATATTCGCTCGACAACCTGCTCAGCAAACTCAGCATGCTCGCGAAAAGAAATCAGGTATTTCAGCAGTCCTTGTTGGGAAATACTTTGCCCATTGTACTGAATTTGGATACTCGCAAAGTCGGGTTGGCCCGTCATAGGACACAGCGAGCGAAATAAATGCGTGAAGAGCGTCTCTCTAACAATGGTATTACTCTCAACAACCAAAAAGTCGGGGTTCCAATAATAATCATCAATATCGACTTCTAAGTGATCCAGACTCTGCCCCATTAACCCCGCCAGTCCTTCAATCTGTGATTGCTCTTCTGAAACGAAGGTGACACTAACAGGCGCCTGAGCCGCAAGTGTTAGATCAGATTCCAAGGTGGATATGACTTCAGCACGGTTGGCAAATTTTGTATTGCTGTAGGAGCCAAGATAAAGCTTGAGCGCTTTAGACTCAATAATGTTCACTGATTTAGCGGGTATATGAAATTGCGCCAACGCAATTTCAGGCTTACCTCGTCCATTTAGCCACGTAAACTCGTAGGCATTCCAAACATCCATACCTCGAAAAGGTAGCGCTTCTTCGGTAATGCCCAAAGCGCTTCGTTGCTTCATTCGAGGAATAGAATCCAGCAAAGACGGCGTGTACGTTGAAATGTACTCGTCCCTATCGCCATTGTATGCTGAGGTTCTCAGCATTGTTTCGTCCGACATTGGAATGTGTTCCTGGTAAATAATTACAACCCGCACGGGATGTGGGGTTATCTATGAGCATGCTCAACGAGCAAGTTCACTTGAATGTACGCCAATTGTCAAATGACGGACTATTAAGTCCTTTGGGTTCTGGACATAAGGTCAATTTTTAGTCACCACCGGCAAGTGGTTTCAACAATCATCAAAATAGAGCTGAACGCTGACATAGGTGAAAGTTATAGGTATTCTTGCAGCTCTTTTAGAAACAGCGAAACGTTATGTCACAGAACCAAAGATATTCACTCCCAATTATTGCGTTGCTACTGTCACCATTAGCATTCGGTAATGAGACCCTGTCATCACTTGAGGAGGTTGTCACAACAGCCTCTAGAATAGATCAACAAGTCAGCGACGTACCCACCAACATCAGTATCATCAGCGACATCGAGACGATTGGCGCAACTCACATTAACGAAACGATGCAAAAAACATCCGGTGTTTGGATCAGTCGAGGTAATGGCCAAGAAAGTCTTATTTCCATCCGCTCCCCCGTTCTAACGGGCGCTGGTGGTTGTGGTGCTTTCCTTACTAGTCAGGATGGAATTGCTCTGCGGGCAAACGGCTTCTGTAATGTGAATGAACTGTTCGATGCCAACTCTGAACAAGCAAGCAGGATTGAAGTCATCAAGGGGCCAGCGACTGTTTCTTACGGCTCCAATGCCATGCACGGCATGATCAATGTCATCACCCCCGACATCACTGATCCTGAATACTTTTCATTCGAAGGCGGTGAAAACGATTACTTTCGAGCAAAGCTATCAAAGGCAACCGAGAACTGGCGAATTGATATAAACGGCACCAGTGACGGTGGCTACAAAGAAGACGCAGGATACGATCAACAAAAAGGAACATTGAAAAACACATCGACGCTGGCAGGATTCAACACCACTACGGTATTGAGTTTCACCAATCTGAACCAAGAAACAGCTGGCTTTATTTCAGGTACTGACGCGTACAAAGACGACGATTTGAAAGAGCTAAACCCTAACCCGGAAGCCTACCGCGATAGCACGACCGTGCGTCTTTACTCAACCATGGTTAAAGAATTATCTTCGGGCACCACCCTGGTTCTAACACCCTATGTTCGCCACACTGAGATGGAGTTTATTCAACACTTTTTACCTGGCAAAGCCGTCGAGGAAAATGGTCACGACAGCATTGGATTGCAATCGTCATGGCACAAAGAGAACTGGCGCTGGGGTGTTGACGCAGAATTCACTCAGGCTTACCTCGAAGAATTTCAGGCTGAAGCGATCACCTTTAATTCGTTCCTAGGCGCAACGATTCCGCAGGGACAACACTACGACTATGACGTTGATGCAACCACGCTCGCGGCGTTTATCGAATACACAAAGGCGCTCACGGATTCTGTCCAGATAAGCCTCGGCGCTCGCTATGAATATGTTGAATATGACTACGACAACAACATGCTCTCAGGCAGAACCGACGATCAAGGCCTCCCTTGTGGATTTGGCGGCTGTCGCTTCAGCCGACCTGAAAGTCGAACGGATGATTTCAAGAATTTTTCACCACGCTTAGGCATTACCTGGAACGTGTCTGACCAAAGCCAGGTATACGGATTTGTCTCCAAGGGCTTTCGCGCACCACAGGCAACTGAACTTTATCGGCTTCAGGGTGCTCAAACAGTATCGAACATTGATGCTGAAGAACTCGACAGTATCGAAGTTGGTTTTCGTGGCAGCAATGACCGTTTCGCCTACGACCTATCTGTTTACTGGATGGAAAAAGATAACTTCATCTTCCGTGATTCAAACCGAGAAAGCGTCGATAACGGCGAAACATCCCACCGAGGTTTTGAAGCATCTGTTAATTACCAGGTTGTAGAAACTGTCTCAGCCGAGTTCGCCGCTGCCTATGCGATTCATCAATACGAAAATGACCCGCTGTTAGCGTCGACGCCCGTTTCAGGCAATGACATCGATACAGCGCCGCGCATCATTGGGTCTGCTCGATTGAATTGGCAACCGACAGAAAAACTCAACGGTCAGCTTGAATGGATTCACATGGATGAGTACTACACAGATCCTGAAAACCTTCACGAATATGAAGGTCACGATCTTTTCAATATTCGTGCGGAGTACCAATTCAGCCAACAATTCTCTGGTTTTTTGAGGGTCATGAATGCGACCGATACGGACTATGCAGAACGCGCTGATTTTGGTTTTGGATCTGATCGCTACTTCGTCGGTGAACCCCGAACAGTTTACGTTGGGATCCGCGCCGCGCTTTAATTGATGCATCAACAACGGAGTAAGAATTAGCCAATGAAATCTAGAGCTGCAGTTGCTTGGGAAGCCGGGAAACCTTTGGTCATCGAAGAAATTGATGTCGCTGGCCCAAAGGCCGGGGAAGTCTTAATTCGCATGGTCGCAACGGGCGTATGCCATACCGACGCATTCACCCTCTCCGGTGATGATCCTGAAGGGATCTTTCCGGCCGTACTTGGCCATGAAGGCGGCGCCATCGTTGAAGAGATCGGCCCTGGCGTCACCTCGCTCACACCTGGCGATCACGTTATTCCGTTGTATACGGCAGAGTGTAAGGTCTGCAAATTTTGCACATCTGGAAAAACAAATCTCTGCTCCGCCGTCCGAGCGACTCAAGGCAAAGGTCTGATGCCGGACGGTACGACACGATTCAGCCTAAATGGCTCACCTATTTACCACTATATGGGTACATCAACATTCTCCGAGTATTCCGTCGTCGCGGAGGTTTCACTTGCCAAGATCAGTAAGCAAGCCCCGCTCGATAAGGTTTGTCTATTGGGCTGCGGTGTGACCACCGGCATAGGCGCTGTACTCAATACCGCAAAAGCAGAACCCGGCGCGACGATCGCAGTGTTCGGACTTGGCGGTATCGGTTTAAGTGTCGTTCAGGGCGCTGTACTGGCCAAGGCTGGCAGAATCATTGTGATCGATACAAACCCGGATAAGTTTGTCATGGCCAAGCAACTCGGTGCGACCGATTGCATTAATCCGAAAGAATTTAGTGATCCCATTCAAGATGTGATCGTTGATATGACTGATGGTGGGGTCGACTACTCCTTTGAATGCGTCGGTAATGTAAACCTCATGCGCGCGGCCTTAGAGTGCTGCCACAAAGGATGGGGTGAGTCGATTATCATTGGTGTCGCCGGCGCAGGCCAAGAAATAGCGACACGGCCTTTCCAGCTGGTCACGGGCCGTGTTTGGCGAGGTACGGCTTTTGGTGGTGTTAAGGGTAGAACGCAGTTACCGGGCATGGTTGATCAATACATGCAGGGGGAGATTAAACTCGATGAATTTATTACCTACACCATGGGACTTGAGGAAATAAACACTGCGTTTGATTATATGCATCAAGGTAAAAGCATTCGCAGCGTCATTGTTTTTTAGCACATTATTACCTCTTTAACGCGTTGTCGCCTTTATGGCTATTTCCGCTAGCGGCTCACACTGGGTAGATTAAACTTATGTGTCGACTGTTCGGCGGCCATTATTATGGCGACGCGCCTACTTCTGCAGGTTGACTCTATCGGCGTTTCTTCGATCAGATGCGGGCAACCGCCTGTCCTTGTTCGTACAACGCCCTTCTACTCTTGCGTTTTCCATTCGCCCTGCGCTTTTATTTCATGTGTACGTGACGGTATTCAATTGCCAAATTACACTCAAACCCGTTGGACTCGTTTAAATGCCATGTTTTGAAATCGTCTCCGACCGTTAAATCGGCAAATAGGCTTTTTATTATTTTTATTCACAGCGCAGGTTCGTGTCATTGATGCAATCTGTCACGACAGATTTAGGGGTTTCAAATTGTCTGACGCAAACCGGCAAAACATCTACGTTGCATCTAAGATCGTTTGATAGACGCCCGCTAAAGGAAGAAAAACGACAAATAAAGCATAAAACATAGCGTATCAGCGCCCTTAACAATGCACTCAACAATACCGAAGCCATTGGCATTAATAAAAATTTACAAGCGACCGCCCTGTCAATGATGATCAAGTCAGAAATCAATTTTGCAGTAGTTTTAGCCGTCCAATCATCCGAACCGATATTTTGCCATCAAAATACCCAAAGTGGGTTGACGAACCGGCCTAACATCCATAGAATGCGCGGCTTCTCGATTGTATGTGTCCCCATCGTCTAGAGGCCTAGGACACCTGGTTTTCATCCAGGCAACAGGGGTTCGACTCCCCTTGGGGATGCCAATTGCGAAAGCTTATTGAGTAATCAATAATAGGCATTTAGTCTGCATTGCAGACGACAAGTAAGACACTATTTGATCGAGTATTGGCATTACGATTAAATAGAGCACCATAAAGCGGGTGTAGCTCAGCTGGTAGAGCGGTACCTTGCCAAGGTACAGGTCAGGAGTTCGAGCCTCCTTACCCGCTCCAAACTTCAACGGGACCTTTTTGGTCCCGTTTTAGTTTCTGATATAAAATAATTTTGTCCTCACCGTACGATACTGCCTACAACCACTTAAATCTAAAACCTGCGCCTACTCATCTATATTTTGATAATCTAACGTCCACAGGCCATAACCGTGGTTATGGTATGCGTTAATTAAATGACAATAGGCTGATCCAGTGCACGTAGAACAAACACAATTCGGCATCACACCCGAGGGCGCAGATATTTCACTGTTCAGCCTGAATAACGGCAACGGACTGACGTGCTCTGTTACTGATTTCGGCGCCACACTCTGTCGCCTTTACTTTCCTGACAAAACTGGCCGTCTACAAAATTTGGTATTGGGCTACGACGATTTTGAAAGCGTACTCGCCGACTCTAATTATTTCGGCGCAACAATTGGTCGATACGGCAACCGCATTGGCAACGGTCAATTTGAAATAGAGGGTAAACCATTTCAGCTAACCCAGAACGAGGCACGTAATCATTTGCACGGTGGCGCAGTTGGGTTCAACAAAAAGCGGTGGGACATCGTTGCCATTAATGACGACAGCATCACGCTCCATCTCAGCAGCGCTGAAGGTGACGAAGGCTATCCCGGCAATCTTTCCGTAAGCCTCTCCTATCGCCTCACAGAGACCAATGAGCTGATAATTGACTACACCGCACAAACTGACGCGGCCTGCCCTGTAAACCTGACGAACCATAGCTATTGGAACCTCGCAGGTACGGGCAATATCTTGGATCACCGCCTAACCCTCGAATGCTCCCATTACTTACCGATAACAGAAGAACTCTTGCCGACGGGCGAAATTTTACCTGTCGCAAATTCACCTTTCGACTTTCGAACACCCGAAATCATAGGCAGCAGGATTGGCGCCGTTAACGGTGGCTATGACCACTGTTTTGTCATGTCTGATAACGGTAGCCAAGAACCCAAGACGATTGCACGCATCGAGGAACCCTTAAGTGGACGTGTCATGACGATCGCAACCACAGAACCGGCTATTCAATTCTATACAGGTAACTTTCTAGAGGATGTTCAAGGCGCCGACGGCAACGTCTATGACAAACACAGTGGCTTTTGTTTGGAAGCTCAGCACTACCCGGATTCTCCGAATCAACCGTCTTTCCCCAACACCCTACTTAGACCGGGCGACCTTTATCGACAAACAACCGTGCATAAATTTTCACACGCGGGCGGAAAGTAAAACGGCAATTCGTTCAAGCACTTCCTACCACCCATATTTTAGCTGTGATCTTCTCGACGCGGACGGATCGTGCTGGCCATTAGCTTGGCGCTAAACAACCCTGCAACAAGACCGGCTAGATGACCCTCCCAAGACACAAATTGATCACTCGGTAATACACCCCAAACGATACCGCCGTAGAGAAATAGCGTAAGACAAGCGATGAATATTGCTTTAACACTTTTTTCGTACCAAGCAATGCCAAGCAGGAATCCAAAATAGCCAAACACCAATCCGCTCGCACCGATATGGTAGGCAGGACGTCCAAATATCCAGACACCCAAACCCGCTAACAACGTGATCACTATGCTAACGAGCATGAAGGTTTTCACGCCGCGCAATGCAAGAAAAAAACCCATGACAGCTAAGGGTAATGTGTTTGCGATGAGATGCAGAAAATCGCCGTGGAGAAAAGGCCAAACTGTGATACCCCAGAGGTTATCGAGGCGTCTTGGAAAGATGCCAAATTGATCGAGGTCAAACGCGATGAGGTAGTCGACGAGTTCAGACAACCAAAGTAAACCGACCAGACATAAAACCAATTGAAATGCTGCTTTAGATTGGACTATCACAGGGCCTGCTCATCCAGTGTATCTACTATTTGCATACCAGCGACCTATACAGCGTCGACAACCTTACTCACATCAGATATGGAAGGCACACGATCATGGTTCACCAATATGAATAGAGCCGTACCCTGAATCGGGTTATCTACCCCAGGATTCGTCACAATTTCATTGTCGAGATTCAAATACCCTAAAGGCGTCCCCATGCCATTCACCAAAAGTCGCGACGCCAGCGCGCCCCAATTTTGATCTGGAATTGCAACATCGTAACGCCGCGGGTGAACACCCTGATGCTGAAATAAATCTTCTAAAATCGATTCGGTACCGGGCGCGGCCATGGCCCGCACCATTAACTCTGGGTAAGCTCGAACCGGGCGTAGTACAGCATTCGCACCATGAGCCCTTAGTCTTGTTCGGTTTTCGTCTTGAACACATTCGGCGATGACATGACCAGGGACATTAAATTGTTTCAGTTGGTCCAAGATATCGAGGGTCAGGCTATCTGAGCGATAGTCAGAAGCATTGACCGTTAGTACGACGATATACGCTGCCTTTTCGACATCGACCTCAGCCAAACTGACTCGCCCCTCTGGCTCCCCATGCTTTAAAACAACACCCAACGATGCCAATTCACTTGGCAAACCATCGGGGTAATTGGGGGAAAAAATCAAAATGGGATATTCTTCGAGACTCGTCGAGCGACGTATCTGTTCAACAAGTATCTGCAGATAGCGGTCACCATCTTTATCGGGGGTGTTAATAATGACTATATGATTATCCATCTTCCATCTCCACAAACCACGGCGCATACGGTCCCGCCGATCCATTCGAAAATCAATAAACTCACCGGCAATTTGTGCCAACAAAAAAATGCCGAACACATACATTAAGACCACCGTCGCCATTTGGCCTGCCGGTGTTGTCGCGCTTGTGTCACCGTAGCCAACCGTCGTCATTGTGGTCATCGTTAACCAAAATGCTTCCCAGACGGTTAAGTCTTCAAGCAGGACCATCGCCAAGGTGTGCGACAAGGCGAGAAACAGCAAGAGCATTAACAACTCAAACAAATTACGCTTTCTGTCCCGCGTTGTAGCGTTGGCATACATCGCGCGACGATGTTTACGCCAAAATTCTGGTCGAAGTCTAATCATTAGTGGATTGTTAGCCTTTACGTACCTTTTCCAAATGCGACACAAGCGATTCAGCCGCAAGTTGCCGAATCTTCAGTCTATCAGATTCAGGTACATTAAATTTTTCAGCTAAGAGAAGAAAATCCGACTCCGTAAGCGAAATCGAAAGTCTCGGTCTTACAGGTTTAGCATTGACAGGTAAACCGAGGATTTGTCGGATTCTATCCGGCGGGTTGATACTTTTTTCAAGCGCCTCGTAACGAATTTGTTGGCTAATATCATGTCCCAGATCGAAGGCAACCTGGACAGCCTTCACTGCATTTTTTTCTTTTTCCCATTTATCACCTGTTGACATGATTAGCTGGCCGGCGCTGCAGGCCATAACTCCTTAATATCCGTAACAGGTCTGAAGATGGTCAGACTAACCTCAGTTTCACCGCCCCCATAGACTTCAATCTCAACGCCATGAGTGCGATCGGGCGTCACCAAAAAATAGTAATCAAAGGCTTCACCATCACCATCAAATTTTGACGGACCACCTGCTCGGCAATCCTGGTTATGAAAGTAACCTCGCTCTGCTCTGATTTCCTGTTGATAATCATCGGCAAGCCAATGCTCAAAACCCTCGTGCTTGGAGGCACTTAATCGAGCAAGTGCATCGCCATCAAATACTTGGGAAAACCCATCCATATCGAATATTTGTTCAACTAGGGATTGATCAACTGAAAGCGAAAATGCAGCGGATTGTCGCCCGGCCTCGTTGTTAATTGTTAGATCCAGATGATCATCATTTATCCCTTCCAGGTTAAACGTGGTCTGAAACTCGTGCTCGAATTGATAAGTGACAATGCCAATCACCCTAAATTGCTGATCCCTCAACCTTGGCGGCAGCCCAAAGCTGTCGGACAGTTGGATCATGTCGCCAACGAGAAGGTCTTCAACATTATCGAGCGCGCGGGGCTTGGGTGTTGAT
>ENA-OSJC01001292-OSJC01001292.1-marine-metagenome-genome-assembly--contig:-NODE-1292-length-20920-cov-3.716595_pt1 | contig 20920 bp, 17 predicted proteins | sample MGYA00237885_ERZ534234 | MGnify/ENA primary metagenome ERZ534234 (study PRJEB26413, sample SAMN06343907) | marine metagenome | isolation source: coastal waters | place: Atlantic Ocean: West Antarctic... | reverse complement strand
GCAATAATTGCGGCGATAAAGACTGCATTTCCTCGGACACGCTTAATGAAAAATGCTACCAGAAAAATACCTAAAATAGTCCCATAAAAAACGGAGCCAATAATGTTTACGGTCTCTATAAGGTTTTCAGAATCACTCGCAACAAAGGCAAATATAATGGCCAAAACACCCCATATAAAAGTGATCCATTTAGATGCCATCAAATAGTTTTTATCCGTATCTTCCCTTTTTATGATCCTTTGATAAAGATCGACCGTACTCGTACTGGCCAGAGAATTGAGTTCAGAAGAGGTCGAGGACATGGAAGCAGAGAGAATAACTGCAATCAATAATCCGATAAAGCCATGCGGTAAATAATTAAGAATAAAGGTTAAAAAGACATAATCTGAATCTTTAGTCGCTAATTCAGGGTCTACCTCAGTAATCAGATCTTTCACCTCATTCCGCATGACTTCTTGCTGTGCATCTATGCTTATCAAGTCATCCTTGAGTTTAAGTTTTTCTTTCTCATTGACTTCTTGAGTATACGATAGGGTGAGGTACTTACGCTCCAAAATCAAATCATTATAAGAATTTTCAATAGTAATCAGTTGATCATGTGCGCTACTTTCTCGGATGACCTCCAACGATTGATCATTAAAATGTATGGGTGGGGTATAGAAAATATAAAAAATATAAACCATCACACCTACAAAAAGAATAAAGAACTGCATAGGGATCTTCAATATGGCGTTGAACATCAGACCCATCCGACTTTCCTTAACATTCTTTCCACCTAAATATCTCTGAACCTGACTTTGATCCGTGCCAAAATAAGACAGCTGTAAAACCAGACCTGCCATTAATCCAGACCAAATGGTATACCTTTTTTGAAAACTAAAATCAAAGTCAATGGCATCTGTTTTATCAAGGATTCCAGCAACGTCTATGGCATCCCCCAAGCTGATAAAATCAGTTATGTAATAAAGGATATAACCAAAAGCGATAAACATCCCTCCCATGATCACACCCATCTGCTGCTTTTGAGTAATACTCACAGCTTTAGTCCCTCCAGAAACCGTATAGATGATTACTAAAATACCAGTACCTAAAATAGTGAAGGAAAGATCCCATCCCAGTATGGTAGACAAAATAATGGAAGGGGCATAAATAGTAATACCCGCAGCCAAACCACGTTGAATAAGAAACAAGAAGGCACCTAATAATCTGGTTTTAAGATCAAAACGACGTTCAAGATATTCATAGGCAGTATAAACTTTGAGCTTATAATAAATGGGAAGGAAAAATACAGATACAATGATAAGGGCTAACGGCAATCCAAAATAATTTTGAACAAAGCCCATGCCACTGGCATAGGCCTGTCCTGGCGTTGAAATAAAGGTAATAGCACTGGCCTGGGTAGCCATGACCGATAGTCCAATCGTGCCCCATTTCATCTTGTGATCTCCCAGTAGATAACTCTCTATATTCTGTTGCCCTCTTGTTTTCCAAACCCCATAGGTCACAATAGAAAGAAGGGTGATCGTAAGTACTAAGAAATCGATTTGATTCATTTAATAGTTAGGGTTTACCATTAAAAATATTACAACATTATAAAACATCTATATCTTCCTGTATCCGTTCATTATTATACATTTATTTTATGAATCATATCTAGTGGTCCTTGCCCATGGAAATTAAGTTAGTGAACATTCGATAAGCTCCCTCTACACCTGCAGGTAATTCTCTAAACCAAGAATAACCACTGTAAATATAATAACCTTCTCCGTGACTAGCCACAAGCAGTCCGCCCTTCTTAGGAGATTCATCGGGGTCATTTGAACTTAAAATGGGCGTGAATTTCTCATCCCATTCTGAACAAAAATACAAACCTCTTTCTTGTACCCATCCATCAAAATCACGCATCGTGATTTTATTGGGAAAATTCATAGACCTATGTTTAGGCTCAAGGATCATTACAGGAGCTGTTTCTACTGAAACACGATCCCTTGACAATAACAACGGATAAGGAGCAATCTCCTGGGTTACTAAGTTTCTATTGGTATTGTACTGAACGATTACCGTTCCACCTTTAAAACTGTAATCAAAAAGTTCTTGATTTTTATAGGCCAGCCAATCAACGGTGTTAAAGGCACGTATACCCAATATAACGGCATCAAATTGCATTAAATTATCAACGGTCACATCGTCTTTATCCAAGAGGCTCACCTCATAGCCAATTTGTCTCAACAAATCTGGAATCACATCCCCTGCACCTTCAATGTAACCAATAGATTTACTTACCCTAATCATATTTAGCTTGAATAAATCAATTTCAGCAGGTTTAAGTACGGTTTGAACGGGAATGTGGTCGTAAGCAATAATTTGAACTTGCTGGTCGGAAATATTCCCATCATCAGAAACAAAATACATCTTTAAAAGGCCTGATTTTGCCTTGGATTCAGGCCTAACCTTGATGCTTATCAAGCGTTCTTCATTCTTCAATGAAATAGATAGGGCTGAATCATTGATGTCAGTCATCCAACCCTTTGGAACAATTATTTTAAGCCTACCTGAAACATTATTCTTCCCTGCTATCAATCGTAGATCTACCCGTTTATCATTATCATTAGAAAATACCACATTGTCAACCGATAAATTAATGGCTACATCAGTTACGATCGCGATAGGTCGATAAACTTCACCATCTACGGGATCTGTAAATTTGTGATGAATAGGTTGTGTTAATTCCAAATATTGGTCCCCTATCGCTAAAGTAAATCTTGCCTTTAATATCGGCTCATTGATCGCCCCACCGATTTGATCTTTATTGGCTACATGGTACATCCCCAACGTACTCTTTTCGTTTAACCAATAAGGTGTGGTCATGGCAATAGAATCAGGAATGTTTAATGAATAGTCATTGACTATTTTCTGATTGTAAAGCATCACTTGATCCAACTCAACATTATAACCCCATGGTTCGATGGTCAATTCTATTAATTTTATAGGAAAGTCTATCCTGTTAATGGCTTCTACGCTCAGCTTTACCGTCGCACCTCTTGCATAGCTATAATCATCTGCAATAACTTCTAAATAAGTACCCGTAATCGCCATAATGGTCTGATTGATTTCCTTCAACTTGATTTCCTTCCAATATTGATCAGACATTTTAAGCAACTCTTGTCTTGCTTTCAATAAATAGCCCAAAGTTGGTTTTGGATTCTCCACTTTATAAACTTCTTGAGCTTCTAATAAGAATTGCGCTATTTTTTGACTTTTTTCAACCCTTTTCCAAGAAGTATCAATACCCCCAAAAACATCAGTCCCAGAACTGTCTCCTCGCCATAATTCTAAATACTCAAGCTCATCACCTCTTGAACCTGTCGATCCAAATCCTTGGCTTTTATGCATGCTGCGGCTTTGAGCAGCCATCTCGGTATATGAAATACCTAAATTAGGATTGTAAGTACCTACATTGATTGAATATAACCCTTCTGGGTTAAACTTAACCTTGTTCCTTGCGTAGAACCAGGAGCTGGTATTCCAAAAAAGCTTTTTAGGTTGCCATACCTCAAGTGTTTTCAGCTGATCCGGATAAACGCTGGAATCACCCGCTAAGTCAAATGCTTCTAAGGCCAACAAGGCGGAAGTAGTATGATGACCATGCGTAGTCCCTGATAGGGTATTGAATCTTGTGATGACTACATCTGGTTTAACCGTCCTGATCACCCGAACAAAATCTTCTAATACCTTTTCCTTATCCCAAATGGACAAGGTCTCGATTGGATTTTTGGAATAACCAAAATCATTGGCTCTGGAAAAAAATTGGGCGCCTCCGTCTATTCGCCTTGCTTCTAGTAATTCTTGTGTCCTAATCAAGCCCAAGTTTTCACGTATTTCAGGACCAATCAGATTCTGTCCCCCATCCCCACGAGTCGCTGATAAATAAGCGGTATTGAATAACTTTTCATTGGCATAATAGGCTATCAGTCTTGTGTTTTCGTCATCTGGATGTGCCGCTACATACAATACCGAACCCAATACATTCAATTTTTTTAATAGTTGTTTGACTTCCCCTGAAGGGATTCTTTGAACGGATTGTGCAGCTAGCAAGCTGTTCACTAACCAACAACTCAGGGTGAGGATACTACGTAAAAAATGCATATAAAAAATTAATCGATGTCATTTAAACAAGAGAAAGACCAAAGCGACATGAAAAACTGATCTCTGCTTGTAAAGATAAGCAGCCCAATGAAGAATAGAAATGAAAACCCCTTTTTAAGGATGTTCGGTTAACGCAAAAAACAACAGATAGATGTTAAATCAATGGTAAAAAACAAAATAATTATTTAAATTGAAATAACTATTTACTTATTCTTCCGAGTAAATAGTTCCCTTATAATTGGAGATCTATTGAGCTACACGTAGCGCCATAAACGGGATAATATTTAGTAAATTCAATTTGTTTTTTAGGTTAAAATAAATGATTCTTTTAAAAACAATAGGTTGCAAAGCTTAATCGAAAACATCCTTTACGACTTTTCCTATTGGTCGTTGTCTGCCCTATCATTCGGGTATTTCATGGTACTTTACTTTGGGGTAGGTGCGCTATTCTTATTTGCGTGTAAACGATTGGAACGTGTGAAGCTTCTTCATAAAATAGAATTAAAACCAGTAGAAAAAAAACAGACGACTTTCGAAATAGCACATTCAATAAAATCGATCCTCATTTTTGGCTTTTCTGTGATCCCTGTAATTTATCTTGTTCGGACAGATCTCATCGTGCTATTGCCAAATACCTGGCTGAATATAATGCTAGGAATTGTGCTACTCACACTTTGGAATGAAGTTCATTTTTTTGTTGTTCACCGCCTTATGCATTTCAATTTTTTCATGAGGCATATTCATTTCATTCATCATAAATCAAGAATCCCAACGATTTACTCAGTTTACAGTTTCCATTGGTTTGAAGCGTTTTTACTAAGTACGGTTCCTTTAACGATACTGCCATTTATTCCTTTTTCAATAGTAGCGGTGTTCATCTATCCACTTGCAAGTATTTTATTGAATTTCGCGGGTCATTGTAATTACCGTTTTGGCGAGGGAAAGGAAGACCATTGGTTAAATTTTGGAACCGCGCACAATACACATCATACAAAAGGTAGAAAAAATTACGGCTTTGCCCTCAATTTTTTGGACAAATTATTTTCTGGAATGAATAAATAAAAACATGGAAGAGGTCTACATCATAAGTTCGGGTATTTTTTTACCAAATGAGCCCATTTCAAATAATGAAATGGAAGATTATTTGGGCCGAATCAATGGGAAGAATAGTCCTGTTAAAGACCGTATTTTAAGACAAAATGGTATAAAGAATCGATATTATGCCCTAGATAAGGCACAAAAAAGCACACACTCCAATGCTCAATTAGCAGTTCATTCGATCAATCAAGCAGTCAAAAGAAGCTCCCTTAGATCAAAAGACATTCAGCTCTTAACCACTGGAACTACACAAGGCGATTTGCCCATACCGGGGTTTGCTAGTATGGTGCATGCCCGATTAGATTTTAAAAGATGTGAATTAGCTAGTTTTCAAAGTGTCTGTGCCAGTGGTATGATGGCCTTAAAAAACGCTTTCCTCCAATTAAAAAGTGGGGAAAAACAAAATGCAGTTTGTGTAGGTAGTGAATTTGCCAGTAGGCTGTTTAAGTCCTCTAGGTTCGAAGCCCAAGGGCTAAAATCATTGCCTTTTGAATCAGAATTTTTAAGATGGATGCTCTCAGATGGGGCCGGCGCCTTTGTATTGCAAAATAAAAAAAGCACCAACGAAATTTCCTTAAAAATAGAATGGATAGACATCAAATCTCATGCCAATGAGTTTCCAGTTTGTATGTTTACGGGCAAAAATAACAACAAAGATGAGGATGAGTCTAGTTGGTTAGATTACCCCAGCTATGAGCAGGCCTCCCAAGCAGGAGCCCTCAATTTAAAGCAAGATGCGAGGTTATTAAATAAGGTCATACAAACGGGTGTGGCGCATTATTTCGAGCTGATTGATAAGGGGAAAATTGACAGAGAGAAAATCGACTGGCTTTGCTGTCATTATTCATCAGAAATATTCAAAGCTCCCATTAAAGAATTAATGCGCAAAGGTGGGGGAAAAATTGCGGATGAAAAATGGTTCGGAAATTTAATAACCAAGGGTAATACGGGTGCTGCTTCTATATTCATTATGTTGGAAGAGCTCATGTATTCGGGGAAACTAAAAAAGGGGGATACCATTTTGTGCATGGTTCCTGAAAGTGGTCGATTCATTACTTCTTTTATGCAGTTAACAGTGGCTAATAATGAGGGTACACCGATAAAGAGCTATCCGATAAGAGAAATAGAAGCACCTGAACTGATCATTGAAAAAAATGAAATTTCAGAATGGTTGGTTCGACAATTGACACAGATATGGATCAATTTTGAAACCGACCTATTAAAAACGCCCATTATCACTAAAATCCACGAAGGAAAACTAAGCATGGCTGATTATAAGTTGTTATTGTTAGACATGAGACAGCAAGTCATCGACGGATCTCAATGGATCTCCCGGGCTGCATCGAATATTGATATTGCTTTGTTCGAATTGAGGTCGGCCTTCATTAAGCATACGGCAACCGAGCACAAAGATTATCAAATGCTGGAAAAAAATTATGTAGCCTTAGGGGGACAAATAGAGACCATTCAATCAGGAGAAAAAAATATAGGGTCCGTTGCTTTAACCTCTTTCATGTTTCAGCAAGCCAGTAAACCCAACCCAATAGATTTATTAGGATCGATGTTTATTATTGAAGGTATTGGCAAGCGATTAGCTGGTTTTTGGGGAGAAATGATCAAGGATCAATTGAAATTAACACAAAATCAGGTATCATTTTTCACCTACCATGGCGTGGCTGATGAAAACCATTTTCATAACTTGGAGAAAGCATTAAATCATCCAAAAATAAACATGACCGTGGCTAAAAACATCGTTAAAACAGCCAAGACTACGGCTAAACTTTATAAAATGCAATTAGAGGAATTAGGAAATTATTGATGCTTAGCTTATTCATATTTTGCTTTATTTATTATTTAATCGCGGGAACCGTTATCGTATTAGGCTACCATAGATCTCTTACGCATCAGGCATTTAAAATGAGGAAATGGTTTGAATACCTTGTGGTAGTTTTAGGATTACCTGCGGGCACCCCTATTCAATGGGTTGGCAATCACCGATTTCATCATGCCCATCCAGATGTAGACATAGATCCTCACTCTCCTATTATTCACGGGTTTTGGTACGCCCACAATGGCTGGTACATCAACACAAAAAATAAGCTACTTTGCTTCTTATATGCACTGGCTGGGCCCATACGCTTTCTAATTGATGCGTGGAACAGGCCTCGAACCAATCAAGAATACAATCATTTGGCCAAAGATATAGCGGCAAATCCATTTTATAGATATATATCACGCCCCTCAGTCTATGGGGTACTGCTTCTAATGCATTTGCTTATACCCTTTGTATTTGCTTATACGGTTTGGGGGTTTTATGGCTTGATTGCTTTGTGGGTAAACCTTGTCGTCATTTTCAATTTAGGAGATAGCATCAATAGTTTAGGTCATGAAAAAATAGATGAAGATACGAGTATGGTTAACCATACTGTTTTGGCTTTTTTTACATTTGGTGATGGGTATCATAAAGATCATCATAAAAATCCTGGTGCGGCCCGATTGGGATTTCAATCCAAACAGATCGATGTGGGCTGGGGAATTTTACTTGTTTTAAAATTCTTTAATTTAGTATATGATATTAATACATTAGAAGCGCAATAAAACCTCGTTGGTCATATGATAGTAGATTTTGAGTTAGAAGCAGAAAAGCACGATAGCAGAGATCCAAATCCCTGGCTGGCCTTGTATTTAGACAATAGTATTCCAATCAATGACCAGACAAAAAAAGCCTTAATGTCAGATAATAACTCTAAATCAAGTTATTATCTGTCTCCCATCATCAAAGTTTGGTCAAAAGTAGTGATGTTCTTTATACATCTATTTAAGTTTTTCTTCCCCAAACTAATCAACTCGTCAAAAGTGCTTCATTATATTTTGTCCTGGGGACTCAAGCGGTTTGTGAGTCCAGATGCCAACTTACTTATATTTCGACATTTTCATATAGGTACGGAAATTTTACAATTTATAGCAGCGAATATACCTGGAGTAGCCTTGGTAGGAGACCCACTAAAACCAAAAACCTTCGAAGATGTAAAAGATGATTTATTTTTAAAGCACGATTTGAATTTATACAATTTTGTCATCCGGCTCAATAGTCAACTTAAAGAAAAGAGCATCACCATCGGACCACCAGAGAAAATGAATTTAGAGATGATCACAGTGGATCAGTTTGATCACATAGATTTTCCGAAGAAATGGACAAACATTATAGACTTACGTTCGGCGATAGAACTCTTCACCCCTTTTTATCAATTATTTCTAACTTCAAATGATTTTATAAGAGCCTCTAATTCATTGCAATTAGATGAAACAATAGCCATTTATACTTCTCAGATTTTAGGCACACCAGGTCATTTAGGTTTAGTAAATAATAAGCATCCCATGGTGCCTGTCTCCACTTATACTGCCGCTTATAGGTTGGTATTGCATGGCCTGGCTGCAGAAACACTTCACGAGATATTGGTAAATATGAAACTTAATAAAAGTTTGGATGGCGTAGTGGTTCCCGCTAAATAAACTTTTTGAAATCTTTAAATAAAACAAAAAAGAAGCTCTGACTTTACAACACTGACCTCTGCATTAAACAGCATCCATTCTAAAATTGAACATTTATTCAGAACGTTATTCGTACAAATCCGTCATATCGGCTTGACAAACTTCTAAGTACATGGCAGCCAATTTAGTAGTAACTGCTTCAAAAAAAAGTGCGCCTTTTTCAGAAGTCGCTGATTTGGGATCTCCCACACCCGTGTCTGCTGAGATTTTAGACCATGGTCTTTCAGCCCACAGCCAACCCTCTCGCATAGCTGCAATCTTACTTTTTCGTTCATGGCCCGCCCCAGCCTCAGACAAAGGCCTAACCAAATCAGGTCTTAAATGCATCATCAAGCTGGTTTCCATCTCATCAGCGTGATCACCCGGTGTTTCAAAATAGGTACTATGATCTAATATTTTAAACCAACTGCAAGTAACTAGCCACATTTTTGGATATTTAGCGCCCAACTCACGAAGCAGGGTCTTAAAATCATTCCCTCCATGGCTGTTCAAAATCAATAACTTATAAATACCTTGACGATTCAAGACTTCAACTAAATCATTGAGCACTGCCATTTGTGTACTCGGATACATATTTAAATCTAATTTTATATCTCTCTGACCTGTGTTCACACCGAAGGGTACGGTGGGTAACAACATCACTTTCGCGCCATTTTCCCAAGCTTTTTTGGCAGATTCCTCCCCAATGGCATCGCCTTCATAAACATCTGTATGATAAGGTAAATGGTAATTATGCGCCTCAGTGGCTCCCCAAGGGATAATAGCCAGTTCAACTGACTGCTGCTTGATCTCTTTCCAATTGGATTCAGCTAAAATATAAGGTCTCATAGGTTCAAATTAATTTAAAAAAGGTAGTTGATCCAAATCGGTTTCAGTGTAAGTCATTTTCAAGTCGGTCAAAGAGGCTTTAGATGCAAAATTATTATGATAAAGGGCTCCTGTTCCCAAACCTTGATGAGATAAATTCGGATATTGAGCGACAAACTGGGAAATCGCATTGAGCCCAATATTTGATTCTAAAGCTGAAGTTACCCACCAGCCAATATTGCGATCTTCAGCCCAATTGATCCATTGAATGGATTCCATAAATCCGCCCAAAAGGCTAGGCTTTAGGATGATATAAGCTGGCTTGATTCGATCTAACAATGCCTTTTTTTCTACATCTTGTTCGAGGCCAATGAGCTCTTCATCGAGTGCAATGGGGATCTTACTCGATTGACAAAGTTTATTCATGGCATTCCACTGACCTTTTTGAATCGGTTGTTCTATAGAATGAATATTAAGCTCACTTAACTGATTTAATTTATCCAACGCATTTTGGGGCTCAAAAGCACCGTTAGCATCCAAGCGAATGATTATTTTGGACGAAATTTTTCGTAAATAGGACACCAACTTCAGTTCTTTTTCAAAATCTAAAGCCCCTATTTTTAACTTGACGCAATCAAAGCCTAAGGCCACTTTTTCCTGAATTTGATCTCGCATGAAGGTTTCATCACCCATCCAAACCAAGCCATTGGTTTTAATCTGCATTTTATTTTGAAGAAAAGGTGAGTTAAACCATTGTCTCATACCCTGATGCATCAAATCTAAAAAGGCCATCTCCAAACCCATCCTGATGGCAGGAAACTGAAAAGCGAGTGTTTTGGCCAAAGCATAAACCTGGGCAGCCGAAGTGGGCGTTTTGTGATACGCTATTTCACTGACCAACTCTCTGAGTCTTCGAGGAATTTCATCGATAGGATCAGCCGACAAACCATGCAGTGGAGCTACCTCTCCGATACCTGATGAACCTAAACTGCTGGTATCCCCAACTCGTAAAAACCAAACTTCCCTAGTTTTCATTGTTCCGCGACTTGTACCCGCAATAAATTTAAAATTTAAAGTATAGGGTTTATATTCGAGGCGCAACATAATTCAAATGGACATTAAAGAAATTCATCCTAAAAATTTTGATTATCTATTACCCAAGGAGTCTATCGCTCAAGCGCCCTTGGAGGTTCGATCCAATTCAAAATTACTACATTATCGAAAGGGAATCCTAGCCCATCATCAGTTTTCTGCCCTTCCTGCGTTGATAAAAACCAAGTCTTTGATCATTTTTAATGATACCAAGGTGATTCCTGCCCGAATGATTTTCCATAAAGCTACGGGTGCCCGCATTGAAATTTTCTTGCTTGAGCCCTCAGAGCCTACGGTAATCATGGAAGAAATCATGTCTTCTAAAGGTAGTTGTACCTGGGTATGCCTGATTGGTAATGCCAAAAAATGGGCCAATGATGTTGTTTTAAGCATCACTGTTGATCAAATCCAATTAACTGCTAAAAGAATGTCTCAAGACACCGTTCTGTTCAGTTGGTCGCCTGAAAAGACTTGGTCTGAACTCCTCTTAGCATTGGGTAAAGTGCCGCTTCCTCCTTACATATCAAGAGCTCCGTCAAGCGCCGATCAGAATCGCTATCAAACCGTTTATTCCAACCTTGAAGGCGCCGTTGCGGCACCCACCGCCGGACTGCATTTTACCAAAGAGGTACTCGATGAGTTGCGAAACAAACACCAAGTCGATTACCTGACACTGCATGTATCCGCAGGTACCTTTCAGCCCATAAAAACGAATGCAGAGGAGCATCATATGCACCGCGAACAACTTCGCATTACCAGAAGCAATCTCATCCATTTACTTGAAAACGAATCGGTCATTGCCGTAGGCACTACAAGCCTGAGAAGTTTAGAATCTCTGTATTGGTATGGGGTCAAATTGATGAACGGAGCGCCTGATTTTTTCATATCTAAACTGTATCCTTATCAAAATCACCTATCATTACCTGATAAAAAAACAGCACTCACTGCCGTACTCGAATATATGGACAGCCGCTCTCTGAGTGCGGTCATTGGTCATACAGAAATTTTTATATTCCCCGGCTATAAATTTAAAATAGTCAATAAAATAGTCACTAACTTTCATATGCCTGGCACGACATTGGTCATGTTAATTGCTGCGTTTTGTGGCCCCGATTGGAAAAGAATTTACGAAGAAGCCCTAAAGCACGACTATAGATTTTTAAGCTACGGCGATAGTTCCTATCTTGAACCGGATTCAAAAAAATCTTACCTCCCAGATCATACGATAACAAAAAAATAAAGCCATTTGATTAAAATCCATAAACTAGCTGCCCTCCTCATTTTAACGATCTGCTCTTGCCAGCAAATTGAAGAACAGCGCCTTCGTTTGACCTCAAAGCTTTTCAATAAAGGAATCGTAATAGCGGGAATCACACATCTAAAAGAGAATGACCCTAATTGTAATAATAAAAATTGTGCAGTGATTGAAGTCAATTACCCCATTTTTAAAAGTCAACCCTTATTAAACCAGCGGATTGAATCCATACTTAAAAAGGAGATAGAAGGGTTTCTTCCTTCCGTAGGTACTGCGAAAACCATTAATGATTATATGAAATTGTTTATCAAGAGTTATGTGATATTCAAAAAGCAATTTCCTGAAAGCAAGACACCTTGGTTCCTTGAAATTGTAGTTGAAACGAATTACAATGATTCCGGCTGGCTTTCTTTTGCTTCTAGCAGTAAGTCATACACGGGCGGGGTTCGTACCAATGAATGGATGCAATATATAAATACTGATACTTTGGGTCGCACCATAGATATTGAAGATAAAATTGGGGATTTTTCAGAGCTACGCAAGCAAGCTGAAATTATTTTTAGAAACCAAAACCAACTCGCTCCTGATGCCCCCTTGAGTGCCACTGGCTTTACATTTAAGAACGACCAATTTCATTTACCCGAAAACATTGGCAGCAATGACACACATATATTACTCCATTACAACAATTATGAAATCGGAGATAATATTCAGGGTGCAATACTGCTAAAAATTCCCTATCCATCAGTTACTGACGCCGCTGAATTCCCTTATTACGAAGACATCCTCATGTATTACGAAGATTTTTTGAATTGGTGGTCAGATCAAAATTGGACACCTTAGCGGACTTAAGATAGCCCTAGGGTTTTTGAGTAACTCCTTCATTTACCAATGACCTCAACACTTGGAGCCCTTCACTCATCAAGACCCCTCGTAGGTATGCGTCTTTAAATCATCCTCTTTAATGATTCTTCTCAATATCTTACCCACATTAGATTTAGGTAATTCCGAGATAAACGAAACATGACGTGGACATTTATAGCCTGTTAACTTTTCCTTACAATAGGCAATGATCTCAGCCTCGTTTAAGGTTTCATCCTTTTTGACAACAACCGCTTTCACCGCTTCTGTTGATTTAGGATCGGGCACACCGATCACTCCTACTTCCAGTACCTTGGGATGAGATGAAATGACATTTTCAATCTCATTGGGATAAACATTGAATCCCGATACAAGAATCATTTCTTTTTTCCGATCTACAATTTTAAAAAAACCTTCCTCATCCATAATGGCTACATCACCTGTTTTAAACCAACCCTCTTGCATCACATTAGCCGTTTCTTCCGGTCGGTTGTAATACCCCTGCATTACTTGCGGACCTTTGGCGCAGAGTTCTCCTGGATCGCCCACAGCCACCTCCACAAAATCATCATCAAAGTTCTTTATTTCCGTATTGGAAATAGGCAGTCCAATAGTCCCCATTTTGTGCCTTCCATCTAATGGATTAATCGTAAGCACGGGTGAGGTCTCCGTAAGGCCATAGCCTTCTGCCAATGGCGTTCCTGTTACTTCAAGCCATTTTTCAGCGACTGAATTTTGAACCGCCATACCCCCACCAAAGCCGAAGCGAAGTTTACTGAAGTCACAATTTTTAAATTCAGGATGATTCAATAATCCATTAAAAAGCGTATTTACACCACTCAAAATGGTAAATTTATGTTTCTTAAGTTCCTTTACAAATCCATCCATATCTCGGGGATTGGTAATTAAAATATTTTGGGACCCCGAGCTCACCGAGCCAAGTACATTGGCTACCAAAGCGAAAATATGATAAATAGGGAGTGCGGTAATATAAACCTCAGCTCCTTCTTTCAAACCTCCACTTTTCATCCAGGCATTTACTTGTAATAAATTGGCAACTAAATTACCATGAGAAAGCATTGCACCTTTGGAAACCCCCGTGGTACCTCCCGTATATTGAAGAAAAGCTAAATCACTACTTTTAATAGGGGGCTGGACAAAGTCATGATTAGCTCCTGATTTAAGGGCTTTCATCAAAGCGGTAGCTTTTGGAAGGCTAAACGAAGGAACCATTTTTTTGACGTATTTGACAGCAAAGTTGATCATACTTCCTTTTATCCCTCCGATCATATCTCCAATGTGTGTAACCAATACATGTTTCAACTTAGTTTCAGACAAAATGCCTTCTAGAATACTTGCGAAATTGGCTAAAACAATAATTACTTTCGCATCAGCATCATTCAGTTGGTGTTTTAATTCACTTGACGTATAAAGCGGATTTACATTTACCACCGTCATTCCCGCCCGTAAAGCTCCAAAGAGCACTACAGGATATTGAAGTAAATTGGGCATTTGAATCGCTACTTTATCACCGAGATTCAATCCTAAGTCATGAATCAAATAAGCAGCAAAACTATCTGACGCTATTTTTAACTCGTTAAAAGTCATTATTTTACCCATGTTTTCAAAGGCCGGATAGTTACCAAACTTTTCAAAACCATCATTCAAAAGTTCGGCTAAGCTTTCGTATTCACCACTATCAATTTGTTGAGGGACTTCTTTCGGGTAATGTGCGTACCATGGAGCATTTTTCATTTTAACAATCGTTTTTATACGAACAATAATGCAACATAATAATATAATTGCTTCTCTTCTCAAAAATTATCAATCTTTATTTAGTTTCAAATAAAAATTATTTAGATCCACAATTATTTTAATTCTAATATTTTATTGTAATTTTTTTACACCGTTAGCATAATCATGTTTTAATAAACGCATTTAGTGTAATATAAAGCATGAATTTCTTTTTTTTTTTAGCATATTGCGGCGGAAATGGAGAAAATTGAATTCGAAATATGGGGGTTACAACTGTTAGAACCTATGGCTTTAATCTTGAATTTAATCATGTTTTTTCAAAGCTTTCATTACTATCGAAAAATTAAGAACTCCTTCGCTTCCCCTTTTTCTTCCTATTTTGGTAAGTTTTTTTTATTCATTTCTATCTCCACTTTTTTTGCTGCCTGGTCACATTTATTTTATAATTATTTAGGTTTAGCGGGTAAAATACCTGGGTGGGCTACTAGCATCATATCCATCAGTATGTTAGAATATGCCATGGTTATCTATCTTTATTCAAAAGGCAATATTTTACTAAAATCAATCATCGCACTCCTTATGGCCAGCGCCTTTGGTCTACTCATTTTTGAATTAAAATTCTTGTGGGTCGCCATTCATACTGCTCTTGGACTTGTTCTGTTTTTAGGAATGCCCTTTTCTTTTAGAATTATAAAAGATGAAGAAAAAGCAAGCTTTTTCTTTTGGGGATTTATCTCCATGTTAATGACGCTTCCTGTGGAGCTCATCAGATTGAACTTACACCCATGGTTCCAACACCAAGACATCTCACATGTTTTTATGAGTTGTGCGCTCTATTGTTTTTATAAGGGTGTTCGTCAGACGGAATTGATCAGCAGCCAGGTCAAAGTTTAATTTTTGTCAGTGATTTTTTTTTTCCGCAATTTTTAATTTACAAAACAACAAATTCTAGATAAATCCAGTTAACTTAAGATAAACATTAACCCCTATCTGAATGAAAAAGCTTAGTTTACTTTTATTTTTAATTGCATTTTCCTGTGAACAGAAAGACAATCTATCTCAAAATCAGAGATATACTATTGAGCAATTTATGAATACTACTCAAGTATTTGGCGGTGATTTCTCGGCAGATGAAAAAACAATTTTGATGACCAGCAAGGCAAGTGGCGTATTAAATGCCTACAGCATTGATCTTGAAACAGGCGAACAAACACAACTTACCCATTCTTCGGAAAATGCCATCATCGCTCGGTCTTACTTCCCCTCAGATGACAGAATCATTTATACGAGTGACGAGGGGGGAAATGAATTGACCCAGATATATATAAAAAATAGGGAAGGCAGCGTGATCGACCTCACGCCTGACAGTGCCAAGGCCTCCTATAGCGGATGGAATCACAATAATACGGCCATCTATTGGGCCAGTAACGAAAGAGATCCCAGATATTTTGATTTGTATCGAACCGAAGTAATAGGTGCATCGGTAGCTGAGGGTGGATTTCAAACCGACAACTTATACATGAACGACAACGGCTTCACGCCTACAATAGTCAGTGATAACGAACGGTACATCGCCCTTTCTGAAAGAGTGACTACTTCTGATGCAAACATCCACCTTTTGGATACCCAAACAGGAGAAGTATCTCTGATCACCCCTCATGAAGGTAACGTACTTAATGAGCCTCAGTTCTTTTCAAAAGATCATAATACTTTATATTTCACTACTGACCTTGATAGTGAGTTTGCCTACCTTATGTCGTATGACATCGCTAACCAAACCCAGAAAGTAGAACAAAAAGCCGAATGGGCTATAAGTTATGCCTACCTGTCTCAAAATGGTGCGTACCGTGTCACCGGTATCAATGAGGATGCAAGTACCAAAATCATCATTCAAGACACTCATTCAAAAGAAATCATTACCATCCCAAATTTACCTGAAGGAGATATCTCATCAGTAAACATTTCGGATAGCGAAACGCAAATGACCTTCTATCTAAGCAGTTCCAAAATGCCTCGAGACTTATTTTTATACCATTTTAAAAATAAAACGCTTAAAAAGCTAACCCATACACTCAATCCTGAAATAAATCCCAATGATCTTGTCGCGGGACAAGTCGTTCGATTTCCTTCCTTTGACAGTCTTTCTATACCTGCCATTCTCTACAAACCAAATAACATCCAGAAAGGAGACAAATTACCTGCTTTGTTGTATATCCATGGTGGACCTGGAGGACAAACAAGGCTGAATTATACTGATAGAATACAATATTGGGTAAATCAAGGTTATGTGGTACTTGCCGTGAATAATAGAGGGAGCTCGGGATATGGTAAAACCTTTTATAAGGCCGATGATTTAAAACATGGGGATGTTGACCTGAAAGATTGCATCGCATCCAAGGAATTCCTGATCAATACAGGTTATGTAGCTGCAGATAAAATTGGAATTATGGGAGGTAGTTATGGTGGGTATATGGTGATGGCGGCCTTGGCCTTTGCCCCTGATGAATTCGCTGTAGGCGTTAATTATTTTGGTGTGACCAATTGGTTACGTACACTGCGGAGCATTCCTGCCTGGTGGGAAGCCTCCCGAAATGCCTTATATACTGAGTTAGGAAACCCCGAAACGGACAGTCTCTCCCTCTACAACAAGTCACCCTTGTTCTTTGCCCATCAAATCACCAAGCCCTTTATCGTTTTTCAAGGCGCCAATGATCCTAGGGTACTTCAAATTGAATCTGATGAAATAGTCGCTGCCGCTAGGAACAATAATATCCCAGTTGAATATATTATTTTTTCTGATGAGGGTCATGGTTTTTCAAAGAAGGTAAATAATATTGAAGCTTCTCAAAAAACACTGGAATTTCTAGATAAATACCTCAAGGGAAGTTAAACTCAATTTTAACAAAATGATGAATTTGAATGACCTCAAATACCCCATAGGCAAATTCGTAATGCCTAAATCCCTAGCAATGCATGAAATAAAGGAAGGTATTGAAGCCCTTGCCTCATTTCCTAAAAAACTGAAGGCGATGGTTAAGTCTATTACAGCGGAACAAGAAAATTGGATCTATAGACCGGATGGATGGAGTATTAAGCAAGTCATACACCATTGTGCCGACAGTCATATGCAATCGGTCACCCGGTTTAGATGGGCGCTAACGGAGTCAACACCCACCATCAAAACCTATCACGAAGCATTATGGGCTCAAATGTCCGATTACCGAGGACCGATACAACCCTCACTTGAGATAATCTCGGGTTTACATGCCCGATGAGTTTATCTATTGAATTCCATGAAATCTCACGATTTTGAAAAAACATTTGTACACCCCAATCACCAACGAGAAATGAGATTGGATGAAAATTTAGCCCTTTATGCTTGGCACGGTGAGCACCACCTCGCTCACATAAGTCAAGCGCTCAAGTCAAAAGGAACCTACGCTTAGCTGAAGTGTAGTTTTTTTATTTATAAGCTCCCTTTATATTCATTTTAAGGGCATAAATAGCTTTTGAGGCAGAAATGAGAAGAACGTCCCGTTGTTCAATCAAAAAAAGCAACCGTTCCTGATATCCTAAGAATGATTTATTAATTGTTATTCTGCACAATATTGTATTTTATGCACCATTATTTATTATCTTTGTATCGGATGCAAACAATTTGCGTTATTTCACCACTATTTTTAGTCAATAATCAACGCGATATTTGGTTCGCAACTGGTACTCTAGTACTCAGTTTTTTTCAAAAAAAATTGATATAAAATGGAAAGTGGAATAAATAATAAGATTGGTATAAGCTTTTTTTTAAAAAAGATGTCTCATGATAATTCGGTGAAAAAGCGAGGAGTTTATGCGACTATAGCTTATGCTGGAACAGTGGTAAAAATGAAAACAGGATTTCTTTGTATGGATCCTGAAACCCAGTGGAGAAGAGGAATGTTTGAGGGTAAAACTTTCAGTAGTCAAAACCGAAAGTTACTAGAAATAAAACATAAAATTGAATCCTTCGATACTCGTTTTGTAAGAGTGCAACGCACATAAGGGACTTGTATAACGGATCAAAGTTGGATGATGTTCCAATGACTATTCTTAGGGTTTTTGAAGAGAGTCTAGAGAAGAAGACAAGCGGGAAAAAAGGTAGAATTAAAGAGTCTACTGTGAGTCTTTTTAAAGCAGCAATTAGCATATTTAAATTATGGATGAAGGAGACTCAAAGACCTGATTTTGGAGTGGTCCAAAGCCACCCCTATAAAATTACTAAAAGGAAGATGGAATCCTTTTACGATTGGGATCTTGATAGCGTATCGGAAGCAACAGCAAACAACCATATTGCTATCCTTCATTGCTTATATGAACTATTTCACAAGATGAATAATGGAGACCTTGAAGGTCTTATTCCAAATCCATTTAAGGGTACAGTAGTGCGAGAAGAACAACAAGAGCGTACAAAGAAAGCCTCAGAAAGATGCGTAGATTGGAAGTGGATCGAGAAGATTGAAAATCTGAAGTATGAATTACCTAAAGGTGTAATTGTAAATGAGGCTAACCTTTATGATCGTTATTCGCTTTTTGAAGGAGATCCCAATGATTAGAAACTAATTAAATGGGAGAAAATGAGATTATTAACTCTAATTATAGCCTACACAGGATTATCATTTGTAGAACTTGGGAAAGCTGATGCTCTGAACATGGAAAATACTATAACTGCTGGTAAAGTTTTGTCAGGTCGAAGAGTAAAAACAAACCAAGTCTATACAATCCCAGTTACTCCCAAATTAGAAGCATTAATAAAAGAAATGGGTTCACTACCTTGGCAACCATTTGTGGATGAAAACCTGAAGGTAGACTGTAAGAAAAAATATGTTACATATCACGTTTTTTGGAAGTATATGAAAAAGATTTTAACCAAGCAAATTGGATGGGATGAGGACTATGATTTAACTCCCCATAGATTAAGACATACATTTGCTATGAGACAACTGAATCACTTTGAATTCTCGCTAATGGTTGTAAGTAGAATGCTGGGAGACGATGAAAAAACAGTCATAAAAAATTACGCAGACCATGATGATGATGATATATCAAAAGCCTTCAATGAAGAGATGGCAAGATTCAATAAAAGGCAGCAGGAAGAGGATGACGATTTAGAGAGTGAAGTAGCTGTATGATAACGTAGCCTCCTCGTAACACAGGGGGCTACATTTTGAAATAATACTGTTAATAAACGACAATTATTTGGATTCAAGCATCCATTAAAATAGCTTTAAAGAATAACTTGAAACTAATGACAGACGCAACAACTAGCGAAACTCCAAATACACGACTAGCCAAGCTTATAAAAGATCTTGGTTCAACTGATACAGCCATAGCGAAAGCTATTGCTATTGTTACAGGGAAATCCATTTCAAAGACTAGCGTTGCCACTCACATGCCTGATGGAGGAAATAAGAAAATCAAACCTGAGTTTATAACTAATATTGGTGATTCACTCCCCTTTCTCAATACTTCATGGCTTGAAAGTGGGAATGGAAAGATGTTAAAAGATTGGTCTTCAAAGCAACAGAACGATTTCGTTTTAAAATCTAAATGGTATAAAGATAAGCCCAAGAAGAGCGAGGAATTTAATGAACAGAGTGTTGCTGGTCTTATTCCTAAAGCGCAGGATATAGTAAGGGAAAATGCTAAGTGGGATTCTCAAGAGAAAGTTAAAAATGAATTAAAAACTTCATCATTTAAAGATGTCTTGAAAGCTATGTTTACATCAACCTACTCCTCAGGTACTCTTAGAGCTGATGTTGATAAGGATCTATGTAACAGGTTTAAGGAACTTAGGTTGATGTCAAATCCAAAACAATCTCAACAGCAATTTGCAGATGTATTAGGTATTAAACGAGCAATGATAACTTCGATAGAATCTTGGAGGCAAAATCCATCTCATCACCTGATGGTCCGTATGTGGGAAATATTTTCAAGCACCAGCAAGGAGTTAAGTTTTAAGTGGCTTCATACTGGTGAGAGTGATATGTATATTTCAGCAAGTGGAGACTCTGATGTAGCCATAGGTCTTAAGATTAAGCAACTAGAAGATCAATTAGTGAAGAAGGAACAAATCATTGACATGATGCTGGCTGGACAGGGACAGAGGTTCTCGCATTAAAGAAGTAAACCGTAAAAACTCATTTAGACATACTTAAGTGGGGTTTTTTCTGTCCAGTTTACAACGGGGTTGGGAATCAAAATATTTATTTAAATTAGTATCAACACTCGCTTAATTTAAATCTGAAAAAGTCCACTTTTATTTGACGACATACAGTATTACCCACGCTAAACCAATTGCCAATATAATTCTACTTATTT
>ENA-OSJC01001291-OSJC01001291.1-marine-metagenome-genome-assembly--contig:-NODE-1291-length-20920-cov-4.593916_pt1 | contig 20920 bp, 33 predicted proteins | sample MGYA00237885_ERZ534234 | MGnify/ENA primary metagenome ERZ534234 (study PRJEB26413, sample SAMN06343907) | marine metagenome | isolation source: coastal waters | place: Atlantic Ocean: West Antarctic... | reverse complement strand
CTCCTCTGCAATCGTGACACATTTTTGCGAAAGGTCTTTTATGTTTTACAGGTGGCATATCTTTAAAACAATGACTGCATTGAGTGTGATGTTTTGCTGTTGTTGGTCGTGCCATAAATAGCTCCTTTCTTAATTAATTATTTTTATACCTCGATGTTTAAAAGGTTCTTTTTGAATCCAGCCACGAAAAACTAATTCATTAAGCATCCTTTGAATTGAGGTTGGACTTTGCCTTTTTTTAATAACTTGCTGATCGTCTATTTCTCCTCTCATAATATCTCGGACAGAAGGATAAACTCCTGTGATATTATAGTAAGTAAGTAAGAAATCATAAACCTGTCGCTGTGGTAAAGTAAGACCAATTTTACTCGACATTTTCTTGCTCCTTTTTAGCTTGTACAGATAGAGATTTATTTAAATCTAATCGGCTTTGCTTAACTTCAGATATAAATTTTTCTGGAAATTGACCATTAATCAATTCAAGGTTTATATGCTCAAACTCTTTAAGCATTGTTCTCTTGTCCTCTGGCTTAAACTTTGGACTTGCATACACAATTCCCATAATAGATTTGTATCTTTCTATGACCTGTTCAATGGTTTCAAAAAATTCAGATGGCTTGTTCATCAACTTCAATTCTATGTTAGGTACTTTAAGAGGTTGTACATCTTCCTCAACACTAACATTCATGGCTGTATTATCGCCTGTGACAGCATCAACTATGTTTTTAGCAAGATCTCCATCATCTGTTATTAAAGGCTGTTGTATGGTTGTTATATTGCTTAACTTTGCATTGTCTGGAAAATCGACTGCTTCTTCTGTAGTAATAATTCCTTTGATGGCATCTGGAAATGCATCTCTTAAAGCAAATCCTCTAGCTCTTTGACCTAACATTCTATTAGGATAAGTTTTCCAAGCTCCACCTTTCCTCAACAGTCCAGCAGTTTCAGCATCTTTTATTGAAAATTGTCGAACTGTTTCTTCAATAATATCTTTAACTTTTCTTTTAACAGAACAATAAGCTGTGTCCCCTTCCAACCATTCTTTCATTCCATAATAATCTGGATGCTTTTTACACACAGCAACCAAAGCATCTCCCCACAAAGTAGCTCTGCCATTAATAATATTAATATTTGATAGAGCTTGCATAGGTGGTAAGCCAATTTCATATCCCCATTGTATCGCAACAAGTATATTAGCTGGCTTTCCTCGATAAGCATCTGGGACTAATCCAGATTGTGATAATGTTTTTGAAAACTCCATAGCTTCAGTTAAAGACTTAGGTTCTAGCATCGTTAAGTTTGGCATTAATTTTTCTCCTTTAATGAAAATGAATAGCTTTCTTGCATTTCGCCTGTCCCAATCATCTTCTTTTTTTCTTTCAATTTGGTTTCTGAAATGATCTCAAAGTTTTGAAACTTGGCATGAGTTAATCGAAGAGTATCTAAAACATCTTGAATTGCTGATTTGACTTCATCTTTTGTCTTAGACCATTTTCTAGCTTCACTTGAAGCAGTAGTGTAATCAGAACAAAGCTGTTCAAAATCGTGATTACTATTAACCAGCTTCTCTTCTATATCAACTAACTCTGGTTTATCCTTTTCAGAAAATGCTGGATAATCTCCACCAGATTCAATCAAAGACCAAAACTCTGATATTTTTTCTACAATAACTGTACAAAGAGCATCGTTTTTATCGACAGGATAAAAATTTATTCCACCTTTTTGATCAAGACAAGCAACTAGTCCCCAAGTTAATCCAGAGCAGATCATTTGATGATGTACTTGTATCAACCATTCTGGTTTGATTTTACCTTTATGATAGAAATCAGTTTTAATTTCCATGATACCAGTTCCCATAAATGTAACCAGATCTCCATTTGTATCTTCTATTTGAATAGGAACTTCAGAGATTTCAATAACACGATCAATGGAAGCTCCCATTTTTTCTCCGATATTTTGAAAAACTTCTTTAGGTTCATACATAGTAATATGTGAATGAGAATTGAGAATTTCTAATTCTTCTTTTGCCCAATCAGCAACTCCATGTTCTAAATGAGTTCCCCTTCTCAAAGCTTTAGGATTTCTAAAATTTTCAATCCTCTCAACTTTATTTATAGCATCACGATGATTTGTTAGGACTTCTTGATTTGTATTGAATACAGTTTTACCAAGTACAATTGCTGGTGCTTCAGAAGATCCAATTTCATAACCTGTTCTAGTGAGTTTTGGCATCTCTAAGCTCCTACATTATCGTAGTAACACTTATCGTCTAAAGCACAGGCAAACCAAAATAATACCCAGATTTCCAACAACACAAGAGGAATTAAAATTCCAGCATAAACTAACTTCATAAAGGGATTAGGGTTCGCAAAATATACAAAGATAATATATATTATGCGACAAGTTGCTAATATTAATCGTTTAATCCCTTTGTGTGCTTGATTTCGTGTATTTGCTTTTGTTGTACAAAGACTTAACGTATTTATCCTTTGGCTGTAAGTACCCTTCAGTCTGTCTTTCTGGTGGATGGTTATGTTCTCGATGCTTTTTTTCTTGATCTCGTTGTAGACTTTCTCGCATCCATTTATTCCATTGATCTCTGTCTGATGCATGATCTTCTTCTCCTTCTGTGTCAGTTATTATTTTATCTAAATCTTTAAGACCATGAATTGTTTCAAATCCATTATCGCCATATATATATTCTTCTGCACCTCTATTTCGAGGATCGGCTGGTGTAATATTTGCAAATCCATGAGTTAGTGTGTCAATGACATAATGAGCTTGTACCAATTTATCCACTCGTCGCAAAGAGTTAAGTTTTGTTATACGATTGAGTTCATTGTAGCCATATTCTAATAATTTTGAAACAGCTTCAATATGCTGGGGATGAAACATGGGAACTGTCATTCGACGTTGAAATTTAATTCTAACAGAACTAACAGCTCTGGTTATATCATGTTTGTATGTTGTACGTTTTCTATTTGATCCCATTTTGTACTCCCTAAGTTTGTAGTTATATAATTAAATATTAATAATTAATATGTTAAATAGTTTTACTCATTATCTGTATTTAGTGGAAACTCATTTGACAGCAATTTCTCAAATGAGTTTAAGGCTAAAAAGGCTTGCCCAATTGAGTCTTTAGCAAGTTCTTTTCGCCACCCAATATACTCATCCATTCGCTCTAGAAGTAAATGAGAAGCTTGACATTTTGTACTTTTGCCATCTCGAACTACATTGATCCATCCTTCAGCTTCACACTCTGTAATAACTTGAGAAATTGATTGTCTTGTAACCAGCATTTGCTTCACAAGTTCACTAATAGTGTAAAATCTATTTACATACCCACAGTACGACATCCAACGTGCAAAACTGTATCTAATCGGTGTTGAATTAAAATAACGACTTAGTTTTGTGTTGGCTCTCGTTGATCGTGCTGTGTGGATATCCATTTCGGTTTTTAATATAGCAAGCTTATAATTTAGCCTTAAATGATTTAGTATCTCTTGGGATGATCTATTAAGTTCTTTGTTAGTCATTTTATTCTCACTTCTCTATTTAGGTAAATTTTTATTTTTATCGATAGGTTTCCCATTACCTAAAACTTTGAGTTCTCTTTCTTTATCCTTTGTTCTCATATACATATTACGAATAGTTGAAGCATGCCATTCCCCACCTCTGGCAGTTTCATAACCTCGTTTATTAAAATCCATAGCTATCTCACGATAACTCAATCCCATCGTCATACCTCTTTCAATGTTAGGTAAAAGATTGTCAGCTCTCTCGTTAGCTTTAATCTTATTGCCCATAGCACCTTTCTTTTGTACCTTCTTAGACATGCCTGTTCCCAGCTTGATAATTTTACTGCCAGATTTAGTAATATGAAAGCCATCTTTTTTAAGATTACTTTGTATTCTATCTAAGGAAAGTTTAGTACGACTTGATATAAGCTCTCGTTCATGTTGGTTCATAACAGCCATAAAACCTATGGTAGTTTCATCCACCATAGGATAATCAACAACTATAATTTTAATTTTGCCTTTAGCTATAACATCGTCAAAGAAGTTTAAGACATCCCCTCTCCTTCGACCAAGCCTAGATAAAGAATAGATGATCAAAGTTGCCTTAGTCTTTCTGCAATACTTAATAGCATCATTAAGAACAGGTCTTTTTGCCCATTCAGTTTTACCAGACACAGCTTCTTCTTTAAACCATTCGACATGATGATCTCCACCATTTAGATATTGTTCTATGGCGAACACTTGGTTTTCAACATCCTGTTTATCGGTTGATACACGAACTAAAGCACAATATTTGCCTGTATGCTTTTTGCCATGATCAGCTCTCATTAAATTAGTTTCCATTAGTTTGTCTCCTCAAAAGGAGTGTATTTGTGATCAATAAGTTTCTCACATTTTCTGATAACCCTTTTTAACAATGGCAATTCTTCATCATGTGATTTTGCTATAGCTATAATTGTTGATAATTCTTTATCCGTGAACATTAGATCTCTAAGAGAAGAGAATTTCTTATATAATTCTAAATGACTTTCCATAGTTATTCTCCCTTTATTAAATTGCCAAATTTACTATGTAATTTTGAAACGTCTTTAATATATTTTAATTGATCTTCTACATCTTCGCCACTTTTTGCCAGATCTTGCAAAACATAGCCTTGCTCATTTCCATGATTACAAAGAATTTGTTCTAATAACTCTATTTCGATTTTTGAAAGTTCTATATTCATTAGTTTACTCCCTTAAAATATTCATAAATTTTATCCTGTGCATCTTCAACAGCTTTTGTAAGAAGTGGATTCATTGTTGAATTTTGATGAGAAGCTATACTATTAATTAAATAGCTAATTTGTAGTTGATGATTTCCATCAAGTTCTTTGTATCTATTGGGAAATGGTTCATGCTCATTTACAATTTTATATTTAAAACTAAGAGCCTTTGCCCATTGTTCAACTCCATTTTGTGCAGATCCTAAAATATCTGCATACATATGATCAATAGAATCTATTCTATCAAAATCTGGATCACCATCATCATAAGTGTCTATGTATTGTTGCTCATCAATTTCGATTGTTACTGTTGTTTTGATTTTCATTAGTTTGCTCCCTTTACTTTTTTAATGGTTGTGGTTTTTTCTTCTTGATAATTACTGTGAGCTGATACTTCAGCAGTACAGTAAATTGTCTCGCCTACTGTAAGTTCTCTAACGAACTTAGCTGAACTGTAGGTCGTATATATATTGTGCGACAGATCCACAAACTTAGTACAAAGAGTGCTTCCAAAAGAACCATCAAAGTAAAAGCTGTCTGTTACACCTAATGTTAATGAAACTGTTTCTCCTACAGCACCAACAAAAGAACTAGCTGGATATGTAACTACAGGCTCATCAACATAAAAATTATTGTAAGTAGGTTTTAAAGAACTGCCATCCCTAACAATATCGTCAAGGATCACAGGTTTTTTAGAAATTATTAAGTTCCAATCTGGCTGGGCAATCTGCTTTGCCTTACTTACAGCCTTAGAAAAGTCAGTCGAAAGATTGGTAACATGATGACATTTAGGAATAAGACCAGATGAACTATAGTCATCAAAAGAATGGTAAAGGCAGTACATCCTATTTTTACTGCCAGAACCAATTATGTATTTAGAGTTCCACATTAGTTTGCTCCCTCTAATTTATCATAGTAACAATCAACAAACTCAATCATTTCTCTGCGAGTTGGTTTTGGGTTTTTACATGAATGAATTTGATCGCCTTCTAAATCGACAACAACCCAATCAATTAATTTTACCCTCATTTTTTTGTTTTGATGAGATACTTCACATATTTCTTGGATGTAGAAATCTCTATACCTATAGCTAAACCTATCATACACATGACATTTTATGAGTTTGTGTTTAATCATCTGTTTGCTCCATCTATTTAAACGTAACGTACACAGTTTGTACGTCTATTATTAAATATATCATAATGCTATCAATTACAAGTAGTAACTAATAGAGTTTGTACGTTTTTATTAAAAAACCACAGAAACTCTTGGATTATTGGAGAAATTATGAGTGAAAAAGTTGTCTTATTCTGCCGAATATCTAAAGAACTCAAAGAAGCTTTGGAAGTTGAAGCAAAAGTTCAACATAGATCGACCTCAACATTGGTGGAGATCATATGTAGGGAGAAAGTACTTAAAAGCAATAATGAAAAGATCAAAAGATTACAAAACGTAGAGAGGTTGGCTGGTCATGTTTCCTAAATCATTTTCAAAGTTTAAAAACAAAAGAGTTAAGCTTGATGGTTATAACTTCGATAGTTTAGCTGAAGCAAAGCATTATAAATACTCCCTACTCCCAAGATTTAAAGCTGGAGAAATAAGCCAGTTAGAAGTCCATCCTCGATATAGATGCATGATTGATGGAGTTAAGGTTTGTGATTACATAGCTGATTTTTCTTACATAGATTTAAATGAAACTGGATTACAGGGACAAATAGGCTGTGAAGTTGTTGAGGATGTAAAAGGTTTTAAGACTGATGTTTACAAACTCAAGAAGAAGCTTGTCGAAGCTCTTTATAGAGGAACTAAGATTATAGAAATAAATCCTAAATTATATTCAAAAGTCAAACTAGAGGAGAAAATCAATGACTGAAGCATACAAATTAGCAAGGACTAATGATCCAATTACATCACATATCTCAGCTAAATCGATTGAGCCAAGCAAGATGGAAAAAATAGTATTGGATGTTATTAATGAAGCTGGTGTCTTTGGCTGTATATCTGATGAAGTATTAGAAAAGCTCCCACAACATAGATACTCAACAGTCACAGCTCGTTATAAAGGATTAAAAGAAAAGCTTCTAATATATACAGATGGAACTACTGAAAAAGGTTCGTCTGGTAGACCTCAACAAGTTATGTGGGGAATTGGATATTATCCCAGATCTATTTCTCTTTAACGTACAAACTCAATAAGGATCTATTATGAAAATTAAATGTACAAGTTGCAATGCAACATATGATTTAGAACAGTTCTGGGAAAGTTTCCTATGTATTATTTGTAAAACATACATTCAAAATCCGACAAAGTTAGAATGATAACAGTAGAAGAACAGGCAATGTTAGACCAGAAGTATGAGGATTTAATGGATAAAGTTAAAGAAATAGATCCAGCTCTCTACAGAAGATTAAAAGCCAGAGAACTGGCTGGTTTTGTAAGGGACATACAAGTTATTGAAAATGATGATCAACAATTAGAGCTGGTATTATAGATGCTTAAATCAGACATAACACCAGATCCAATTAGAGATCCACCAATAGGAGAACATCAAGCTCCAGCTCCTTATATGATTGTTCCAGCTAGAGCTTTCGGAGATACTAGATTTAATCAGTTCCCTACTACCTTTAGGTGTTTGGCTTTATGTTCAGCTCATGCTTCAGCTAGAGCTGGTATATTCTTCTGTAATCAATCCCTGTTAGCTTCAGTTATGGGATCAACTCAACAAGCTATATCACTTCATATGACTAAGTTGGTTAAGTATGGTTATCTTGAAAGATTGAGGAAAGCTGATCCCAGAAGAGCATATGGATCTCAAGGAGCTAAATGGAGAGTTATCTATGATCCTAGAATGAATTTAGAGCAAGCTATAGCTAATAGTTCTGAAGGCGATGATGAAGAAGCACAGGACACATTAGAAAAGATAACAACAAAGCCTGTAGAAGCTCCAGTAAAGCCTAGAAGAACTAACATTAGTCCAAAGCAAGAAGAGTTGGCTAAGTCTTTAGCTGATAGATACCTCAAAGATGAAAGAGAGTTCTTTGTTTATGATAGAATACTTGATGATATCAAGCAGTATTTAGTCAGCCAACAGACAGTAGAAACATGGAATAGTTTCGGTAATGGTCTTACTTCGCCAATAGAAAAAGGCTATCTAAAGCCTAATATTAGTATGAATAAAAACAAGCCACAGCTTGTTAATGGTAATACAGAAAACAAGCCCCAGCTTGTATCTAATAGTATGAATAACAAGTCCCAGCTTGTATCACTAAACAAGGTGGAGCTTGTACATAACAACTATAATATAACTAGTAATAGTAATATAAATGAAATTGAAAAGAAAAAGATATGCAACAATTACATGAACATAATACAAAAGCACTATGGAAGAGCTTGGAGCTATGACCTAAGACAAGTCGAATTAGCTGGCGATGTATTGAGAGCTGGATATACTATTGATAGCTTTAATAGTGATGCTAATGGATTAGTTGAATGGTCAAAGAGAAACAATAAACAACCACCTCAATCCTTACAGTACTTCGTAGCACGTAGAACCAACAGTCAGAAGCCAAAGGAAGCCATAGACATTGTTAAACAAATGGCTGGAAAGATGAAGCTATGATATTATTGTACAAACTCTGTACGTTCCTACAAAGATTATACATGGCTGTCAGTCTAAAAATAAATCGTGGGCAAAAAGTGACTATAGGGGGGGATGGTCGTGGTCTATCGTGGGGGTATCTCACAAAAATATTTTCTAATATTCCATTAAACAAAAAACAGGAGATTAAAACATGGAACTAAAAGCAAAACCTTACGATGTTGTACAGGGAACTAAGTATTTTAAGGATGGCGAGGATAAAACTAGGTGGCAAAAGATGGGAGTTGCCTTTGAAAAGGATGGTAAAATCACTTCAGTTAAGCTTGAAGCCTTACCAATTCCCAATAAAGATGGGGAAATATGGCTGAATATCTTTGAGCAAAAGCCTAGAGAGGTTAATGGGATGCCTGTAAACAACAGTAATCCTTCTGAAGATGAAGTTCCTTTCTAGATATGGCTAAAGTAACTCCTAGCATAGGTCGTTTTGGTGGCATAGGAGCTATTACAAAGCGATTAAAAGGATCTCGTTTGATATATGACAACCGAGATCAACTTGCTTTGGCGATGCTTGAGATGGCTTCAACAAATATAACCGATGTTATTGAATGGAAGGGAGAAGAAGTTAAGATCAAGGAGATGAAAGACATCCCAGAAACTTCATTAAATGCAATTAAAAAGATCAAAGTAACTCCAACTAAGGCTGGAAATATGATTGAGGTTGAGCTTTACGATAAGGTTCGGCTAATGCAGATCTTGGCTAAGAGTGCTGGTCTTTTAGATGAGGAGAAAGAAGTTGATAAACCAGCAGTCGTTAACATTGAGATGGTCATGCCAGATGATAAATCAAAATGATGAAGATATTTTTGAAGATTACCCTCAAGAGTTTATTGAGAAGATGGATAATTTAAAGGGAAAGACTAAGACAGTTTCGGTTTATGAACATTCCAGAAATGGTTATGACCAGATCGAAAGTCCCAAAGGTGTTGATTGTGAGTACGACATGGAAAGGAAGAAAAAAAATGATAAATCAAAAAAGTGATCCTATAACTCCAGCAACTTTGAAATGGGATTTTAGCCAAAGTCCTACTGTTGCAAAGTTTATGAAATCTAATGCTTTTGTTCGTGGGATAATGGGAGCTGTGGGATCTGGCAAATCTTATGCTTGTTGTGCTGAAATCTTTAGAAGAGCCATTGAGCAGAAGCCAAGTCCTAGAGATAATATCAGATACACCAGATGGGCAATTGTTAGAAACAGTTATCCCATGCTCAAAACAACTACGTTAAAAACATGGCTTGAATTATTCCCAGAACATATTTGGGGAAATGTTCATCACTCCCCTCCTATAACTCATCACATAAAATTACCAGCTAGAGGAGATGCTTCTGGTATAGATTGTGAGGTTATGTTCTTAGCATTAGATCAACCCAAAGACATTCGCAAATTGCTAAGTTTAGAGATTTCTGGGGCGTTCGTCAATGAAGCAAAGACACTACCAAAAGCTGTTATAGATGGCTTGAGCCATAGAGTTGGAAGGTATCCGACTAAGGCTGATGGTGGCTGTACTTGGCGAGGAATTATTATGGATAGTAACCCAATGTCAGATGATGAATGGTGGTATCGACTAGCCGAAAAAGAAACTCCCAAAGGAAGATTTAAATGGGAATTTTTTAAACAACCACCAGCAGTATTTGAAGTTCCTGTTGATGAATTACCAGACGATATGCCAGAAGCTCAAGGCTATCAATTTGTAGCTGGTCGGTGGTGGCTTCCTAATCCTAAAGCTGAAAACCTTAATAATCTTCCAGATGGATATTATGATCAGCTCTTAGGTGGTAAAAACCTCGATTGGATTAGGTGCTATGCACAAGGTCAATATACGTTTGTTCAAGAAGGCAGACCAGTATGGACTGAATATAATGATGAGATGATGGCTGGTAGTTTAGAAATAGATCCTACTGTTCCCATCCAGATTGGATTAGACTTTGGATTAACTCCTGCTGGTGTTTTTGGGCAGAAACTTAAAAATGGTCGATGGCATATTTTACATGAAATTGTAACTGAAGAAATGGGACTTGAACGATTTTGTCATATTTTAAAATCAGAAATTGAACTTAGGTTTAAAGGTTGTGAGATTGCGATATGGGGAGATCCTGCTGGTTCACAAAGGGATGCAATCTTTGAAAGTACTTCTTTTCAGCATTTAAAAACTCATGGACTGATAGCACAGCCGACAGCCACAAATGATTTTAGAACTCGAAGGGAAGCTGTAGCTATTCCTATGGGAAGATTAATTGATGGCAAAGCTGGGTTTTTAATTGATAAAAAATGTGTGAAGTTAAGAAAAGCTTTAGCTGGTGGATATCATTTTAGAAGAGTTTCGGTTGGAGCTGGACAGGAAAGATTTAAAGACGTTCCAATGAAAGACATGCACTCGCATTGTGCCGATGCATTGCAATATTGTTTACTCGGATCTGAACATAGGATTATGACAAAGCGACCTACTTCATTTAATAATTTTAAACCAACGATTGTTAAAACATTGGACTTCGATGTTTTCGCTTCCTAGATTAAATCGAAAATTAAAACTCGATTATCCAAATGATAAGATAGTAAACTTTCATCCTATGCATTTAGATATGATTGATTTGAATGAGTATGATCAAGCCAATCTTTTAGAAAATAAAAATAATCTTCATAAACTTTATCAGTTTGCACAAGCTGGTTTAGGTCTTACTGCAATTTCTGGAAATAGGATCTATGCCATCTTTGGTATTTGGGACTTATGGGATGGAGTTTCAGAAGCTTGGTTAATTCCTTCCAATGAAATATCCAGAAAAACTTTAAAATTTCATAGAGTGGCTCTTAGGTTTTTTGAGTATTATGCCAACGTAAAAGGCACAAAAAGAATACAATTTACAGTAAGTACACTCAACGTACAAGCAGACAGATGGGCGAAAAGATGTCATTTTAATAAAGAAGCTGAAATGAAACATTATGGCTTAAAAGGCGAAAACTATTATTTATATGCGAGGATATTCTAATGGGAAGTATTTTTGGAGGAAGTTCAAAGCCACCACCACCAGACACATCAGATATTGATGCAAGAGAAAGCAAACTTGAACGTCAAGAAAATGATGAAAAAAGAAAGATAGCTTCTCGTTCAAAAGCTAGAAGAGCTGGTGGATCTAATATGTTAATGACACAGAGAGAAGGTGGATCGGCTGTCGGCAATGAGCCAATAGGAGATCAAAAAACTCTAGGTTATGCCAGAAATTCAAGAAATGTCTAAAAAAGAATTTATTCGTAATCCTAAATTTAAAGAAGATCCTATTCCAGAAGAAGAGCCTTCTGAAGAAAAAGAAGGTGGAGAATAATTTATGGCTGAACTTTCTGTAAGCGAGATTAAGAAAAGATTTAAAAATGCTGAAGCTGAAAAAGAGCAATGGCGATCTATCTATGAAGAAGCTTATGAATACTGCCTACCAATGAGAAATCTTTACGATGGGTATTACGATGGTAATGCTGTCGGTCAAGATAAGATGAAAAGAATTTTTGATAGTACAGCCATTCATTCTACATCACGATTTGCCAATCGCATCCAAAGTGCATTGTTTCCCCCACAAAGATCGTGGTGTAGATTGACTTCTGGTTCTGATATTCCCCCAGAACGTCAAGTTGAAGTCGGACAAATTCTTGATGATTATAATGAAAAGATGTTTAGCATTATGAATCAAAGTGGCTTTGACTTGGCTATGGGAGAATTTCTACTTGATCTAGCTATTGGAACATCTGTCATGCTGATACAGGCTGGAGATGAAACAACTCCAATCAGATACACAGCAGTTCCTTCATACCAGATTTGTTTTGAAGAAGGAGCTAATGGAACTGTCGATACTGTTTACAGAAAAATGAAAAGACCATTTGATGTAATTATAAAAGAGTTTCCAGATGCAAAAATTCCTAAAGAAGTTTCAGATAAATATTTAGATGATCCTTCAAAAAAAGTAGAATTATTAGAAGCAACCTATACCAAAGATGGTTTTATTTATTATTGTGTATCGACTATGGAAGGAGATCATAAACTAGTTTCTAGAACTCTAAAAGGTTTTCCATTTGTGATCAGCAGATATATGGTTGCATCTAACGAAAAAATGGGGCGAGGTGTTGCATTAATGGCATTACCAGATATTAAAACTTTAAATAAGGTTACAGAATTAACTCTAAAAAATGCATCAATTTCCATTGGTGGTGTTTTCACAGCAGTAGATGATGGTGTGCTAAATCCACAGACTATCTCAATCCAAGCTGGATCTGTGATTGGAGTATCTTCTAATGGTGGAGCAAGAGGAGCTTCCCTAGCTCCCTTACCTCGTTCTGGCGATGCTAATATGTCCCAGATCCTCACAAATGATCTACGAGCTAATATTAAAAGAATGATGTTAGATGATGAAATTGCTCCAGAAAATATGTCTGCTAGAACTGCAATAGAAATACAACATAAGATTAGTTCTCTTTCTGAAAACATGGGAGCTTCATTTGGCAGACTTATTTCTGAAACAATGACACCAATTGTAAGAAGAACTTTAGAGCTAATGGATGAGCTGGGAATAATTGAACTTCCCCTAAAGGTAGATGGACTACAAGTAAAGATTGTTCCTATATCTCCTCTGGCTATGGCTTCCAATAAAGATAAAGTAAATGACGTTTTAACCTTTTTACAAATGACACAGCAAATGGGAGTTGTTGGTGGTTCATTGTTAAAAATGGATGCTGTCGGAGATTATATTGCAGATCATCTTGGTATTCCTTCTTCATTGAGAACAACACCAGAAGAACGTCAACAAATTATGCAACAGACAATGGAACTTGCTCAACAACAAATGGAACAGCAACAAGGACAAATGCCACCAGAGCAACCTCAAGAACAACCAGTAGGATAACTAGAAAAGGAAAAGCTTATGCCAATGGGTAAAGGGACTTATGGAAAAACTAAAGGTAGACCACCTAAAAAAACTGGAATGACTACCAAGCAAAAAACATTGCCTGTATCAATACAGAAAAAAATAATTAAAAAGAAAAAATAATGGCTAATCAATCTGAAAAAATACGATCAATTAATGCTATTGGTTGGGATGGAGTTAATTCTACAGTTCAGCCTTTTAAAAATAAAACTGAACAATCTGATTTAGATATTTCTTTTGCTCAATGCTTCCAGACTGAAGCTGGACAGAATGTTTTAAAATATTTTGAAAAAATTTATTTAGATCAACCAGCATGGATACCTTCAGCAGATCCTAGTTATGGCTATGCAAGAGAAGGACAAAATTCAGTAATCAGAGAAATAAAGCAAAGGATAAGGAGAACCTATGGCTGAACCAGAGCAACAAGCAGAACAGACTAATCAACCACCTCAAGGATTAATGGCAACAGTAGAGGTTGAAAATGAAACAAATCAAGATCCAGAGAATATTAATGAGAGTAATATCTCACATACTGAAAGTGCTGAAACTGCGAAAGAAATTGCAGACAGACCAGAGCATATCCCAGAGAAATTTTGGGATTCCAAAGAAGGAAAAATTAGGGACAAAGAAGCCTTCAAGTCATTATCGGAACTTGAAAAAAACTTCTCGCAAGGCAAACACAAAGTCCCAGAACAGTATGACACAGAAGCCTTAACGTCTAAAGGTTATGATGTCGAAGATCCAATGGTTAAAACTTATGTTGATTGGGCAAAAGCTAATGGTGTTAATCAAAAAGGCTTTGAAGATTTAGCTAATCAAATCATAGGTTTATCTGGAGAAACTAAACAAAACTATGAATTTGAAGAAAAGGCTGAATTAGAAAAACTAGGAAATAATGCAGAAGCTATTATTAAATCTAATAAACAATGGGCAAATGGCTTAGTTAATAAAGGTCAGCTTACAGAAGAAGAAAGATCTGAAATAGATGTTTTAGGTTATACTGCTTCTGGTCAAAGAACTCTTCAAAAGCTTAGAGCTATGATGGGAGATACAAGACAAATTCCTATTGGAGAAACATCTTCTTCTAAAGAAAGTGAACCAGAGTTTTCAGTTAGAATGTCTACTATGATGGCTGATCCTAAATATGGAAATGATCCATCTTTTACTCGAAGTGTTGAGCAAGAGTATGAAAAAAGATATCCTAGCAAATCTGGTTAATCTCTATAAGGTACTTTAACTCTTTACAAGGCACAGCTTGTACTGTAAATTTTAAAATAATCTATAACCTATTTTCTATAGGCAGATTTGGTTTATGTAAAAACATACGTTGCAGAACGTAATCTGTAGCCAAAGGCTGGATTTATCCAACAACCTAGATGGTGTTCATTTTTTAACTTATACAGGAGTTGATTATGTCAACAAATCTATCTCCAGCTTTCGTGCAATTATTTGATGCAGAGGTCAAACAAGCCTATCAAGGTACTTCAATGCTTCAAGGAATAGTTCGTACTAGAACTGGTGTCGAGGGATCGACAGTAAATTTTCCCACCATTGGTAAAGGATCTGCGACAGTTCGCACTCCAAGCACCGATGTAATCCCCTTAAACACCAGTTTTGCATCTGTAGCTTGTAGTCTTACAGACTATGTTGCTTCAGAGTATTCTGATATGTTTAACCAACAAAAAGTAAATTTTTCAGAGAGATCTGAACTTGCAACTGTAGTTGGGTCGGCAATCGGTAGAAGGCAAGACCAAATTATCCTAGATGCATTACTATCTGCTTCTGCTGGATCTTCAGTAGCTAATTCTGTAGTTACCACAGGTTCGGCAACTGCTAGTGGGCTTTCGGTTGGAAAAATCATAAAGGCATCTGAACTGATGAACATTAAAAATGTTCCAGCAACAGATCGCCATATGGTTATTCATGCTTCTGGTCTAGCATCTTTACTAGCTGATGAAAGAGCAATTAGTGCAGACTATGCTTCACTAAAAGCTTTGACACAAGGTAGTGGGCAAATCGGAGAGTTCATGGGATTTACAATCCATGTATTAGGAGATCGTGACGAAGGTGGTCTTACTAAGGATGGAAGTAATGATAGAACAAACTTTGCTTTTCACAAGTCTGCTGTGGGTTGTGCTGTCGGTATAGCTCCTAAGACTGAAATTAACTATATCCCAGAAAAAACTTCATTCTTAGTAACTGCAATGCTCTCAATGGGTGCTGTTGCTATCGATGTTGATGGTATCTGTGATATTATAACAAGGGAGGCTTAATCATGGCTTTTTCAAGAGATGGATGGAATCCTATTGGTGGTCACTCCAAAAAAGGTTCAGCTCCCCAGATCTTCTCATACACTTCAACAGATAGTGTAGCCGATGCAAATACTGCTGGCTATTTCAATGCTGTTTCAGATGAAGTCGCTGTGGGAGATATGATCTTTGCTAACACCTCAACTGGTGGAACTTTAGTCGCAACATTACTTTATGTTTTGACTAATGCTTCTGGAGTTGTCGATGTGAATAATGGAACTACGTTAGCAAATACAGATGGCGATTAATCTGTATTAAAACAATTAGTTAGAAGCATATATTAATGTGTGCTTCTAACATTTAAATTTGGAGAGATAGATGGCATCTGGAGATACAGAAGTAAGGATATGTAACAAAGCTCTTTTGCTTTTAGGTGCTGAAAGCATAAATTCTTTTACTGATGGATCTACTGCTGGAAATGCTTGCTCATTAATTTACCCAGACGTTAAAGCGACAACTCTAGGGATGTATGCTTGGTCATTTACGATAGGTAAAAAAGAATTAAATAGAGATGTAGAAACTCCTAATTCTGAATGGTCTTATCAATTCACTATGCCTAATGATATGCTTACTGGAGTTCCCAGAGCAGTCAGAGCTAGTTCAAGTGCTGGAAGTCCAACTATTACAACTTGGGAAATAGGAACTACTCTAGGTGGTTATACAGCCTTATTAACTAATCAGACAACAATATTCATAGATTACCAAAGAAGTGTAGAAGAAGGAAATATGCCTTCTTATTTTACACAATTATTAACTTATCAACTGGCTTGGCATTTAGCCGAAGTGATGACAGATCAAACAGCTAAATCTGAATACTGGAGAGGTGTAGCATTAGGAATACAAGTTGAAGGATATCGTGGTGGCTTTTTTAGACAGGCAGTAAACATTGATAGTGCTGGTCAAACTCCTTCTGTGATACAGGACTATTTATTAACTGATGTGAGATAAGATGAGTAGATTACAACAATATCAATCTAACTTTTCATTAGGAGCAATAGATCCCCTACTTCGTGGTCGAATAGATTTACAACAATATTATTCAGCTTTAGAAACAGCTAAGAATGTTTTGATTGAACCTCAAGGGGGATTTAGTCGAAGAGCTGGTTTAAAGTTTGTTACAGATCTTACATCAGACAATGCTTCAAATGGTGTAATGCTTATTCCTTTTGAATTTAGCACAACACAAAATTTTTTAATTGTTGCCACAGCTTACAACACAGCAAATAAAATTAGATTTCGTTTTTATGCTAACCAAACTTTAATTACTAATATTAATAGTTCTGGAAATAGTTATCTAGATTATAGTACAGGATCATTATATTCAGTAAGTGCTTTTGAATTAATAAAACTTTATTTTACTCAAAACACAGACACTTTAATTTGTGTGCATGAAAACTTAATTCCCTTTTCTATTAAACGAGGATCAGCTAATAATTTATGGACAATAGCACAACTTTCGTTAACAAGTCCTAAAGCACAATTTACCAAAGCCACATCAAATCCTTCAGCGACTATAACTCCAGATGCTACTGATGGAACTGTAAATATAACTGCATCATCTGGGGTTTTTGCTTCTAGTAATGTTGATCAATATATAGAAGCTAATAATGGTTTTGGAAGAGCTAGAATAATAGAATACATGTCGGCAACAGTCGTTAAAGCTGTAACTGAAACACCTTTTTTTGAAAAAGACGTAGCCATAGCTTCTGGAGCTTGGACTTTAGAAACTGGCTTTGAAAATGCTTGGTCTGCTACAAGAGGATATCCAAGAACCTGTACGTTCCATGAAGGAAGATTATATTTTGGTGGAAGTGCTACTTTACCTTCAACTTTGTTTGCATCTAAGGTTGGACAATATTTTGATTTTAAAGCTGATGAAGGTTTAGATGATGATGCTCTTATGGTTACACTTACTACAGATAGTGTTAATGCTATTAATGCTTTAAAGTCTGGAAGAGATCTTCAAGTTTTTACTTCTGGTGCTGAATTTTTCTTACCTCAAGCTGATCTAGAACCAATAACTCCTTCAAATATTGTTGTTAAGTCAGCTACAAGAAGAGGATCTAAGGCTAATATTAGACCTCAAGGAGCTGAAGGTGGAACTTTATTTATTCAAAGACAAGGAAAAGCATTACGAGAAATGTTATTTTCAGACGTAGAGCTGTCGTATGTGGCGAATAATATAAGTTTGCTCTCCTCACACTTAATTATCGATCCTCAAAAGATGGCTCTACGACCAGCCACAGATACGACAGAAGGCGATTTACTAATGATTATTAATGGTACATCAACTTCTGGTTATAGAACTGCTTCAACTCCTTTTGCTGGTGGCATGGCATGTTTTATGATGAACAAAGGTCAGAACATTATAGCTCCATCTTTTTTTGAAACTGATGGAGATTTCATAGATGTTGCTGTTGATTTAGATGATATATTTGTAGTTGTTAAAAGAACCATTGGTGGATCTGCTAAATATTATTTAGAAGTTTTTGATGATGATTTTACAACAGATAGTGCTGTGCAAAAATCAACAAGTTTTTCTGGAACAAGTTATTCTGGTCATGCTCATTTAAATGGTAAAACAGTCGCAGTTATTAGAGATGATATAGTTGATCCATCTGTAACAGTTTCATCTGGAGCAGTTACAACAATAGCTCAACCAGCATCATATATGGAAGCTGGATTAGATTTTGATGTTGAAGTTAAAACCATGCCATTTGAAGCAAAGTTAGCTAGTGGATCTGTTCAAAGTCAGAAAAGGAGAATTTTAGAAATAGCTCCTATTCTTTATAAATCTCAAAATATTGCAATAAATGGTTTTGATATTCCATTAGAAACTTTTCCTATTTCTGGAACTGGTGGTGTCCCTACTTTTAGTGGATCAAAAAAAACAATGGGATTTCGTGGATATACCAGAGATGCCCAAATAACAATAACACAAACTCAACCAGTTTTTTTAACTGTATTAAGTTTAGATTTTAAAGTGAGTATAGGACAATGAGTGGAGCAGAAATATATTTAATAGCTAGTCTTGTTTCTGCTGGAGCTAAGTATGGAAAATCTAAATCAGATGCTAAAAATTTAAGATCACAAGCCTATCAAACTGAAATAAAAGGTAGAGTTGATCGAGCTAATTATAAACAACAAGGAATTGAAGTTCTAAAAGAAACTAGCAAAGTTATGTCGGCAAATATAGCCAGAGCTTTTTCTGGTAATTTAGATCCATTCAAATCTGGGGAAACACCAGATATTATACAATCATATAGTTTAAGAGCTGGGATGAATGATTTTAGTATTGCCAGAGATAATGCATCAATAGTTATGAAACAGGCAGAATATCAAGCTGAAACTTTAAGAGCTTCAGCAAGAGATACAATGAAATTTGCTAAATTAGAACTAATTTCAAATGTGGCTATGGCTGGTTATGGCTATTCAACTATTGGATCAGCACCAGCTCAAACTGCATCAACATCTAATAATTTCTTAAATCCTTCTTACATGGATTATGGAACAACTGGAACAAGATCAGATTTTCTTGCACCAATAGCAAGAAATAGATATATGCCAACAGGACAATAAATATGGCTGATAGATACCAAAGATATGAAAGTAAAGGTTTGGCTCTTAAAATGCCAACTGTTGATTTTACTTTTGAAAAAAACAGATCAAATAATCTAAGTAATTTAAGTTCAAACTTAGACAGAATGGCACAGACATTTTATTCAAATGCAGTTCAAACAGCTAAAATAGAAGGTGCTGAATATGGTGCTTTAAATGCTCCTACAGAACAACAATTATTAGATGCTTCTGAAAGTAATACTGAATTAGATTTTGTTGGAAATAACGATAGTGTATTTGGTAGATATGCCAGAACAGCTACACTAGAAGCAACATCTGATCAATTAACTTTGATGGCTAAACAATCTATGTCAAGCATCATTGTTGAAGGAAAAATGAATGGTACAGATCCTTCTGATATAGCAAAACAATTAGATAGTGTTACATCTGGTTTATCAGATGTTTTAGATAATGAAAGCCCTGTGACTGCTAAAAAGTTCAAAGCAACAATGGGTATATATGCTAATGCTGAATATAAAACATATGCTTCAAAATATATTACAGATAAGCAAGCAGAGTTTAAAACCACATGGACACTTAATTTTGATAGCACAGTAAATGTTAATCTTCCTAAATTAATTGAAGCTGGTATCACAACAAAAATTCCAACTGATACAAAACAAGATGGAACGACAGTTTATAAAAATGAACAAGTTGTAACGACTAAAGAAGTTTTACAAAATATTAAAGATAAACTTTTTTCAACAAGACCAGTAGGAACTACTTCGGCAGAAATTTTAGCTAGATCAAAACAGTTTGATGATCAAGTTTTACAGTCAGCTAAAGACATAGTTAATGAAGCAGTATTTAAAAATGAAAATCCTTATAAAATGTTAAAGCTAATTAAAGATAATAAATTAGATAAATTACCTTTATCTGTAAGAAGTGCTTTTTCGGTTGTTGGTGGAGAAGATAAAAACCTTCTAAAAAAAGTAGCTCAAGATGCTTATGATGATTCAATTAAAGAAATTGAAACAAAAATATCTCATCAAAACATACTTAGACAAGAAAATATTAGAATAGTAGAAATCAATGCTTCAACAGCTTTATTAAATAGTAATTCAGCACAGGCTGTTAAAGATTATCAAAAAGAAATAGATTTAATGCTCAAGCTTGATATTAAAAAATATAAAGAAATGAGAGATCTTTTAAAAGAAAATCCAACCTTATCATATGCTCCATATTCTTCTGGAGCTACATTTGATAAAGTATCAAGAAAATTTGATGAACTAAATGTGGATTTAACTCAAAGTGAATTAAACACTTTTCTTTTGACTAAAAAATTAAGCAAAGATGATTTTGATGAATTTACTAAAAAGCTAAGTTCTAGAAGTGACAAACAATTTAATAGAGCATTAACTGATGCTAGATCCAGATTAAAAGTTCCTGTTTCTATTTTAGGTAATTCAGCAGTTATGAAATCGTGGCAGTTTAACACACTTAAAAACATCGAAGAAGGTATGTATAGAGCTAGAAGAACAGATCCAGATTTTATAGCTAGTAAATGGCTTGATGATAATTATCTTTCTTATAGAGAAAATGGAGAAGTCTCAGAACTTGAAATTCTTACAGAACTAGCTGGAGATTATCTAAACCTCGATTATTTAAATAAATTAATTAATAAAACTTCAGATGGAGCAAGAAAAA
>ENA-OSJC01001290-OSJC01001290.1-marine-metagenome-genome-assembly--contig:-NODE-1290-length-20925-cov-6.166683_pt1 | contig 20925 bp, 19 predicted proteins | sample MGYA00237885_ERZ534234 | MGnify/ENA primary metagenome ERZ534234 (study PRJEB26413, sample SAMN06343907) | marine metagenome | isolation source: coastal waters | place: Atlantic Ocean: West Antarctic... | reverse complement strand
TAATTACGAATCTCATTCTCTCCGCCATATTTTTATCAGAAGCTACGTAACCAAGATATTGAATATCCACTAAGATCAAGAGCAACACCTTCAATAGCATTTGTTGAAGCTGTAGTTATATAGTCAAAAGCAAAGGATGTATTCTTACTAATTTCATAAGACAACCCTAAACCAATATAGGGGTCGCTACCGTCTACTTGCAAAAACGTTTTTGAATTGTATGTTGAGCCGTTGTAAGTAAGAGTTCCACTACCACTGACACTAAAATCAACATCCCAAAACAACAAGCCAGCTTTTCCATAAACACCCAGAGCGCCAGTTGAAGAGGGACTATATTTAACACCAAACAAATAACTGGTATCAGTTTTAGCTGTTAGAGTTAGAGCGCCACTTGCTGAATAAGATTTGCCATGCAAAGTTCCAGAATCATTACTAGGTAAACTAGCCGAGACCTCGGGACCAGTAATAACGCCACCCTCAAAGGCCAGGCTTGGGGAAACATAGTAATTCAGTGTAAAGTTAGCGACAATATCACTATCGTCAATTGAAACCCCAGTTCCTTCTAGAACATCGAATGCATCATCATTAATTAGCATACTACCAAGGCTAAAAGAAGGTTTTGGTATGTCGTGAGCTGATGACACATATGGAGTGGCTATGAAAAACATAGCCATTAAACTAGAAATTAATTTACTGCTCATTTTTACTCGACTGATAGGCGTAATAGAGATAACTTATTATGATTTAATATAAATCCTACTCTTCTATAAAATTTTTGTCAAATTAAGAAAATAAATAACAACTATATTTCAATTTGAACTCCGTTAAAACCTAAATTTAATTTGATGCTTGAGTTAGTAAAAAAACAGGTGTATTATTTAATCTGATCTAATTTCTTAGTTCAGTTTTCTTAAATTATAAAGGAGAATAATTTTGAAACAAATTAATAACATGCAATCGTTAAGTTTGCAAAAAATAGTCCCTATTCATGTGGCTATAATTCTGAGTTGTGTTCTTTTATTGGGGCTATTTAGTCAGCCTTCAATAGCCTCTCATGATAAAGTCTACGAAATAACAATACTTCATACTAACGACTTTCACGCTCGTTTTAGACCAATCAGTAAGTACGATAATAATTGTTCACAGAAGAATAACGCTAAGGGAAAGTGCTTTGGTGGTACAGCGCGTTTGATTTCAGCAGTTGAAGATGCTCGTTCAAGACACTCTAATACGATACTTTTGGACGGTGGTGATCAATTTCAAGGAACTCTTTTCTACAATTTATACAAAGGAAAAGTGGCCGCAGAAATGATGAATAAGCTTGGTTACGATGGAATGACGGTTGGAAACCATGAATTTGATGATGGACCTGAAACTCTTAGAGCATTTATGGATGCGGTAAATTTCCCTGTTCTTTTGGCAAATGCTAACGTAGATTTGGAGCCAGAGCTTAAAGGTAAATTACATAAATCAACGACCTTATTAAAAAACAACAGAAAAATTGGTTTGATAGGTGTTGTTACTGAGGATGTGGTTGATTTGTCTAGTCCTGGTGATAACATTACAATCACCGACAGTGTTGCTTCTGTTCAGTCTGAGGTAGATTTTTTAACCGAAGCTGGAGTCAATATAATCATACTTCTGTCGCACTCGTCATACGAAACAGACAAAATGATTGCAGCCAATACTACTGGCGTAGATGTTATAGTTGGTGGACATGATAATGCCTATTTATCAAATGTTAGTGATAGGGCAAAAGGACCTTACCCAACGGTTGTCAATGGTACTCAGATCGTACAGGCATATGCCTATGGTAAATTCTTAGGTGAACTTTCAGTTCTCTTTGATGATGCGGGAAATGTTATCTATGCATCAGGTGAGCCAATCACAATCGATGGTTCGGTCAATGAAAATGCTCAAATTGTTGCGCGCTTGGATGAACTCGAAGAACCAATAACTGAACTTAAAGAGACTATTGTTGGAACGGTTTCTAACGCACTAACAGGCGATAGGGCTGTTTGTCGTGTTCAAGAGTGTGATATGGGTAATATGATTGCAGATGCTATGAGAGGAGCGGTAATTGATAAGGGTTACACTATCGCATTGGCGAACTCAGGTGGAATACGTGCTTCACTTGATGCAGGTGAAGTCACACTGGGCGAGATAATGACTATACTTCCGTTTCAAAACACATTATCAACTTTCAAGGTGACAGGTCAACAATTGCTTACAGCGATTGAAAATGGTGTCAGCCAGGTTGAAGATAATGCCGGACGTTTTCCTCAAGTTTCCGGAATGCGATTTACGTTTAATCTAGCTAAACCTGCCAATGAAGGAAGAGTAACTTCAATTGAAATTGATGAAGATGGCTCTTGGAACGCTTTAGACTTAAATAAAACGTATGGTATGGTTTCTAACAACTTTATTCGTGGAGGTGGAGATGGATATAAAATATTCAGATCCGCATCTGAAATCTATGACTTTGGTCCAGATTTAGCGGATGTTGTTGCGGATTATATTAAAGCAAATCCAGGATATTCTGGTTACACTGATAACCGGATTACTCAGGAGTAATAAAAGCTTAAATTAAAGCATTTAAGGGCTGGCATTTGTCAGCCCTTACTTTTTATATAAGGGATTTAAGCGTTAGTTTTACTGATATTCCCTCTACCAAATATCTTTCTTAGTAGATCATGCTGATAAAATAATGTCTTCTGAGTGATAAACATACTAATGTTGAAACTACTTCACTTTCAACTAATTTAATGGAGAATAAATATGAATCAAATTGATCTTAAAAATAAAATAGCTGTAGTTACAGGAGGAGCGCAAGGTATAGGCCTAGCAATTGCTGAAATACTCCTAAAATCTGGAGCTTCGGTTAGTCTCTGGGATCAAGATGAAAAGCTTGTTAATGAAACTGCTCAAAGGCTTTCTTCAAAAGGAAATGTAGAAGCTGTGGTGATGGATGTTGCCGATTTAATCTCAGTGGAAAATGCTGTTAGACAAACTCAGGATGTGCTAGGTGGTATTGATATTCTCATATGCAACGCTGGTATCTCTGGTCCAACAGAAAAACTTTGGGAGTATCCTCCTGAGGCTTGGCAAAAGGTCATAGACATTAACCTAACTGGAGTTTTTAACTGCTTACGTGCTGTTACTCCAATTATGATTGAACAGAATTATGGAAGAATAGTGAATGTCGCTTCTGTTGCAGGCAAAGAGGGAAATCCTAATGCAAGTGCTTATAGCTCCTCCAAGTCTGGAGTAATTGCTTTAACCAAATCGCTTGGAAAGGAGCTGGCACAGTTTGACATTGCTGTTAACTGTATAACTCCTGCTGCGGCTAAAACACAAATATTCGACCAGATGAGTGAAGAACATATTCAGTATATGTTGAGCAAAATTCCGCGCGAACGTTTTTTAAAAGTTGATGAAGCTGCTTCGATGGTTGCTTGGCTATGCTCTTCAGAAAATTCCTTTACTACAGCGGGAGTTTTTGACTTGAGTGGAGGTCGTTCTACTTATTGATATGAATACGCTTGCTAAATGGACACCAATTCACAAATAGAATAGAATTTAATTTCAATTAATAATCAGCTAGTATTAAAATATTAATTAAAGATTAATGACAGGAAAAATATATGAAATTACTTAGATACGGAATACCTGGACAAGAAAAACCTGGGTTACTGGATGAAAATGGGATCCTTCGTGATCTTTCTGGAGTTGTCAATGACATAGCAGCCGATACGCTTCTCCCTGAAAGCATTGCACGATTGGATAATATTGACCATACAACTCTTCCAGAAATTAAAGGAGACCAGCGCCTCGGTCCTTGCGTTGGACAGGTTGGTAATTTCATTTGTATTGGTTTGAATTATTCGGATCATGCTAAAGAATCTGGGATGGATGTTCCCCCTGAACCGGTAATTTTTTCCAAAGTTACCAGCGCAATCTGTGGTCCAGATGATGACGTGATCATTCCACGAAATTCAGTAAAAACAGATTGGGAGGTTGAACTTGGAGTGGTGATTGGGAAGTCTGCAAAGTATGTTGATGAAAAATCTGCTCTAGATCATGTCGCAGGATACTGTGTTATAAATGACCTTTCTGAACGTGAATTTCAGCTTGAACGATCTGGGCAATGGGTTAAAGGTAAAAGTTGTGATACTTTTGGTCCTATAGGCCCATGGCTTGTAACTCCAGATGAAGTGGGAGACCCTCAAAATCTAGATCTTTGGTTAGAAATTGACGGTAAACGATACCAGGATGGTAATACACGTACAATGGTTTTTGGAGTCGCGCATCTTATTCATTATTTAAGTCAATTCTTTACTCTTCGTCCTGGAGATATTATTTCTACCGGAACTCCTCCTGGGGTTGGGCTTGGTCAAAAGCCAAATCCAATTTACCTGCATTCTGGACAAACAATGCGTCTTGGAGTTGAAAAATTAGGAACCCAAAATCAATACACTGTGGATGAATAATACATACTAGGGAGAGACACTCATGACAAAGATTAAATCAATCCGTACTCGCGTTTGGAGTTGGAAGGGCCCAACCGTTCCACCATTGGGTAATTTTTGTACTAACGCCTCGGATGCACTTTGGGACAAAGGTGATGCTATGGCTTCTTTTCGCTTTCACCAATGGCTGACTTGTGAGATTGAAACTGAAGATGGCACCATTGGCATAGGTAATGCGGCTCTTGCACCGACGCTTGTTAAGAAAGCAATTGATGACTGGTATGCGCCTATAGTCATAGGTGAAGATCCGTTTGACTATGCCTATATTTGGGAAAAAATGTATCGCCGTACCCATGCTTGGGGTCGAAAGGGCGTTGGAATGATTGCAATTTCGGCTATCGACCTCGCTATCTGGGATCTGATGGGGAAACTGACAAAAAAGCCAGTGTTCAAACTTCTTGGTGGACGAACTAAAGATAAGATTCCGGTCTATTACTCCAAGCTATATTCTGGATCAATTAAATCCATGCAAAAAGAAGCCGAAGAAGAAAAAAAGCATGGCTATCAAGGATTCAAAGCACGAGCTGGTTTTGGCCCAAAAGATGGTATGAAGGGTATGCGTGAAAATATTAAACGTATTGAGGCACTGCGTGAAGTACTTGGCTATGACGTTGATTTAATGCTTGACTGTTATATGGGATGGAACCTAGATTACACCAAACGCATATTACCTATGCTTGAAAAGTTTGAAATGCGTTGGTTAGAAGAGCCTGTAATTGCTGATGATATTAATGGTTATGCAGAACTAAATGCGATGGGAATTATTCCCATTTCAGGCGGTGAGCATGAGTTTTCGGTCATCGGTTGTCAGCAATTGATGGAGAAAAAAGCTGTCAGTGTTCTACAATATGATACCAACCGTGTAGGCGGAATCACAGCAGCGCAAAAGATCAATGCGATTGCTGAAGCTTACCAAATACCAGTTATTCCCCACGCGGGTCAAATGCACAATTATCATCTAACGATGGCCAATGTGAACTGCCCAATCTCTGAATACTTTCCTATCTTCGATGTAGAGGTTGGAAATGAGTTGTTCTATTATATCTTCGAGGGTGATCCTGTTGCGATCGATGGATTTCTAGATCTTGATGATAATATACCTGGCCTCGGCATCACCATCTCAGACAAACATCTGCACAACTTTGACATCTTGTAGAAATAGGTATGAACCTTTCCTATACGGGTATCTAACCCGTAGCTCAAACCCCGTTCCAGCCTCGATAGGACGCTCAAATATATTACATTACTGATATATATGAACTCATGTATACTCTAATTTAATTAAATTCAACTTTTTTATTTATCATAGATATTTGAGTTTAATTAGTAAAATCTAATATAGATTTGAATAATTTAATATTTAACTAATGGAGAGAAATATGATAAATCTAAAACGTACTTTAGTGACGGCAGTCGTAGTTTTCACTGCCCATCTAGTTTTTGTTGGTTCCACTCTTGCTGCTGATACACCAGTAATTCAAGCAGTTACTCACGCAGGTTTTGGTGGTGGAACAGATGTAACTACTAGAATGATGCTATTAAGGGCCAGAAAAGCTCTTAAGCAAGATATGCAATTAGTAAATAAAAAAGGTGGAGGTGGAGCCGCATCTATGGAATATATGATGACCTTGCCTGCTGATGGTCAACACACCTTAACATGGACTACTGGACATGCGGTGTCAATGGCATTAGGTAAGACAGATGTTAAGCTTAGTGATATGAGGCCACTTGCTAGAGGAACCGACGACCCACAACTTTTTGTTGTGAATTGCAAGGCAGATATTAAAGATGCCAATGTATTTATAAATACTCAAAAAACTAAATCCTTAACTTATGGAACTACTCATACAGGCGGTATTGATGATGTAAGTGCTGTTGCGTTTACAAAAAAAGGTGGTTTAATGGATCCTAAAATTGTTGCTTTTAAGGGTGTAGCGCCTATTAAGGTAAACCTAATCAAAGGTGACATTGATGTTGGTGTTTTAAACTTAGGAGAAGCGTTAACTGAAATCAATGAAGGCCAACTTTGTGTTGCTATAGTTCTAGCAAATAATAGGATGGCTAAAATTGGTGATGTTCCAACTGCTTTAGAATTAGGGATTCCAGTCTCATTATCTACTGTTAGAGGATTTGTTACTAAAGCAGGAGTTTCAGATGAGAGAGCAGCAGAACTTGAAGCAGGAATGTTGAAGGCCATGAATCATAACTATTTCAAAAATTTCTTAACTGAAATTGGACTTGATGATACTAGTGTTGTTGGGGCTGATGAGTGGGGTAAACAAATGGAGTCTATGCTTGCTGATATGACTGCTGCATTAAAAGACTTAGGCTACATTAAATAAACTTACTTGTGAACTAAGTTCATTGCAATGAAACATATGCAAAGAAATAATGAGAGGGCGATTAAAAAAAAATCGCCCTCTTTTTTAAATGATGCTTCAATAGTATCTTTTGTAATAATTATTTTTTCTTTATTTTTATTTTATCTTACTTTTAATTTTGATGAAGTTCCTCCAATATTAAATAGGGGAATACAACCAGCCACTTTCCCTAAAGGATTATTAATAATAATAATGTCTTTAACTTCAATTCTTTATTTCTTTTCGCTAAAAAACCCTTGGAAAAAGCAAGAAACTTTACCAAAAACTTTTTCTTATACTTTGATAATTCTTATTTTGTTTGCAATTATCGCAAAAACACTAGATTTTTTCTTGGGGCTTTCTTTTCTTTCTTTTACTATTTCGTATCTTTGGGGAGAAAGAAGAAAACTGTTACTTTTTTTTGTTACCGTTATTTTTCCATTGTTAGTCTTTATATTTTTTGAAACAATCTTAAATTTACGCTTTCCAGGCGGAATATTAACTGATTTATATTATAGGTAATATATGGAAAATTTTATATATATGTTGGCACCATTATTGAGTATTGAGCTTTTTCTCGTGCTTTTTTTTGGAACATTAGCAGGTTTGATATTGGGAGTATTGCCTGGATTGGGGCCAACAACAGGCGGCGCTTTGATATTGCCTTTTACTATCCCTATGGACCCCTTGTCAGCAATAATACTTTTGACTACAATTTATTGCGCAGGAACCTACGGAGGAGCAATAACAGCAATATTAATTAATACCCCTGGAACTCCAGCAGCAGCAGCAACATGTTTGGATGGTTATCCCTTAGCTCAAAAAGGGGAAGCAGGCCGTGCATTAGGTTTAGCAACAATAGCCAGTGTTTTTGGTGGAATTTTTAGTGTTGTCATACTTGTGCTTTTTGCTCCTATGCTAGCAAAAATTGCTTATCAGTTTGGACAACCAGAATATTTTGCTTTGGCCATATTCGGATTAACGATGCTTTCATCGATAGGAGAAGGCACCCCAATAAAAAATTTAATTGCTGCCGCTTTTGGTATTTTAATTTCAACTGTGGGCTCAGATTTCATGACTTCAGTGGATCGATTCACTTTTGGTGTTAATATATTAACAGAGGGGATAGGCTTTATACCTGTAGTTGTCGGGCTTTTTGCGATTAGTGAAATGTTAGTTCAATCAACTTTATTGAATCAGACCTTCAATAGAGTTACTTTAGACGCCCTAAAACTCCCAACACTAGATGACGTTAAATCAACCTGGAAAACTATATTAAGGTCATCAGGAATTGGGGCTTTTATCGGAATACTTCCGGCTGAAGGCGGTACTGTTGCCTCCTTGATAGGCTACTCTGAAGCCAAAAGATGGTCAAAAAATCCTCAAGAATTTGGTAAAGGATCTATTGAAGGTATTACTGGAGCTGAGGCAGCTAACAATGCTGCTACTGGCGGAGCGATGGTTCCTACGCTAGCATTAGGAATTCCGGGTAGCGCTACTACAGCGGTAATATTAACCGGTTTAATCGTTCATGGAGTTAGACCAGGTCCTTCTTTATTTAGAGAGCAACCAGATTTTCTATATGGAATATTTGGGGCAATGTTATTTGCTAACATTATATTCTTTATTCTAGGTTTCTTTGGAGCAAAAATATTTGCTAGAGTGACTTTAATACCAAATAAATTGCTTTGGCCAATGGTTTTTGTGTTGTCTGTTTGTGGAACATATTCTTTGAATCAATCTTTGATGGATGTTTGGATTATGTTAGCTTTTGGTATTATCGGTTTTTTTATGAGAAGGTTTGGTTTTTCTTTGGTTCCAGTAATAATAGGGTTAATTTTAGGAGAGTTGGTTGAAGGAACCTTAAGGCAATCATTAGTAATTTTTGATGGAAACTGGTTCATGTTTCTTACAAGGCCAATAGTTGTGACTTTCTTAATATTTTCAATCGCCGCTTTGCTTGTTCCTTATCTTAGAGGGGAAAAAAATAACTAACCCGAAAAATAGATAAGATTTATTAAAAATCTATCTAATGATAAACTTGAAAAATAATTATTATTAATAGGAAAATTAATTGAATTTGAACATGATTAAGCCACGTATCGCAATTGTGCCCGGGGACCCCTCTGGAATTGGTCCAGAACTGATTGCAAAATTGTTGGATGATGTGGGTGTGATGGATGCAGCCAACATTATTTTGGTTGGTGATAGCCATTTATGGTTACAAGGCGCAGAGCAGGCAGGTCTACCTGTCATATTAAATACTATTACCGAGACAGATATCGCTAACCAAGAAGGTACTCACCACATTGAGATGTCCACCATAGAGCCGTCCGACATCCAAATTGCGACAATAACCATAGCAAGCGGTCGTAGCTCTCTACGCTGCTTGGACAAAGCGTTGGATCTGGCCCAAGCCGGTCTGGTTGACGGTGTACTCTTTGCGCCATTCAATAAGGCTGCAATGACTAGTGCTGGTCTGAATGCTGAAGACGAACATATATATATGGCCCGCTATCTAGGCTTCGACGGCTATCATAGCGAAATCAACGTGTTGGATGATCTGATGACTACACGTGTTACTAGCCATATCGGACTGAAAGACGTGGCTGCCAACATTAACCAAGATGGCATCTTACAAGCTGTAAATCTGGCCAATGACACCCTGCGTCTTGCTGGTAAAAAATATCCCATAATTGCCGTAGCGGCACTGAACCCACACGCAGGCGACAATGGTAAATTTGGACGCGAAGAAATTGATATTCTGGAGCCTGCTATTGCAAAGGCGCAAGCCAATAAGATAAATGTCACTGGTCCTTGGCCCTCGGATACTATTTTTTTGAAAGCAAAACGGGGCGAGGTGGATGCGATTGTGACGATGTATCACGATCAAGGTCAAATTGCAATTAAACTCTTGGGGTTTGAACGGGGTGTAACCCTTGCCGGAGGCTTGCCCATTCCAGTGGCGACTCCAGCCCACGGTACTGCCTTTGATATTGCGGGCAAGAACGAAGCAAACGTTAGTGCAACGCGACAAGCTTTTGATCTGCTAGTGAGTATGGCGATGATGCATCGCACAGATCGTGATGTAACCTAGGAAGAGACACTCATGACAAAGATTAAATCAATCCGTACTTGAGTTTAGAGCTAGAAGACTGATTCAAGCTATAAAAGGAGATAAAGGAGTCTGTCCTTGTTGTGGTAATGATTTAGTAGCTAAGTGTGGGGAAGTTTATATTCATCATTGGGCACATAAGAAGAAGTGTTGGTGTCTATAGTTCTCGGGTATGATTTGAATACTTACTGACAATAGAAAGGAGAAAGAAATGAGATTTCTGACAACATTCAAAAAAACCAAAGAATGCAGCTTTGAAAGCTGGCTGAAACTAGTTGATGACTTACAACCTCATATGCAAAAAAATGGGCTAAAACTAATAGTGGCAACGGAAACCGAAGATGGAACAAGAATTTATGATATAGCTGAAGCGGAAACCATGGAAGGCGTCGAAGCATTTATGTCTGACCCAGAGGTAATTCGAATGAGACAAGAAGCCGGTGTAGATACTGATAGCCAAGAAGTAATCAACGCCGTAAGTGAATATCACATCTTTCAGAATTAATGTATTGGGCTTTGAATTAACTCTGTTAGTTCTTTTAAAGCCCAATACATGAAGTTCGGCTATATATTAATATAACCTCCCTCATACATCAAACGAAATTTGGACTTTGGCCTGCAATTTATAGCTACGATAAAAGTCCATATTTACTCTCTTACTTTAAATCATCAACTTTAATAAATACTTTGAATTCATTTTGAATAGATAATATAATAAAGATAAGTTTATATTATAAATATTTATTTATATGAAGATAACTAAAAGGGAAAGAGAATTACTAAGATTAATTAACTCTAACCCTATGATAAGTCAAGATCAGCTTGCTCAAAAGTTAGATATTACTCGTTCATCTGTTGGTGTTCATATTTCGAATATGGTGAGAAAAAACCTGATTAAAGGCAGAGGTTACGTAACACACTCAGAGTCATATGTTTCTGTAATAGGTGGTTCAAATATAGATCTTCAAGGCTCTACTGACAATCCTCTTGCTCTAAATGATTCAAATCCAGGTGAAATTTCTATGTCAACTGGAGGTGTAGGAAGAAACATTGCTGAAAATTTATCTCGAATCTCTATCGCCTCAAAAATGTTTTCTTATGTTGGCTCAGATGCTTTAGGGGAGTTTTTAATTGAAAAAACTCAAAACGCTAATGTTGATACCTCTTATATTAAAAAACACAACACATTGCCAACAAGTCAATATTTGTCAGTACTAGACGACAATAATGATATGTTGGTATCAATATCTGATATGAGAATTATTAATGAAATGAGTATCGAAGATATAAAAAGTTGGAGCAACACTCTCAATCAAAGCTCTGTTATAGTAGTTGACACAAATATTCCTACTAAAGTAATCCAATACATTACAGATGAATACAGCCATATACCATTATTTTTGGATCCAGTATCGATCGCTAAAGCTTCAAAAATAATTGATATTATTGGTAAATTTCATACAGTTAAGCCTAATAGATTGGAAGCCGAGCTTATTACTGGAATAAAAATTACAGATAAGCAAAGCATGCTTAAAGCTGCACAAAACTTATTTGAAAGAGGGTGTAAGCAAATATTTATGACATTAGGGAAAGAGGGTGTGTTTTATTACGACGGAATTGAGTATGGAGAATATTGCCAACGAAATACTGAAGTTAATAGTGCAAACGGAGCAGGAGATGCTTTTACAGCTGGAATAGTCTATGGATTTTTAAAATTAGATAGTATCAAGAAAACTGCAAAATATGCCACAGCCGCTGCAGCAATAGCTTTAAAAAGTAGAAACACGATTAGTGATGATATGTCAGCAAAAAATATTGAACTTATATTAAAGGAAAATAAAATTGAAACTAAATGATTACTTAGATATCCATCCTGATGTAGAAGAAGCTATAAAAAACAAGTTGCCGATTGTAGCACTTGAATCTACTATTATCTCTCACGGTATGCCTTACCCAAAAAATATAGAAACAGCACTAATGGTTGAAGATACAGTGCGCTCCAATAATGCAATTCCAGCAACTATTGCAATAATTAATGGGCGCTTAAAGGTAGGCCTTAGCAACAAAGAAATTGAATTTTTAGCAACAAATAATAAAGTCAGAAAAATTTCAAGGAGGGACCTTGCTATTGCTGTCTCTAAAAAACTATCTGGCTCTACAACAGTAGCATCCACTATGATCATTGCTAAGTTAGCAAAAATAGCTGTATTTGCAACCGGCGGGATAGGTGGTGTACATAGAGGTGCAGAAAAAACATTTGATATCTCTGCAGACCTTGAAGAACTTTCAAAAACGAACGTGTGCGTTGTTTGTGCTGGACCAAAGGCGATACTTGATATTGGATTAACTCTCGAGTACCTTGAAACCAAAGGTGTGCCAGTGATTGGCTATAAAACTTCAGAATTGCCAGCCTTTTACTCATCAAAGTCAGGATTTAATGTTGACTATAGGGTTGACGCAGCACTAGATATTGCAGAAATATTAAAGACAAAATGGGACCTTTCAATCAAAGGAGGTGTATTGGTAACAAACCCTATACCAATAGCATTTGAACTGGAGTTAGTGATGATGAATAAAGCAATAAATGAGGCGATTATTGAGGCCGATAAAGAAAAAATTATAGGCAAAGATATAACACCCTATTTATTATCAAAAGTCAATGAATTAACTGAGGGTAAAAGTCTAGATGCAAATATCAAGTTGATACAAAATAATGCAGCTTTAGCAGCAAAAATTGCGACACACTACATAAAAATAACATAGAAAATCCCTAATATTTAATATCTTGCTTTTTTTAAAAAAAAGGTTAAAAAATAAGATATTAAAATAACAAAAATTTCTTACAAATTTCTATGAAGTTTTGCCAACAATTGTCAGCTTATTTAAGAGTCAAAGAGTACACCGGTCGTCAACTCTATAAGGACATGTTTGAACAGGCAATCCTTTGTGATCAAGGTGGTTATGATAGTGTCGGTTTAACTGAGCATCATTTAATCAATATCTTAATGATGCCTGCCCCCCTTCAGTTTGCTGTGAAAATTGCAGAAGCTACAAAAAATATTAAAATAATTACCGCTGTAGCAGTTTTGCCGATTCATGATATGAGGATTTTTGCTGGTGAAGTGATTGCTTCTCAAATGTTTACCGATGATCGATTAATTTTAGGTGTTGGTAGGGGTGCATTTGCTTATGAAATGGCACACTTAAGTACCCCTCTTGAGGATAGTCGAGACAAGTTTAATGAATCCCTTGATGTATTAAGAGCACTCCTTTCAGAGGAAGAGGTGTCATGGAAAGGTAAGTACTATAATTTTGAATCTTTGACGGTAATGCCTCGCCCGATGACGACAAATGGACCTCCTATTATGATGGCCGTTCTTAACCCACAAGGAATTTATGCTTGCACCAAAAGAGGCTTTCATATTATGACAACTCCTCTTTCAGGAGACCATCAGCTAATGCTCGATCAAGTGGACGGTTTTGTTCGAGCTAAAGCTGAACTTAAAGACAAAGGTAAGGATTTAACTTTGTCTCTTTCTAGGGTTGCCTATGTCGCTAAAAATGATTCAGACAGAAAAGAAAAACTTGAGATGGCTTACGAATACTATTCTAGGTTTGATAATGTTTTTACAGGCCCAGGTATAGTTAATAATGGCATGATTGAAATCTTACCTAGAAAGCAAAGCATCGAAGAGTTAGATCAAAGTATATTAATCTGTTCAGCTGATGAAATGATCGATAAGCTCTCACCATACAAAGAGGTAGGTATTGACCGCGTAATCCTTAATATGAATTTCGGTGCCAACCACAAAGACACAATGGATTCAATTCAAAGCTTTTCTGAGAAAGTGATACCTCATTTTTCAACAGATGTAAAGCCAACGTGAACAGTAAATGACTAGTATTGATTGTAGTTACTCTATCAAAGGCTCCGGTCCAGCAATTGTTTTTGTTCACGGTATTGGAGCACGAAAAACGGCATGGAATAAAGTCTGTAAATACTTGGAGAAAGACTTTACTTGTGTTTGCTATGACCTAAGGGGGCATGGTGATTCATCTAAAGGCATGCTTCCATATAGCCTTGAAGCGCTAGTTGATGATGTGGAGTCACTTAGGCAAAAACTTGGTATTCAAAAGATTCATATTGTTGGTCACTCACTCGGCGGAATGATTGGTCCTGCATACGCCTTATCTTTTCCTGAAAATGTAGTTTCCATTTCCATACTTAGTAGTGCAGCATTTCGAACTATGGATGATAAAAGTAAAGTTAATGCCGTTTTACAAAGTATGAGAGATAAAGGAATTGGCCCAATCTTAAGTACGCTTACTGATAGATGGTTTACTGATGATTTTATAGAGAAAAGATCTATCGACGTTGAGTTACGATTGCAGCAAGTTATTGATACAGACCCCGATGTTTTTTTAGAGGTATTTCGAATCTACGCTGAAACAGAAATGTCACCCTGGCTCAGTGAAATAAATCAGCCATGTCTTGTCCTTACCGGTGAAAATGATGGCGGCTGTAGTCCAAGGCTTAACCAACTTATTGCAGATAGTTTGCCAAATTCTGAGCTCTGTATTTTGAAGAACTTTAAACACTCACTGTTAATTGAGGCGCCCGATAAGGTCGGAGAAAGAGTTCGTGAATTTCTTTTAAAGCAGACAGTATTTTGATAATTACAAGCGCTATAGTTATTTAAAGAATCAATCAAGATAATACTAAAGATTCCAATAAGCAATCCAAAAAGTTACCACCTTTTTGTAATTGATCAAGGCTAATATATTCGTTTGCTTTGTGTGCTTGATCAATATTGCCAGGCCCACAGACTAGGGTAGGGATGCCAAGCCTTTTTTGAAATAGTCCTCCTTCGCTACCAAATATCACTTTACTGTGAGCATCATTATCAAGTAGCCCCTTTACATAAGCAACAAACTCTATACCTGGATCGGTTAGTAGGCCTGGATAAGTTGCTAGCGTTTCAAAATCAAAGCCTGTATCAGAATCAATTAAGTGCATCTCGTTTTCTAGATGATCTCTTGCAAAGTTCTCAATTTGATCTAATAAATGCTGTGGATCTTCTTCGTAAAGGTGTCGAATTTCAAAGTCAAACTGGCACAAATTAGGCACAATATTGAGCGCCGTTCCACCACCTACAACGCCAGTATGAAGGGTTGTATAGGGTACCTCATAGTCCTTATCAAAGGGCCCATTTTGTGCTTTTTCATGAGCTAATTTTCGAATATATACGATTAACTCTGATGCGAAATCTATTGCATTAACTCCTAAAGGGGATTGCCCAGAGTGACAGGCGTGGCCTCTTACTTTGACTCGAGTTGCGTGCTTACCTTTGTGGCCAATAACAACCTCCATGCCGGTTGGCTCACCGATAATGCAGCAGCTTGGTTTGATGGGTTGATGTTCTAATAAATCCAGCATTCTCTGAACACCAACGCAACCTATCTCCTCATCATAAGAGAACGCTAAATGGATGGGTTTTGTGAGTTCTGTAGATACCATCTCTGGAACGCGACTTAATACTAGAGCAATAAAACCCTTCATATCAGCGCTACCACGTCCATAAAGCTTGTCACTAGATTCTGTTAATGAAAATGGATCAGTATCCCAGTCCTGACCAGCAACAGGCACCACATCGGTGTGACCTGAGAGCATCACTCCACCAATATCAGTTCTTCCAATGGTTGCATAGAGGTTGGCCTTTTTTCCGCTCTCGTCATGTATCAAGGTTGAGTCAATGTCATAACTTGATAAATATGACTGAATGAATTCTATTAATTCAAGGTTAGAGTTATAGCTGGTGGTGTCAAACCCAACTAATGTTTTTAAAAGTTCAACCGCTTTACTGTCTTTCTCTGATGCTGAAGGGAAGGGCATCCTAGAGATCTCCAGAAACACCATAGCTTGGGGCACTTCTAGGATCGAGAGCGCGAGTATTGTAATCCATCATTTGTTCTTCGTAGTTTCGCCACAGGTCTATAAGTTTATCAATTGGCTTCTCATCAGCCCAATCCACTCTTAAATCAACCAGTGGCCAAGAGTGCTCATGTGCAACCTTGATTCCAGCCGAGTGAATAGGGCCTTCTTCGCCGCCTGCATCAAGACCAGCTTTTAAGGCCAGTAGTAAACGCTCAGCAAGGTGAAGGTCTGAGTGCTTCGTAAAATTATCAACTATAGCCTGAGGTATCTCAGTACTGATTAACAAATTGCCAGCTGCAATACAACCACCACCTTGAGCTACTGCGTTCGTACCAAGCGTTTTTGAGCCAGAAAAGCTCGAACTTTGACCTTTGTTATCAATCACAGTTAATTGACGGTAATCGATGAATTTACGATCCTTAGTAACCATTTGAATGGCTTGTTCTGGGCTTGATCCCTTAGCAATTAAATCTAGCATTGCATTACCCAGGCTTGGGTCAGTAATATTTTGAGTGCTTGCAGCACCAACGCCAGCTCTAACCCAGGGACAGCGACTCGCTACACATATACTCGAGGAGGTGATAGAAACACCAACCATACCCGTTCTTTCACAAAAACCTGCAACAGAAAAAGTCATAACTTACTCTCCTTTTAGTTGTCTTTATTTAGTATTTATTCATCCTCTGGAATCATTGCCTCAACATCAATTTCCATCATCATCTCTGGTACCGCTAATCCTTTAACAATTAATCCAGTTGAACAGACATGAATACCTTTAAGCCATCGACCAACTACCTCGTATACCTCTTCACGATATTCACGCTCAGTGATATAGATGGTTACCTTGCAGATATGTTCCAACTTTGAGCCCGACTCTTCAAGTAGAACCTTGACGCAACTCATCGCATTTTCAGTTTGCGCTCTAGCATCTCCAATACCGGTAATATTACCATCCAAGTCAAAACAGGTTTGTCCTCTTAAAAAGACACGGTTTCCAGCCTTAACAGCCATACAAAGGTCGTTATCCATCCCTTTGCCAGGGTACATTTGTGCGGTGTTAAATTTTCTAATTCTTTGGTGTGCCATTACTTCTCCATTATAAATCTATTTAGTTCTATGTGTTTTGTAGCTTAGAGGTGTTTTCTGAAGCGTCATACTCCAGATAATTACGTCTCAAGGTTATCTGGTCAGCTAGAAACTTAGCGTCCTGCCAGACACCCCAGATAAAGGATGAGCCTCGACGTGACTGCCACGGCAATCCAAGAAAATAAACCCCCGACTCAGCTGAAATACCGCGCTCATGTTTCGGCTTGCCTTTTTCATCTAACGCGTCAACCTTTAACCAGCTGTAATCAACATCAAAACCTGTTGCCCAGACAATTGAGTTTATCCCAGCTTCTTCAAGATTCAGCTCAAGAATGGGATCAGTTACACACTTTGGGTCTGGCAAGACTTTGCGTGCTTCAGGCTCTTCTGGAAAATCAAGACCATTACGGATCACATAAGCATCTGCTTGGTCAAGTAGAGATAAGGTATATGCATTTCCGTTAGCAATATTTTTTGCAAGGTCACTGGCGAAGTGCATCAGATTATTCTTAAACGACTTCGTTCTTCCAAGAAGCGTAATTCCCTGTCCAGCAAGGCGACGGAAGTCAACTGTATGTCCGCCATGAGCACCACTCACAGCTATGGTGACATGATCCATATCTGGATCTTTGGTTATAGCCTCCCATTTACCGAGAACGCCTAACCACCAGACAAAATCACGTCCACGATAGCTCCGCGGAGGAAGATCATGTGGGCCGACAGAGAGATATACAGACTTACCTGCAAGTAATAACTCATCAGCGATCTGTGCCCCTGATGATCCTGCTCCTACAACCAGAACTGCACCTTCAGGCAACTGCTCAGGATTGTAATAGTCTTTAGAATGAATCTGAGTAATTGTTTCATTTGTAGGTACAAGGTTTGGAATCAAAGGGCACTGAAAAGGCCCAGTTGCAGCAACCACATTGTTAGCTTCGATCACGCCGTGTGAAGTTTCAACTCTAAATCCTGGGCGTCCATCATTCCTTTTGACCTCTAAAACCTCTACACCACAGTGGATAGGGGCATTAATCATATCAGCATAGGCAACAAAATAGTCCGCAACCTGCTCCTTAGTAGGAAATCCATTGGGATCAAAATCGGGGAACTTCATATTTGGAAATCGATCATGCCAGGCTGGTCCATTAGCAACCAGAGAGTCCCATCTCTCAGAACGCCAGCGCTCTGCAATCCTACTCCTCTCAAGAACGAGATGAGGTATATTTGCGTTGCTTAGATGCTCACTCATGGCAATTCCAGCTTGCCCTGCACCGACCACGACTGTATCTATCTTTTCAGTCAACATTGTTTATTCCTTTTTAAACTTTACAAGAGTGATGAGAATTTAATAGCACTTATAAAAAGCCGTCATTCGATAAATCACTAATGGTCTCAGTAATGCTTTCTCGCAAAATATTTACCATCTTATCAACATCTTTTCGAGTCATCACGAGTGGCGGTGACATAACATTCATATGAGCTAATGGCCTAACTATGAGGCCACGATTTTGACAATGATTGGCGATACGCGTCCCAACTTCAGCATCTTCATGAAGAAGTTCTTTTGTTTGTTTATTGGCAACATTTTCGATACACATCATAAATTTTCTACCACGTACCTCACCAACAATATCGAGGTCCTCTAGAGTTTTTAGTTGCTTCTCAAAGTAATCACCAACATCGTTTACGTGTTCACAAAGATTCTCTCTTTCCATAATTTCAATATTCTTTAACCCCGCCGCACAACAAACAGGATGACCAGAATAAGTGAATCCGTGAGTAAATAAAGCGCCTTTGGCCTGAGGGATGCTAATTACATCATAAATATCGTCCGATAGTATTGTTGCGCTAAGTGGGAGATAGCCAGAGGTTAATCCTTTAGCGCAAGTGATGATATCTGGTTGTAAATCAAACTCATCTTTTGAGGCAAACATATGACCTAATCTTCCAAATCCAGTAACTACTTCATCGGAAACATAAAGTACGCCATATTTATTACAAACCTCTTGGGTTTTGCGGTGATAGCCTAGTGGAGGAACAATAACACCTCCTGCACCAAAAATTGGCTCAGCAAAAAAAGCGGCAACATTATCAGCACCAAGTTCTAATATTTTGTCCTCTAACTCTACTACCTTAGAGTCACAAAAATCCTCTAAACTCATACCTTCTGTTCGTCGATAGGGGTTTGGACAACTAATATGATGCACCATTTGATTGTCAACATCAAAACCAACATGATCGAACTCAACACCAGTAATCGACATTGCCATATAGGTACTACCGTGATAGCCATCAATTCGACTTATAATTTTTTTCTTACTGGTTTGTCCCAATTGGTTAAAGTAAAAGTGAATAATGCGAACAGCAGTATCATTGGCAACAGAACCACCACAACCATAAAACACATGATTTAAATTACCGGGCGCTAATTCAGCTAGCTTTGAAGCTAAAGCAGCAGCTGGCGGTGTAGTATGATGACCAAAGGTAGAGAAGTATGGAATTCGTTTTGCTTGCTCAGCAATAGCATCTGCCATCTCTTCACGGCCATAGCCAATGTTTACACACCAAAGACCGCCAATTCCATCCATATATTGCCTTCCTTCACTGTCAGTCAGAGTTATTCCAGATCCATCAGTCAGGACCAGAGAGCCCTCATCTTTAAACGTTGAAAAGTCAGTCCATGGATGAATAAAATGATCTTTATCTTGCTGCCAGGTAGTCTTTTGCTCAACATTCATAGTAAATTCTCCACATTTTTTTAATCAATATAATTATCTTTAACACCACAGTTTACGGCATTATTATTTAATATTTAAACGTTCCATACCATTCAGGATAAAAGACAATAGAGGCTAATACAAGTACCTGTATTAATATAAAAGGTATCACACCTTTATAGATATCTGTTGTTTTAATACCACTTGGAGCAACTCCTTTTAAATAAAACAAGCTGAAACCAAATGGTGGTGTTAAAAATGAAGTTTGAAGATTCATAGCTATTAAAATGGCAAACCAGATAGGGTTAATGCCTATTACTTCTGAAATTGGCACCAATATTGGAACAATAATATAAGAAATTTCAACAAAATCAATAAAAAATCCTAAAACTAAAATAACAAGCATTGAAATTATAATGAAGCCCCATTTATCACCTGGAAAGCTGAGCATAAAGTTCTCTATTAATAAGTCACCCCCAGTATAGGTAAAGACCATAGAAAATGCAGTAGCACCAATCAAAATAGCAAAAACCATTGCGGTTATTTTTACCGTTTCCTTGGAAGATTCCATCAACATTGAAAATGAAAATTTTCTATATAAGAAAGCTAATATTACGGCACCAACACAGCCAATAGCGGATGATTCTGTAGGGGTTGCAATGCCTGCAAAAATAGATCCTAAAACAATAATAATTAATGATAATGGTGGAATAATTGAAAATAATGCTGAAATGACTTGGCTTTTTTTACTCTCACCTTCTTGTCTTTGAATTCTAACTGCTGGGGCTATTTGTGGGTTCAAATAGGCTACTATCAAAATATAGATTGTATAGGCTGCAACTAGAACTAGACCAGGAAAAAGTGCAGCTTTAAACAAATCTCCAACAGGCACATTAAAGACATCTCCGAGAATAATAAGAACAATAGAGGGTGGTATGATTTGACCTAAGGTTCCTGCTGCACATATAGTTCCAGTTGCTAATCCTTTTGAATAATTATGCTTCAACATGACCGGCAAAGAAATAACACCCATAGCTACAACACTGGCGCCAACTACCCCTGTAGATGCTGCCAACAAAGATCCGACTAAAACAGTGCTAATAGCCAGGCCGCCTCTAATTTCGCCAAATAGATAACCCATAGATTCAAGTAGGCGTTCTGCTAATTTAGTTTTTTGCAGGAT
>ENA-OSJC01001287-OSJC01001287.1-marine-metagenome-genome-assembly--contig:-NODE-1287-length-20978-cov-5.303574_pt1 | contig 20978 bp, 19 predicted proteins | sample MGYA00237885_ERZ534234 | MGnify/ENA primary metagenome ERZ534234 (study PRJEB26413, sample SAMN06343907) | marine metagenome | isolation source: coastal waters | place: Atlantic Ocean: West Antarctic... | reverse complement strand
AATTTGCAAGAAGTTAAATCAAGAGGCTCTCAAATGATTGTTTTTGAAGATGAAAATTCAAATGTTCAAAAAATGGAGGCAATGGAAGTTATCCCAATTACCTCAAATCTAGGACGTATAACTGCGCCAATTATATTTACGATTCCTTTGCAACTCTTAAGTTATCATGTCGCTCTAATAAAGGGCACGGATGTCGATAAACCTAGAAATTTAGCAAAATCTGTAACTGTGGAGTAGTCTTGATTGTAACCCTTTAGACGTCAATTTTTATACTTTTGATTAACTTCAGTAGTAGAATTACCACATAGTTAAAAAACATCCTATTATGTCAAATATTAAATATCTATTAACTAAGATGAGGTGGCTTGTCTTAGTTTTGGGTCTATTATGTCGTCCTAGTTGTGGAACCATAGCCAAAATTTGCTAATGAAGATTCAACAACAACTAAATCTCTTTTATCACTCTTTTTGAACCCTCTGCGTCCATGAGTAAAACGTTTATTATCTAACATGATAAGATCATTTTTCTTCCATTCCATATCATATGTAAGCTCCTTAGACTTCTCTTTGACTTCATCTAAGATATTTTGAGGTATTTTTCTACCATCAATAGTAGCCCATTCTAATATATTAGGATCCGTTTCTCTATACAAAATATGGTTAGCAAAGCACATTTTATTTTGCAAACGACTTGGATGGACAGCAAATCTAACTTGAGTAATACTTAATAAGCCGTTAGAAAGATCAAGCAAACCATCACCCGCACCTTGTTGATTTATAAGCCATTTTTTTGTACCGTTCCCAATTTTCTTTTCAGAAATTGGTATTCGCAATTTATATTTAATGGGGTTAAGTAAAAAAAAGTTTTTTGTTTCGTAACTTAAATTATCCCAAAGCTTTATTCCATCACAAAGCGTTGTACATCCTCTTCCATCTGTATTGAATTCATTACAAAAAAACCAAATTATTTCTGGATAATCTGGAGCATAACTCCCATCCGAGTGCAATGACATTTCTTCAAAATTGTCATAATCTTCTTTCCAGTCCTGATCTTTTTTCCTTACTAAATCTAAGCTGTGTTTGTCTTTTTTCCCATCTCTATTAGCTCTTAATAGAGCATCATGACTATCATAATCTACGTTACGTATTAATTTTTGCCCCATTCTGCTTGATCTTCTTAAAGCATCATTTCCATAGCGAAGAGTATATAAATCTGTTATTTCAGTAATATCTTCAGGCTTTAAATTAAAATCTCTAAATAGAATTACACCATTTTTTTCAAAGATTTTAACAATTACATCATAATCTAAATCACGTATATTTTTAATATCAGAGGGGTTTACAATAACCCCTCCTCCAAAAAAATTTTCAGAAATAATTTTTAAAGTTGCCATAATAACTCTCGTTTAATTAAGTTTTAACGAACTTAAAAAATCTTACTCAAAAAATTCCTATTTCTACTTTATCAATATTCTAACTAAATAGTCATTTTATTAATTTTTAAATCGTGCTGACTTTAGGGAAGTTTGGATTATGACTTTTGAATATTAGATCTTTTGGATTAACCATGTCTTCTTGACTAAATATATCAGATGCTAATTCAGGTTTAAAAATCGATGTTCCATAATTAGTTAGATATTTTTTAACAAAATCTCTATCTTCTCCAGCTAAACATAATTGACTATTATCATGAAATGGCTTATATCTAAAGCCTTCTTCTGAAATTTCTTTCAGTGAATTTTCATAAATATTTCCTATTTTAATATGAACATATGGACAGACTAATACATCTCCCAATGGAGTAATATACAGTCTATTAACTGTATTACATCCTAGAAGCTTTTCACTTTCTTGATCAAAGGGATTCCAAAGATTTCTTAATACATTTCCATATTCTTTTCTTTTCTTTAACAAATGTTCTTTGTCTTGTTCATCAACCATAACTTCTGTTACATTCTTCCAAAGTCCACCAGGTGTAGCAACATTAACCAAGGTTGTATAGCCTTTTGATTTAGAGTATTTGAGCATATTTTCAACATCATCTGAAAGGGCATTATAATGACCTACAGTAATGTTTAGATATGGCTCAATACCGACTGCTTTTACATGTTCTAAGGCTTCAATTGCTCTTTGCCATGATCCTACGCGTCCTCTAAAATCATCATGTACTTCAGCCTCCATACTATCTATACTAACGGAAACACGACTAACTTTTGCTGCCTTTAGTTTCTTTGCTATATCTCTATCTAATCGATAACCGTTAGTTGTTACATACAGATAAAATCTTTCAGGTCTAATAGCTTCTAATGCTTCAAATAGAAGCTTTGGCTTCATTAGAAGCTCTCCACCCTGTAAATCATATTCAAAAATCCCCTGATCATGAGCCTCATCAGAAATTCTTGCTAAAGTATCATTTGATAGTCGCTCTGTTATATGATCATTCAATGGAGAATTTGTAAAACAATGCCTACATTTTAAGTTGCATGCATTGTTTAAATTTATATCAATACCACGCTGCTTAGTTCCTATAAGTCCATCATTTTTCATCACGGCCTTACGGAAGCTAATTAGTTTCTTTGCAGCAATTGGGTTATCAAAAATCGACATTTTTTCTTTCTCCTGTAAATAATTCTTTAAATAGAAACTTCATATTTCATTAGTATCTCAATACCTTTATTATAAGATGAAAATTCAATAATATCATCAATATCCATTGATATTTCAAAAACCTCTTCTAGATCTGCAACCAGTGACATATGTCCGATTGAATCCCATGCTGGTATTGAGTTATATTCTATATTTTTTTCAAACGCACTTTCATCAATTGTAAAGCTGGTCATAAAACACTGTTTGTACTTATCCAAATTACTCATAAAAATAAACCTTTATATTAACTTATAAAAAACATTACTTAAAATATTCGCTTATCACTAATGAATCCTATTATGGAATCAATAATTCCAGACACTGTCAAACCAGCATTCTTTAGTAATTCTTCATAATCATTAGATTTTCCATATTGATCTGGAAGCCCTAATATCAAATGAGGCGGCGCATTTTGTATTGCTGTTTTTACTTCTGCCACTGCACTTCCTAATCCACCAATAATGCTATGCTCTTCAAGCGTGACGACCATTTTCGCATAACTACATACTTTTTGTATCATTTCTGCATCTATTGGTTTTATAGTATGCATATCAATCACAGCCACAGATAGACCTTGCCCTTTTAGTTCATTTGCAACTGACAAGGATTTATGAACCATAGTACCAGTTGAAAAAAGCACTATATCTTTACCCTCAACAAGAGTAATGGATTTTCCTATCTCAAAGTCATAGTCATCTGAATATACTGCTGGATTACTACTTCCACCAGTAAGTCTAATATAAACTGGCCCATTATATTCTACTGCTGCAGAAAGCGCTTTAGCAGTTTCTGTACAGTCTGCTGGAGATAATACAATTATATTAGGTATCGATCTCATTATAGATAGGTCTTCTATGCAGCTATGAGTGAAACCTAATGAACCTTGAACAACACCACTGGCTAACCCAATCATCTTAACATTTTGAACCATATAACCAAGATTAACTTTTATTTGTTCACAACACCTCATTGTCTGGAATGGTGCAAAGGTTGTTGTAATAACTACATGGCCCTCACTTGCCAGTCCTGCAGCTATTCCCATCATATTTTGTTCAGCAATACCACATTCAATATATTTATCAGGAAAAGTTCTTTTGAATCTTTCCAGGCCTGCAGAAGTTGACGTATCTGCAGATAAAATCATCAGCTCATCAAGCTCATTTCCTAGATCTAAAGCAGCCATTCCAAAAGTTGCTCTAGCTCCAATTTTTGACCATAGTCCAGCTTTTGACTTATTTATTATCAAGGATCTTCTCCACTCTCTAGCAATCCTTCCATCGCCTCATCATAATTTGCTTTTGTCAGAACATGATGATGCCAATCATTATTATTCTCAGCAATTGAAATTCCTTTTCCTTTCACCGTATTTGCAATAACTGCAAGAGGCTGATTAGAGTTATTTTGACTACTAAGAGCATCATATAATTCATTTATATTATGTCCATCAACCACTTTGACTTTCCACCCAAACCCTTTAAATTTAGTGGCAATATCTCCAATACACATTATATCTTTATTTGTCCCTGTCTGTTGGTAGCCATTTTTATCGATTATAGCTGTAAGGTTGTTCAGCTGATATTGTGATGCAGCCATTACTCCCTCCCAAACTGAACCCTCATTTGTCTCACCATCACCCATCAACACAAAAACCCTAGATTTTCTCTTTTTCATTCTCACAGAAAGTGCAACACCAATTCCTAAAGAGAGGCCCATTCCAAGACTTCCTGTGGAAAAATCTATTCCTTGCTTTAAGTTTCTAACTGGGTGTCCTAATAAGGCGCTATCTGGTTGCTCAAAAGTTATTAGATCAGCTTCTGTGAGATATCCTGACTCACATAACGCAGAATAGTACCCTAGAACCCCATGCCCTTTACTAAGAATAAAACGATCTCTATCAGGCCATTGAGGTTTTTTATTATCATGTTTCATTACTGAAGCAAAAAGCGTAGCAGCAATATCAACCATTGATAGACCACCCCCTAAGTGTGAACTATATGCACCTGCTGCAAGCGACATATTTAAAATATGTTTTCGCATTTTAAAAGCAAAACTCTTTATCTTCTCTAACTCTGTCTTATTAGAAGTCATATTACATCCCACCATCAGCACGTATCACTTGCCCTGTAATATAAGAAGAGAGATTTGAAGCTAAGAACAGAGCAACGTTAGCAATCTCTTTTGGTTTAGCAGTCCTATGTAATGAAATTCTTTCTAAGGTTTGCTTTAAAACATCTTTAGGAGTGCTATTTATCATCATCTCGGTCTCTGTTAAGCCAGGAGCTATAGTATTTACACGAATATTATTCCGACCTAACTCTCTAGATATAACTTGCCCAAATGTTATAACTGCTGACTTACTAGAGGCATATGAAACTCTGCCTTCATTTCCTTCAATACCAGCACTAGATGATAAGTTAATAATACTACCTCCATTTTTCACCATCAACTTAACAACACCTTGAGTAAATTGAAACATAGAAAAGAAATTAACATCAAACATCTCTTTAACATTAGCCAATGGGGTCATTTGAAATAATGAAGTTGATATACTTCCAGCATTATTAACTAAAATGTCAATTGGTTTTTTCTCAGCACTAATAGTTTTTAATCCTTGTTTTACAGAATCAATATCTGAAAGATCAAAATATATCGGTTTTATAGTTACTTTATATTTACTCTCTAAATCGTTAATTAGTAACAAAAAATCTTTGCTCTCACTTCTAGCGCATGCAAATATATTTGCGCCATTAGATGCAAATGTCTCTAAGATAGATTTCCCAATACCTCGATTACATCCTGAAACTACTGCGCACTTGCCCTTCAATAACATTAATTATTATTTCCTATTTATTCAGATAAGTCTTTATTGTTTAACTCGATATTCTTTTATCACATCTGGCATTATTATATTAAACTCAGCTTTGCATGCTATTTCGCCATTAACACTTCCCGTTCCTTCACATCGACCCATTCCGCGCTTCCACGATAATAACTTGGTCTCAATTTCAAAACAGTCGCCCACTAAAACCTTTCTAGATAGCTTAATATTATTTGCTGAAATTAAATAAACAACCTTGCCTTTATTTCCGGGCAATGTTAACACAGATAGTGCGCTCATTTGAACAAGCGCCTCAACTTGCAGCATTCCTGGCATATTTGGATCTCCTTCAAAATGGCATTTAAAAAACCAGTCATTACTGGTTAAATTTTTATACCCTTTTGCACTCTTACCAGGTACAACCTCTGTAGCTATATCCATCATCAAATATGGATACCTATTTTTCTGATACTCAAGAATGGCATTAAAATCTAACTCTATTGAATCCATAATTTAAAACTCCAAAGTATATCTATTATTTAATATCAACTATTCTTGATAGGTAACTAATAATATCATACCCATCCCAAATTATATCCATATCTAAAGCCCTTCCCACTGGGACTATTCTATCAATCCCAGAAACATTATTTTCAATAATAAAGTTTTCCAATATTTTTTTATCAACTCCGTAATATGTCAATGTCTGGTATTTGTTATTAACAATATCTGCCAAGTCATTTATTTCTTTAAGTTCAAAAGAATAGAACAGTCCATTAATTCCTCTATATTGATGTAAATTTTTATTTAGCTCTTTAATCTCAACATATATTAGTAAATTTTCCATATTTACTACTTTAATTATATTGCTATCTCGAATTGATTCATCTAGTAGCTTTGAGTATTTATCTACAGCTTTAATTTCTGTTAACTCATACTTGATTGCAGCTACTTCATAAACAGCATTCCAAAATCTCTCTTTGCCTTTTAAGGAAGGATTTCCATGCCAAAAAACAATATGTGGTGAAGAGCAAGCATTTTGATCCATCGTGTATGCATCGTTATAAAAATCTGCTGCAAGTTTAGAGATCTCTTGTGGAGTTATTTTTTCAATTGTATGGCTATCTAGAACTGAAATTGAATATCTATCTGAGAAAGCAATATCAATACATCTTGGGGCTATTGGGAATTGTCGGATATCTTGAATAGTTTTATCACCACCCCATATTATTCTGGCATCACATAAAGAAGATAACAGTGAAGTTACTCGATCTGAATATTCATACTGAACTATTGATATATGGTCCTTTAGTGCTAAATATCTAGGCTGATTTAATAATGCATTAATGACTTCACAGATTATTTCAACCTGAGACATATACTTAGAGGAGACTCTTACAATATTAGAATTACCAGCAAGAAGACCAAAACATAGTGAAAATGCAAAATTTACTGGTACATTTGATGGTGAAACATGGAAGATAATACCTCTCCCCATACGTATATGACTAGTTTGATAAAATTTCTTTTTTAAAATAGAAAGATTAGCTTTTCTACACCAGAAAGAGAAGGCTATTAAATCTGGGTAATTACTAATATCATTCTTTTTCTTAAGAGATATGGAGATATCTGCAAGAAACTCACAAACAATATCTGAATATGGAGCAATAGCTTTGTTAGAAACACTTCCATCACCAACTAGATAAGTAATTTTCTGATCAATTTTTAAATTACTATCTTTTAAATGTATCACTACAACCCCTAACTTCAGCTGATTTTATACGACCTGTTACTAAAAAGTATTTACCATTCTTACCACAAGAGCAGTCATCTTCACCAATTATTACCCCTGAATCTTCAGTCAAGATACTATGCCCTGGATAGCTAGTTGGTAGCAATGATATCACTTGAATAATGCCAGTTTCATTATTATCACATATTGTAAAATCATTTCTTCTCATTATTACATCTGAGTAGATTGATGTGTGTAAGTAACCTCTGTCACACTCTATAAAAATAGAGCCAGATTGCTCTACCATACCATAATAATTGTAAATACTTCTTATGCCGCTTATCTTTTTAATCTCACTTTTAAATGTACTATTATCGACTGACTGATCAATTAATTTTTTCCAACCTCCGCCATGAATCATAATTGCGTTTTCTAGATTAATTGACTTGGTGGATTCAGACAATGCCTTATGAAAATATTCCCAAATCATATAAGTAAAGCCAAATACTAATATTGGCTCATTCTGATATTTTTCAGAAAACTTTTTTACCTTATTAATATCTAACTCCATATCAGTATTTAGTGCATATTCTACTTTGGTTGCCAGCATTGAAAACCCAAGAATGCCAGCACCTCTGGCTGAAAACATATCTCTATCTTTAAGAACTGCTGGAGAATCAATAACAAGCATTGGTATTCGTTTTTTTCCTGTTATTGAAGATATAATTCTAGCAAGTACACGTATTTGATTTAGTGAGTTTTTTCGATCAAGAACAATAGTAGAGCGACTTTGTCCTGATGTGCCAGATGACACAATAGTTTTAACTATATCACTATCAACAATGCTAGATAAACGATGAAGCTTAAATAACCTTGCGGGAATAAAAGGTATATTAGCTAAATCATGCTTTACGGAAAAATCATATTCTAGAATATCTAATACTCTTTTATATTCAGCACATTTGCTATAGTGGTGACTTACTAACTCATTCATTAAACGAACGTATATTTCTCTCTTTTCTCTCATTGTAAGAGAAAATACAGGTACATTTTTTAGTTCATCAATGAATCCCTTATCATATTTCATGTTACAACTCTGAATACATAACTTTACCTGATTGACTTCTTGGAATTGAATCTATTAATTTTATAGAATATCCCGAAGAGTGGACCAGCCTATTCTTAGAGATTAAAGCATGAATTTTATCTATATGCGAATAATCTGTAATATATATTACAAGATTATCGTCTTTTCCAGAACAAGCGCAAACATACCCTTTATCATTTATATAACTTTCTAATTCATCTAAACCAACCCTGACTCCAAATATTTTAATAAACCTATTCTTTCTTCCAAGAATATAATAATATCCATCTCTGTCTCGTCTAGCAATATCGCCTGTTCTTAGAAAACCTTTGTTTAAATCACCTAACTTAAAATCTAAACTTGATTCAGCATATCCCATTGATACATTATCACCATAATAAAAAAGCTCACCTTTAGCATCTCCTTTAAGCTCTTCATCATTTTTATTTTTAATTACAAATCTGCCACCTGGAATAGGTTTTCCAATACTGCCTTTTTTATTGTACAAATCATTATTTGATAAAATTGACATTCTGGCTGTAGCTTCTGTTTGACCATACATAATATAAAATTTAGTTTTATTTTTTTTACATGCATCTTTAAAATAGTCAAGAAGTGGTAATTCAAGTTTTCCTCCTGCCTGCGTAATATATTTTAATGAATCTAATTTCATTTCATTAAATCTAAGTCTTTTAAGCATTGAATAAATATATGGAACTCCTCCTAATGTTGTGGGTTTAAATTTATTAAAAAACAACCAAAATTCTTTTTCCATTAAACTTCTATTAGTTAACATTATTGAAGAGCCATTAAATAGGTGAGTATTAATAATTGATAATCCATATGAGTAGTTCATTGGCATAGTTGTTATTACACGATCTGTTGATTCAATAGAAAGTGAGGATGAGATAGATTTAGTATTTTCATATAAATTTTTATAAGATAAACGAACTAGTTTAGAGTTTCCTGTAGAGCCTGATGTTGGAATGAGGAGTGCTAAATCATTGTGTATTTTTTGTGAGCTCTTCTTATATTTAATTTTAGCAAGACTATAGTTATTTGATGTGTAAAACTCACTATATTGGTCAAAAAAATCACTTATGTAAATTGTGGGGGTGCATATATAAGAGATACCAAAATTTTCACATAAATAATTAATAGACTCTTTACTTAGTTTATTATCAACCAGAAGAGGTACAACGCCACTTCGAATAAAGCCAAGATAACTAGCTATAGAGCAAATACTATTTTCACAGATCAATAAAACAACTTGTCGAGACGGTATTTTTTTTCCAAAGTTATCTGCTATTTTTATAAGATTTTTATAGGTAATCTCTGTTCCATCAGAAATTATCAATGCCGTCGTATCATTATATTTTTCAAGGAAATCAAAATTAAATTTCATGTTTTAATATATTTTATTTAATAAAAGTTTCAAGATCTTAGAAGGAGTTTTTCGTTCTCTTAAATCTTGGTAAATTAGAATCATTAATTGAAGAATTAATTTTACTAGCCTTATAGAAAAATAATTATTGATTTATTACTTATTTAATATACTGGGTCTATCTTGATCACCATCACCTTTAAAGAGTCTTACAGGTGGTAAGTCATTATTAAAGAGTTTAAAGGCACAATCAATCTCAACATTCTCCTGCACAAATGGTTCAAAATAATTTGGAACAATAACGCCTTCTAATATGCTTCTGTCTTGAAATCCTGCACTTTCTAATAGATTAAGAGGAATCCCATAAGAATAAAGATCAATATACTCAGCTCCATATTGTTTAAGGAGATTAAGGAGGTGGGGGTAAAGTTTAGTCAATGACTCGTTAGATCCAACATAATCCACAAAACGAAGTACCACTGAATCTCCATTCTGGATTAGTCTTATGATGGAGAGTGAAAGCAGCTCACTAGAATTTTTCAGCGCAAAAACTTTATAACAATAGGTTGGATGCTCAAGATATCGCTCTATAATAAATTGATCCGATTTCATAGGAGTCTGAAAACCATACAACGGAGTACTATTCAGCCCTAGCAACTCTTCATTAGTAATCTCTAAAAAGTCATGGTTGAGTTGAGGACTCTTCTCTTGGACGAAGATCTCGTCACTCATCTTCGCGATATCAAATTGAGTCACGTAGGGAGAGAAGATTACATGGTGATTCATCGGCGATACAGTAAATTTCTGCCACTTATGGAAATCGATTACTTTAGGGTTAATTCCTAGTGTGCCTATAAATTGTGGCTGGTAGTCATTAATAATTTTATGAAATAGTCTCAAACCTATAGAGACTCCACTCTCTTCATCAGCCACCCAGAGTGCCAAAAAGATTTGAAAAGTAGGTAGTTTAGGGTCAAAATGAGACTGGGGTATAAAGCCCATAAAGCCAGTAACACGCTTATCTTTAACTGCAACTATCGCATTATACTTATCACTTCCCTTATACTGCCAGTCAAACAGTTTGGGATGGTTAACAAAAATATGCGATTCTGACCAAAAAACTTTTAAGAAATCAACCAGTTGTTGCAGCTCTCCATGCTCCATAGGCCTAATCGACAATTCATTCTGCTCCATAAACTATAAGGCCCTATAACCTATTCTCTTCACCTAAACTTCTTCTGCCAGAACAGGGAATACAAAGAACAACATTAAAAAAAACAATAAAATATCATTTCATATTAGTTGGTTGTCTAATATTTTTTTTTGCTTGTATCTATCAGTTTTAATCAACTTTAAGTATACCAGCAAAAGAATTTTAAGTTACATAATGCATTGTTTAATCAAAAAAATAAAATAAAATACATAGTTCAAAATGATGCATTATGTTTACCTGTTGAAAATCAGTCACGGTCGATTAGGATTTAACAGGTTACGCAACCCTTATCTCGTATAAAAACTACCAATAGATTGATATTAACCTTTGCCATACCAGTCATTAGTTTCTTGGTATTGATCCTTTGGCACATCATTAGTATCTAGTCTAGGCATTATAAATCTTGTATTTTTATTAGTTGTAGCAATATTAACTTCAGAAGTGAGTCCCAACTTACAACCCCTTTCTTCAAGCATTTTGATTGATTGGGCATCATATGATCCATAAGGATAACAAGCAGTCCAATTATTCATATCAACACCTAGTTTTTCTAAAAAATTAATAGATAGGTCTAATTCTTGACTCATTTCTTCTTTGTTTAAGCTATTCCACCAATAGTGATTGTAACCATGATTTCCAATATGATGACCGCTTCTTAACATATGTTTTAATTGTTCTTCGTTCATATATAATTCTCTGCTAAAAGCATTTTCACTTATGCCAATATATTTTTCAAAGAGAGAATCAGTAATATTCATTCTCAATTCTTCAACTAATTCTACTTGAAGTAACCGTTTAATAAATATTACATCTTTTGTATCTAGTCGATTTGCTTGTGCCAACTTTTTATAGTAATAATCAAAATCTTCAAGTTGATATTCTTTTTGATAAATACTAACTAACTCCTTCAAGTCATTAACTAAATCTAACTTATCTTCAACTGAAGCTAGAATGAAATGAATTTTATTTACATCCAATACGATATGTTCAGTAATAGCTTTGGATGGTGGATAAAAACTACCCTGAAGCTTATATTTATCTAGAATAGGAAATACATTGTTATAGTGTTCGGAGTATGCATCATCAAATGTTAACAATACAGATTTATCTGGTAACTTTACTTGATTATCAATGCTATAGGTAGCTTCTTCCATAGTAATAATATGGTAATTCTTTCGCAAATAATGAATTTGCTCTTTAAATAAATTAATATCTAAACCCTTTAAATCTGGGTATCTTGAGTTCTTCAAATCTCTCACGTAGTGATACATCACTATTGTTATATTATTCATTTTTATAATTATACTTTCTTTAAGTTAGCATGATATCTGCCATGCGTTTGATTATTTATAATATCAATATTATTTCTTCAATTGTAAAAATATTTTCAATTAAATCATTAATTCTATCTTCATTAAAAAGTTTAAATCGTATTTTTTTCATGATTTGTTTGGATATTACCTTATATGAATTATTAGTTAATTTTCAAGGATACAAACTTCAAAGTTAAATCGTACACTCTTTTAGTAATTTTCTTGTCAATGTTTCAGAAGTTGAAATCAATGCACCGTGAAGAATAAAACTGTTCCAAATTAAAATATCTACTTTTTTTACTAAAAAGTCATATCTATTAGACTTAGGGTAGGATCTGGTGAAGTTTTTGTCATTTTTAAAAATAATTCAATATCTATCTCTATGCTTTTTAATAAAAGAATGTGAAATCCTTGCTGGATGTGATGATGTTTGTTCTAGTGGAAAATGATTTTTAAACTCTAGCTGTAAGTCAGAAATCAGCGGAATATAACCCTTCTCTATTATTATATAAAGCTCCTTAAAAGCCAGAAGTATATCTTCAGAGGAAGCATCGTCACAAAGTACATTGTCTTCCATAATAGTTTTATTTGTAACTTGTCCCCTACTATAGATATATTCAAGCTGTTCTTTAAATTTCATAGGAGTATTATCTTTTGATAATAGTGATGGAATATTAATTGTATTACGTCCAGGATATGCTGTCAGATATAAAACATTAATTGTTAATAATGGAATATCAAGAACATCTGGAATATAGCAAAATCCAGAAGATGAGGCAAGAACTCCACTAGAATTTAGAACCAATAAATAATCATTAATTGCAGTTGCATTTTTAGATTCAGCATAATTTATTACTCCTATCTTTGCAAAAATATCAGGCATCTTCTCTCTCCCAGCAAAGACCACTTTATATCCCAGACTTATCATTACATTTAAGGCATCAACATAAGTTGAGGGATCAACTGGCTGTATTGTGCCATTAGCAGCTTCAGTTTTAATTTGAATAACTATATATTTAGATAGTCCAATCATTTCTGCCAATTCATTGGGTAATGAACTAACAGTTTTTAATGGATAGTAGTCTAATGTTTGAGCTCTTAATTGACTATATTTATTTTGCCTTTGTCTAAAGATATCAGCATATGAAAGGTGGTTTGGGTATATAACTTTAAGAAACTTTTTACTTCTATCTATCGAGTAGTTATATGGCCCATGCGCAGCACTAATTGTTAATTCTGGATATCTCATTAAGAGTGGCCATATTATGAGGTGCAAGAAGCCACTTAAAATAAATTTAACTTCAGTTGAGTGGCCAACAGCTTTAACAAAACCAGTTAAAACTGGATTTTTAGGATAGATATAAAAAATTGACTTATCTTTAACTTTCTCATCAGTTTTTTTCAATCTTAATAAATAATCCACTTCAGGATAAACATGGCCAACTGCATTATGGATATTATTAACTGAAAACAAGATTTTTTTATTAACTAAAAATATTGCTAGTGGTTTAAATAGCCAATAGAAATAAGTAGCTAGAAAAACTGAATACCTATCATGCCATTGCTCATTAGGGTAAATAAAACTAAAAGAAATACGCCAATTACTAAGAAATAACCAACGAAAAAGATGAAGTAAAATTCTAACTAGTAAAAATGTAGATAATTTTTTTTTAAATATTTCCATATTTTTAAATATGGTTTATTAAACTCTTGACCTGCGAAATAAATTTTTCAGAAATTTTTCCTTCTTTCAAAATAGAGTTATATTCAGATGATGTAACTTTATCAGTTGAAGTATTTTCATAATTTATAATTGATTTAGAATTAGATAAGTAATGTATGATTTTTGATAACACTATTAAATTAAGACGGGTACCAGAAAAAATATTTATTTCTTTTGGGGCTTTCTTAGTTTCTCTTCTTTCATCAATTGAGCTAATAATAATATCCACAACATCATCAACGTGAATAAAATCCCAGTCTGATATGGAATCATTAATATGAATTTTTTCTCCATTTTTTAATTTATTAATAAACAATGGAAGAACTTTGTTTGGGTTATCTCCTTCACCAAAGACAACACTTAATATTCTAAAAATGGTGAAGTCTAAATTATTATTAGTGCAAAGATTTTGGCAAACCATCTCACTAGTTAGCTTACTAATGCCATATAAACTTGTTATTTTATGGAATGACTTAATTTCATTATTTTCTATAAGATCAATCTCTCCAGTAGATAAGATTCCCACCCATTTATGATTGTTTTCAATTGCCGCTTCTATTAAATTTATGGTTCCATTAACGTTAAAATTAAAGCATCTTATTGGATCTTCATCACAATCTGAAACCCTGGTAACTCCAGCAAAGTTAATTATGCCTTCACATGTTTTAGAATTATTAATAATATTTGTTTTTGATGTAATATCATGTCTTATATCTAATGAATGATCAAATGCTATATTAAGTGGCTTTTTTTTAATAAAATTTCGACCAATAAACCCTGAAGATCCAGCTACTAGAAGTTTCATTGGTAAAATTCCTCAATTTTAGATATGACTAGATCAACCTTATCTGAAGATAGTTCTGGATAAATTGGTAGAGACAATATTTCTCGACATATTTTCTCATTTAGTTCTAAATTATTACCTTCTAAATTTAATGCAGTGTAACAGCACAATGGCTGATGGATATGAACAAAAACCTCTATACCCTCATCTCTTAAGAACTTAACTAACTCATCTCTATTTTCTGCACGGATAACAAAGGAATTATAAACATCATAATAATCACCATTATTTTCAGGTTTTTTTGGTGTAATTACTGGTGTATTTTTTAAGCCATTAATATATCGCGCAGCTATATCTCTACGAATATTATTATTATTATCCAAATCATTTAACTTGACATTTACAAGAGCAGCCTGGAGGTTGTCTAATCGACTACTATATCCAAATTCTGTAATACTTTTTTTATCTGCACTTTGGCCATGGTTTCTTAGCGAAATTAATCTTTTATAGCTTTCCTCATTATCAGTAACTATATAACCACCATCTCCAGCACAATTTAACGACTTCATAGGGTGCAAACTAAAACAACCAAATAATCCAAATGTTCCAGAATGTTTATTTTTAAATTTTGCACCTACTGATTGTGCACAATCTTCAATGACAATTAAATTATATTTTTCTGCTATCGCTAGAATTTTTTCCATATTACATGATCTGCCATTCAAGTGAACTGGAATAATTGCACGAGTCTTACTTGTTATACGATTAATTATTTTTGATTCATCAATATTATAATCATCTTTAATATCTACAAGAATTGGTGTAGCTTGAGAGTGATGAATTGCAGCTACTGAAGCAACAAAAGTATGGCCAACTGTTATCACCTCATCGCCCAATGATAAACCGGCAACCTTACAAGCTAAGTAAAGTGCATCAGTTCCACTATTAACTCCAACTGCAAATTTCGCGCCAAGTTTTTTAGCAATATTTTGCTCAAACTCTAGAACATCATCTCTAAGTATAAAAGACCCATCTGTCAGAACCCTTTCAAAAATACTATTAAATTGATTTTTATAATTAATATAATTTTTTTCTAAGTCAACATACTTAACAGCCCAGTCCATGTTTTATCACCTTATGTTTTATTAGAAAAATGCTATTATATTAGATTAGATTAAATTCTTACAACTCAATGTCATAAAAGGATTTTTTGAGAATACCATCCAGCGAGATTTCTTCTAATTCAGTTACAATTTTTTTTGCTGCACCGCCCATACCATATGGACTAATAACAAGCTTAGATTTCTTTTTAAAATCTTCTGAAAAAAGTTTAATAATAGCCTTTTTTATGCTCTTTTGATTTGGTTTGCAATCAATAACACTATCAGTCTTGATTCTCCCCAGTTGCCGATCACCAATATTTACAGTGCCAATCTTAAAGCTTGGCACTTCTATAAGACCACTAGATGAGTTACCAATAACTCCATCAACAAACTGCAATGCTGAGAGATATCGCAACTGTCCCATTGAAGTGAAACTGATTGATTGATCTTTATACTTTGTGACAAAATCATCAATCATATTATTAATAATACGTCCGTTAGTATCTGAATTGGCCTTTGTAAAGATTATCTTAAGGGTTTTTTCTTGAGCAAGGACATCAAGTAAGGCTTGAAACTGATTTTCAGCCGTTCTATTCTCAAGTGTAACAGGGTGATAGGTAACTAATACATTTTTCTTACCTAATTGAAAATTGATTTCCTTTTGAAACTGACTTTTATTTAGTAATTGAAGTCGCACAATATTGTCAATTCCAGCAGCCCCTACATTAAAAACTCGATTTGGATGCTCACCAAGCTGAATGACTCTATTCCTATATATATCTGTCGAAGTAAAGTGAACATGTGACATTTTTGTTATTGAATGACGAAATGATTCATCAAACGCACCTTCAGTTGTTTCTCCTCCATGAATATGTGCAATACAAATTCTTGCAACAGTTGCAGCACTCGCAGCTACAAAAATCTCATAGCGATCACCGAGCAAAACCATCAGGTCTGGATTTAGATCATTTAACGCATCTGCAAAACCAATCATACCAAGCCCCATTGACTTTGTAATTCCAACCTCTGTATCAGATGATAGAAGCATATCAACTTTTTTATTTATAACAAATCCATCACTTTCAATCTGCTTAGAAGTCAGGCCAAACTCTGAAGATAAATGAGCACCAGTAACAATTATTTGAAGTTGCAGCCCATCAGCGGCTTGAATTTCCTTCATCAACCAGAATAGAAGGCCATATTCCGCCCTTGTTCCAGTAACTATGCATATTTTTCTTGGATTTATCATCGCTCTATATTTGTCCTTTTTATATCAATCATTTTAAAAGACTGGTCATCATAGGTATTACAAGGATAACATTTCGTAAACTAAATAAAAAAAAATTACTCATTTAAAGAAAAAAGATAATCATGCTCGGACATTTTCTCTTTAAATAAATATTTTTTTGAATTTAAAAAAACTTCCATTTTGGTAAAATCTCTGCATTCTACTAGAATATATTTAATTTTATATTCAGTAAAATCGAGTCCTTTCAATACAGCTATTTCAGACCCTTCTACGTCCAGCGAAAAAAAGTCAATTTTTTTTGGAGCATTTGATTCTTTCAAAATTGTATTCAAAGTTTTTGCTGAAGCTCCATACTCAATTCTTCTCTCATTATTATTTAGAAAAAGCCCTTTAGATGAATTTAAATGCCCTTCTCTATCGATAAGATCTGTTTCTAAATTTTTAGAAGCACTCATTAAGTCTGCATAAGTCATTGGAACAAAATTTTCTGTATAGTCAAAACTTACACATGCATTACAAAAAATATGATTATCTTGACTACGAGTATTTATACAATCAAAAAATTTATTTGGGGATGGTTCTACTAAAACTCCTTTCCAATTTTTCTTAATTTCAAGTAGAAAAGTATTAGATTGATCAATTCCATTATTAGCGCCAATTTCAATAAAAAAACCATTATTTTTTACAAGATATTTTTTCATCTTTAAGTCTAAAGAGTTAGCACTAAAAGATTTTTGTAAGTAATATCGATACATGTAAACAAAAAAACTTGCAATGAAAGCAGGCAATAAAAGTTTCATTAGAATTGATGCAAAGTTTCTTATTTTTATTATCATTTATTTATAGAGAATTATCAATCTACTTCAAATAGAGTTAAATATATGTTCAAATAATCGTATTGATTTTAAAATAGCTATTATAAAGACAATGTCTTTAAAATAACTTTAATAATATAGATCAATACATAAAAAAATTATTAAAGCTTGAGATGTCAAAATGGTTAAGTTAAATTTAGGGTGCGGCTTAAGTGCGCATGATGGCTGGGTTAATTATGACAATTCACCAAGGCTTAGATTGCAGAGATTGCCACTTTTTGGTCATTTCTTCAAACTCATAAAACCCACATTTCCCTCAGAAGTTTTTTATGGGGATATAACAACAAGAATTCCAGCCCAAAGTAATTCTGTTGACTTCATATATTCTTCACATATGTTAGAGCATCTTTCACTAGAAGATTTTGAATTAGCACTTCATGAAATTTACAGACTTTTAAAACCAGGAGGGGTTTTTCGTGCTGTGGTACCTGACTTAGAAGACTCAATTGAGGTATATTTATCTAAAACTAGTCCTGAAGCAGGCTCAGAATTTCTTAAAGAAATAAACCTGGGTATTGAAAAAAAACCTAAAGGAGTTTTAAGTAAAATTAAATCTATCTTAGGAAGCTCTTGTCACCTTTGGATGTGGGATTATAAAGGCATATCTTTTGAGCTTGATAAAGCTGGATATATTAATATTTCTAGAGCATTTTTTAATGATAGTAATATTCAAGAATTTATGAGTATTGAAAAATTTGACCGATGGGATGATTGTCTAGGATTTGAATGTCAAAAACCCATTTAAAATTATTTATGATTTCAAAAATGAAAATATGATTAATAAATGTCTTTTCCCTGCTGCTGGCTATGGAACTCGGTTCTTACCTGCAACAAAAGCCGTGCCTAAGGAAATGCTTCCTATATTAACTAAGCCTTTGCTTCAATATGGTGTAGAGGAAGCTTTAGCTTCAAATATTACAAATATGGCTATTGTTACTGGCAGAGGAAAGCGCTCTATTGAAGATCATTTTGACAACTCTTTTGAACTTGAATCACAATTAAAAGGCACTCCAAAAGAATACTACCTAGAAGAAATAAAAACAGTTATTGAAAAATCAACTTTTACATACGTTAGGCAGCAGCAAATGCTTGGTCTAGGTCATGCAATTTTAACTGGTCAACCATTAATTGGAAATGAGCCTTTTGCAGTAATTTTAGCAGATGACTTATGTGATTATAAAGATGAAAGTGTTCTAGCTCAAATGATTGAAGTCTTCAATAAGTACCAATGCTCAATAATTGCGATTGAAGAAATTCCTATTTCTGAAAGTGAAAAGTATGGAATTATAACTGGCGATCCAATAGAAGGCTCTGTTGATACTTTTAGAGTCACTAATATGGTAGAAAAGCCCAAGCCAAATGATGCTCCAAGTAACTATGCAATTATTGGTCGCTACATACTAACTCCTGATATTTTTAATATCCTTAAAGATATTAAACCTGGCAATAATGGAGAAATCCAGATAACTGATGCTTTGCTAGTACAGGCAAAAAAAGGAATGGTAATAGCTTATAAATTCAAAGGGAAGCGTTTTGATTGTGGAAGCGTAAAAGGCTTCTTAGAGGCTACTAATTATTTTGCTAAAAAAATTAACATTACTGACCTGTAAGGAAAAAACTATTTACTTTAATTAAGCATTAGAAGGTGACTTTGGGTCAAACTCTGGAACTAATTTTAACAGTATATCTCGAACTCTTTTATTTTGTAAATTTATAGATGCCTTCTCAAGTTCAATTAACTTGGGCTTTAGCGACTCCCAATCCATCATCACTTCTTCAGCGCGCATTATTAAAGCATTCTCTGTCTTTGTAACATTCTCACCAACAAGTAACTCTTCATAAAGCTTCTCACCAGGCCTTAGGCCTACATATTGAATTTCTATATCTCCATTAGGGTTCAACTCATCTTTTACTTGAAGCCCACTAAGACGTATTATTTTTTCAGCTAAATCCTTAATTAAAACTGGACTCCCCATATCTAAAACGAAAACATCCCCACCTGTTCCCATTGCACCTGCTTGAATAACTAGCTCAACTGCCTCTTGAACAGTCATGAAATATCGAACGATTTTTTTATCAGTAACTGTAACTGGGCCTCCACTCTTAATTTGTTTTTTAAATAAAGGAATTACTGAGCCACTTGAATCAAGAACATTACCAAACCTAACCATTGAAAAGCAGGTAATATTTTGATTTTTAGAAAGCCCCTGTAGAATTAACTCTGATACACGCTTTGTAGCTCCCATTGTATTTGTAGGCCTTACAGCTTTATCTGAGGAAATTAAAACAAAAGTTTCAACTGCTGAGGCTATTGCAGCTTCTGCAACTCTCCATGTCCCAATGGCATTATTTAAGACTCCTTCTGATTGATTATGCTCAACTAATGGGACATGTTTATAAGCAGCTGCGTGATAAACAGTCTGAACGCCATACTGCTTAAATATATGTTCTAATTTTGTGAGGTATCTAACAGAACCCAGAATTGGTAGAATTTCAACATTAGAGTCGGATATTTCAACCAAATCCTGCTCAATTTGATATAAAGCAGCCTCACTTACTTCAAAAAGAATCAACTTTTTGGGCTTTAAAGAAAGTATTTGCCTTGATAATTCAGTACCAATTGAGCCTCCAGCGCCAGTAATTAAAACTACTTTATCAACAATCTTTACTTTAAGAAGTTTTTTGTTAGGTTTGATAGAAGCCCTTCCAAGCAAATCTTTGATATCAATTTTTCTTAGATCATCAATTTTTAATTCACCTCTTACTAATTCTGCAAGACTTGGTAATGATCGCACAATAACTTGATAAGGCTCTAAAGATTCAATTATCTCTCGGCGGCGTATTCTAGATAATGATGGAATGGCAATTAATACCTCACTAATATTTTTTTGAGAAATTAATTTTTCTATAAGTTTTATTGGGTAGACCTCAATACCATTAATAGAATGATCTTGATTTAATACTTGATCATCAATAAAACAGACTACTTTATATTCATCTGACTGAGTTAAAGCTACTGATAATTGCCTCCCTGCTGACCCTGCACCATAAA
>ENA-OSJC01001286-OSJC01001286.1-marine-metagenome-genome-assembly--contig:-NODE-1286-length-20996-cov-5.728237_pt1 | contig 20996 bp, 14 predicted proteins | sample MGYA00237885_ERZ534234 | MGnify/ENA primary metagenome ERZ534234 (study PRJEB26413, sample SAMN06343907) | marine metagenome | isolation source: coastal waters | place: Atlantic Ocean: West Antarctic... | reverse complement strand
CTAAATATGCTGACCGCGTCTTGCAACGACGCAACACGGTAATCCGCCAGATGCAACGCAACGATTACCTCAGCCAATCTGAGGCGGACTCCTTGGTCACCATGCCTATTGCACTGCGTTTCAATCGACAGGGCCACGACCAAGGCATGGCGCCCTACCTGCGCGAGCATGTCCGCCGGGAAATGAAACTGTGGGCCAGCTCACATCGCAAGCCAGACGGCAGCAAGTACAACATCTACACTGATGGTTTAGTGATCTACACCAGCATTGACAGCCGCATGCAGCGGGCGGCGGAGTCCGCCATGACAGCACACATGAGCAACCTACAAAAGGTCTTTTTCAAGCAGGTCAACAGCCGACGCGCAGGACCCTTCCATTTCCCGAAGGCAGACGCCGTGGTCGAAGGCAAAAAGCTCCTGAAGGCTGGCATGCGTCAAACGCAGCGCTACAGGAACCTGAAGCAATCAGGTGCCAGCAATGCGGCCATAGAAAAAGCCTTCAGCACGGCGATACCCATGAAGCTGTTTTCCTGGAGCGGGGACATCGACACGGTTATCAGCCCCATGGATTCTATTCAGTACTACAAATCCATTTACCAGACAGGGGTGCTGAGCGTAGAGCCACAAACAGGCTTCATCAAGGCATGGGTTGGGGGCATCGATTTCCGCCATTTCCAATACGATCATGTGATTCAAGGGCGGCGCCAAGTCGGCTCAACCTTCAAGCCCTTTGTCTATGCCGCAGCCATTTCTGAAAAGAAGTATTCGCCTTGCTTAGAAATTCCCAATGTGCAGACCTGCATTGAAAAGGGACAGTTTGGCCTGTTGGAGGATTGGTGTCCCAGCAATTCAGATGATGTCTACGGCGGGGCGCTCACCCTAAAGGAGGCCCTGGCCGGTTCCGTGAATTCTGTCACCGCTTACCTCATGAAGCAAATCGGGCCAAGGCCCGTAATCTCCATGGCGAAGTCCCTTGGCGTGAAATCCGCCATCCCTGAGGTGCCATCCATTGCCCTGGGTGCCGTGGATTTAAGCGTGTATGAAATGGTCGGCGCCTACACCGCGTTTGGCAACAAGGGCCTCTACACAGAGCCCATCGTCATGCTCAGGATTGAGAACAAGGACGGGGTGGTGCTCGATGAGTTTGTGCCTGAAACGCGGGAAGTCTTCAGCCCTGAAATCGCCTATACCATGGTTCAACTCCTAGAAGGCGTCACCAACAAGGGCACGGGACGCAGACTCCGCCACAGCGGGGGCAGATACCTCAACGACATTGTCACAGGCTACCCCTATGGCTTCACCAATGACATCGCGGGGAAAACAGGCACCACACAAAATCAATCCGATGGATGGTTCATTGGCATGGTGCCTAATTTGATCACGGGCATCTGGTCTGGCTGCCAGGATCGCGCCGCCCACTTTGGCAGCACGTATTATGGCCAAGGCGCTACGGTGGCCTTGCCAATCTGGGGCCTTTACATGCGGTCTCTGTACGAGATGCCTGAGCTTGGCATCAGCAAAGAGCCCTTTGAGCGGCCACAAAACATGAACATCAACGTGGATTGTGATGTTGTTGACGTTCAAGCAGGTGGCAGCTTCAATGATGACGATGAATTCAATTAAACTGAAAACCCCATGATCAATCGAATCGTAGACAATGCTGATATAGCCCTTGAGGGGTTGGAAGATGGCATGACGGTGATGTTTGGTGGATTTGGCCTTTGTGGCATTCCGGAAAACAGCATCGCAGCCATCAGAAAAAAGGGCATCAAAAACCTGACATGCATTTCCAACAATGCCGGGGTAGACCACTTTGGACTTGGCATCCTTTTAGACAATGGCCAAATCAAAAAAATGATCTCTTCCTATGTGGGAGAGAATGATGAATTTGAACGCCAAATGCTCTCTGGTGAGCTGGAGGTGGAATTGATCCCGCAAGGCACCCTGGCGGAACGATGCCGTGCTGCTGGCGCAGGCATTCCCGCTTTCTTCACACCTGCCGGCTATGGAACGGAAGTGGCTGAGGGCAAGGAGGTGCGCGAGTTCAATGGCAAGCCACATATTCTTGAACATGCCTTTGACAGCAGCTTTGCTTTTGTGAAGGCTTGGAAGGGGGACGCCGCAGGCAACCTCATCTTCAAGGGAACCGCCAGAAACTTCAACCCCTTGATGGCCATGGCAGGAAAGATTACTGTAGCTGAGGTTGAGCAATTGCTTCCCGCTGGCCAGCTGGACCCCAACGAGATCCATGTTCCCGGCATTTTTGTCCACCGCATCTACCAAGGTCCGGCTTTTGAAAAGCGCATTGAGCAGCGCACGGTTCGTTCACGCTCTTAATTGACCTACTCATGGCACTTGATAAAAACGGCATCGCACAACGCATCGCGCAGGAACTACAAAGTGGTTGGTATGTCAACCTAGGCATCGGCATCCCCACCCTGGTGGCCAACTACATTCCTGAGGGCATTGACATCGAATTCCAATCAGAAAATGGCATCCTTGGCATGGGTCCTTTCCCTTTTGAAGGTGAGGAGAGCCCAGACCTGATCAATGCCGGCAAGCAAACCATCACCGCCTTGGATGGCGCATCGTTTTTTGACAGCGCTACCAGCTTTGCCATGATACGGGCACAAAAGGTGCAGCTGACGGTGCTTGGTGCCATGGAAGTCTCTGAAAACGGTGACATTGCCAATTGGAAAATCCCTGGCAAAATGGTCAAGGGCATGGGCGGCGCCATGGACTTGGTTGCCAGCGCTGAAAACATCATTGTGGCCATGCAGCACTGCAACCGCAAGGGCGCATCCAAGCTGCTCAAGGCCTGCTCACTACCCATCACAGGCGTGCAATGCGTGAAAAAAGTGGTCACAGATCTTGCAGTCATGGACATCGATCCCGATCAAGGTTTCATCCTCAGGGAGCGCGCGCCCGGCGTGTCCGTTGAAGCGATTGTCGCTGCAACTGAGGGCCGGCTGACCGTGCCAGAACATGTGCCAGAAATGCAACTTGATTGAGACCTCACGCTTGCTGCAATGGTGTATCTTCGGACAATTCTGTCATCAGACAGGATCATGACAGACCCCATTAATTACCGACCATGGAAGCAAGCACTGCGTTGATTAACAATGAAGCCATAACCTTTGGCCTACTGATGGCCATTCTTGGCTTGGTTTTCTATTTCTCATCCAGAGACAAGTACGCTGGATTCTTCAGGGTCATTCCCGCCCTGTTGCTTTGTTACTTTCTCCCATCGTTGCTGACAACCTTTGGGTTGGTTTCCGCAGATAACAACCTCTACTTTGTCGCTTCACGCTACCTCCTTCCAGCGTCTTTGATATTGCTCACGCTCAGCATTGACCTCAAGGCAGTGATTGGACTAGGCCCCAAGGCCCTGATCATGTTTTTCACAGCCACGGCAGGCATCATCCTGGGCGGACCAATTGCCTTGTTGATCACCAGTGCTGTGGCCCCAGACTTGCTGGGCGGCGTTGGTCCAGAAGCACTCTGGCGAGGCCTCTCCACCGTGGCAGGAGCGTGGATCGGCGGTGGCGCCAACCAGGCTGCCATGTATGAAATTTTCCAACCCACAGATGGCCTTTACTCTGTCATGATCACCGTGGATGTGATTGTCGCTGAAATTTGGATGGCCTTTATCTTGATTGGTGCCGCGAAGTCAGACAAGATTGATAAATGGCTTCGGGCTGACAACAGCAGCGTCAAAACCCTGCAGAACAAGATGGAAGATTTCATTGCTCGCACGGCAAAAATCCCCACCCTGTCTGATGTCATGATGATACTGGGCATTGCTTTTGGCGGTGTCGCCCTGGCGCATGTGGCCGGCGACTATGTGGCGCCATGGTTTGCAGAGCACTTGCCCTACACGGCCAATTTCAGCTTAACCAGCGCCTTTTTCTGGATTGTGATTGTGGCCACCTCCATTGGTCTTTTGCTTTCCTTCACCAGGGTTCGACAACTTGAAGGAGCTGGCGCAAGCCGACTGGGATCGGTCTTTATTTACATCCTGGTGGGCACCATCGGCATGAAGATGGACATCCGAGAGGTCTTCAATGAGCCCGGTTATTTTGCGGTTGGATTGCTGTGGATGATTTTCCATGTTGCCACGTTGATTTTGGTGGCGCGACTGATCAAGGCCCCTTTCTTTTTTGTTGCCATCGGCTCGAAGGCCAACATTGGCGGCGCGGCCTCTGCCCCGGTTGTTGCTGCAGCCTTTCACCCCTCGCTGGCCCCCGTGGGCGTTTTGCTGGCTGTGGTTGGCTACGCGGTGGGCACCTATGGTGGCTGGCTGACAGCTTTTTTGATGCACCTGGCTTCCGGAGATCCCGGACCACTGATGCTTGGATCGTAATTCCCTTGTGATGATGAAGAACCTAACCCTTGCCCAATTTTCTCTGCTGGCCTTGATGGCTCTGCCAACACAAGCCAAGGCACAATCCTCAAGCCAGAGCGAGGAGGCCTTCATCCACAGACTCTATGCAGAAGCCTTGGATGTGCAACAAGGCTACCAATGGCTGGACGACTTATCGACCAATGTAGGGCCCCGCTTATCGGGGTCCCCCGGTGATTCAATGGCTGTTTTATGGGCGGTTGAAACCCTTGACAGCCTTGGTTTTGATCGAGTTTTCACGCAAGCCGTTGATGTGCGTCACTGGCAACGCGGAGAGGAAACAGCTGACTTTGAAAGCGCTTCAGGCGGCAAAGTATTGCATGTCACTGCCCTGGGCGGATCTGTACCCACTCCGGGAGGCAATGGCGGCGAAGGCATCACAGCAGAAGTTATTGAGATTGTGGGGCGGGACGACCTGCACGCAAAAGGCCACTTACTCAAAGGAAAAATTGCCTTTTTCAATGAGCCCATGGACCCGGGCTTGATTCGCACAGGCTCTGCTTATGGCCGAGCCGGATGGCAGCGATGGGGCGGCGCCTCTATGGCGGCAAAATATGGCGCAGTGGCCGTAGTGGTTCGATCCCTGACCCACAGGCAAGACGATTTTCCCCACACGGGAGCCATGGCTTATGAGGAGAAAGTCGCAAAAATTCCCGCTGCAGGAATTAGCACAAATGACGCAAATTGGCTTAGTTCTGAGCTAAAAACAGCAAAAAATGGCCATTTTCACCTTGTTTTAGGCTGTAAAGAGAAAAAACGGAAAACCTCCTACAACGTGATTGCGGAGTGGACAGGCAGCAGCCACTCAGATGAGGTGGTGGTGGTTGGCGGCCACCTAGATTCATGGGATCTCGGGCGCGGAACCCAGGATGACGGCGCTGGTGTCGCGCATGCCATGCACGCCTTGTGGCTATTGAAGCAGTCAGGCTACACCCCACACAGAACCCATCGCATCGTTCTCTTTGCCAACGAAGAGTTTGGCCTGGACGGCGCAAGGGCCTACGCCAACGAGGGGCTTGAGGCGGGAAGAAAGCATGTCATTGCCCTAGAATCTGATGGCGGGTCTGGCGCGCCAAGGGGCTTCTCTGTGCACGATGTGCCTGGCGCCATTGAGGCCATCAAGCCATTCAACAAGCAGCTGGCACGCTACGGTTGCAGGGATTGGGCCATTGGCGGATCAGGTGCTGATGTCGGTCAGATCGATGACGATGGCGTCTTGCTCATTGGCTACCGGGGCGATAGCCAGCGCTATTTTGACTACCACCACACGGCACAAGACAACATGGACTCCGTTCACCCCAGAGAGCTCGAGATGGGATCCGCATCCATTGCGGCCCTTTTGTACCTGCTTGACAAGAATCTGGTTAGCCGCTAGTAGGCCAGTAGGGCTTGCATGGCCTTTGCTACTTTATCTGCACTAGGCAACAAGGCCGCTTCCAGCGTGCTGTTAAGCGGAATGGCAGGGGTGCTTTCAGAACCAATCACTGTAACGGGCGCATCCAAGGAGTCAAAACAGGCCGCCTGAATACGTCCAGCAAGGGACTGGGCAAAGCTGTTGGCTACTGGCTCCTCGGTGATAACCATGACCCTTCCATGCGCTGCAGAACGCTCCGCGATCAATGCTTCGTCGATCGGAACAATGGTCCGTAAGTCCACAATTTCCACCCCACCATTCACCTGTTGGCTTGCCTCAAGGGCCCAGTGTACTCCTCTGCCATAGGTAATGACACAAAGGCTTTCACCCGCCTCAGGCTTTGCCGCTTGAACGATGCGACCCTTGCCAAAGGGTATAGCGTAATCTGCGTCGGGCTCAATGGTTTTGGCTGAATCTGTGCCAGGTATTTTGGACCAGTACAGCCCTTTATGCTCAAGCATGACTACAGGGTTGGGGTCGTAGAAGGCGGACTTCATCAAGCCCTTGAGGTCTGCCCCATTGGACGGGTAGGCAACCTTAATGCCACGAATATTGCTGAGGACTGACTCTACCGATGAGGAGTGGTAAGGCCCCCCAGACCCGTAGGCCCCAATGGGCACACGTATGACAGCACTCGCGGGCCATTTGCCATTAGAGAGGTAGTTGGATCGGCTTAGCTCGCTAAAAAGCTGGTTTAAGCCGGGCCAGATGTAATCAGCAAATTGGATTTCCACGATGGGCTTCAATCCCACGGCGGCCATGCCAACGGTGCTGCCAATAATAAAGGCTTCTTGGATTGGGGTGTTGAAGGCCCGATCGTCGCCAAATGTTTGCGCCAAGGTGGCAGCCTCCCGAAAGACACCACCCAATCGGTGACCGACATCTTGTCCGTACAACAATGCTTCAGGGTGCTCTTCCATGATTTCACGGATAGCAAACAGGGCACAATCAACCATCACTGTAGATTCCCGATCTGCGGGCGCTCGCTCGCCCCGCTCCTCAGTGATGGGGCTTTCTGCGTAGCAGTGCGTGAAGAGGTCTTCTGCAGAGGGATCTTCTGCCGCCATGGCGCGCTCAAAGTCTGAGGCAACCAATGCATTGGCCTTCTTCACAAGACCCTTGAGCTGATTGGCATCAACCCCTTGTTCAACCAAGAAGTCATGAAGCTTAGGAAATGGGTCACGCTTGGCCGCTTCGTCCAAATCGTCCCGGTACCACTCCATGCGAACCCCCGAAGTGTGGTGATTCAACAACGGAACGGTTGCGTGGATTAGGTGGGGCTGACGACCCTCTCTCATGGACTTCAAGACTTCACGCACGGCGTGGTAACAGGCGGCAAAGTCGCTGCCGTCTACCTGCACCACCTTGATGCCCTTAAATCCTTTTGCGTACTCTGCAGCATTGCCTGACCGGATTTCATCCGCCCGGGCAGAGATGTCCCATTCATTGTCTTGTACAAGCATCAGCAAAGGGTACTGCTTCAATGCAGCCATTTGCAACGCCTCGGAGACTTCACCCTCAGTCATGGCAGCGTCCCCAATGGAGCACATCACCACGGGCTTGTCGTCCCCCCATCCATCAGTCAAACCCTGCTGTTCGCGGTACTGTATGCCCATCGCTGCCCCTGAGGCAGGAATGGCCTGCATGCCGGTGGCAGAGGATTGGTGAGGGATTTTTGGTTTGTCGTCATCCTTCAGGCTTGGGTGACAATAGTAGGTTCTTCCACCAGAAAAGGGATCGTCTTTTTTTGCCAGCAATTGAAGCATTAAATCATACGGGGAAAGACCCATACCTAACAACATGGCATCATCCCTGTAATATGGGTAGGCGTAGTCACAAGGCTTGAGCTGAAGCCCCATGGCCAACTGAATGGCCTCATGCCCCCTGGAGGTTGCATGAACATAGGTTTGAGTCACAGCCTTCCGCTTTTCATAAAGCTCAGTCATGGCCTTCGCTGTTGCCATGAGGCTGAAAGCCTTGAGTAGGATATCTGGAGATTGCTTGCCCATGCTTATGAGGGTTTGGTTTGGCAAATCAGACTTGTGACAGGCAGCTGCTTGAGCTGCAAGCCCGGCTTGTTGTTTCCCTCGCTGCCGTCAAGGGCTTTGAACACCGGCAATAGCATGTGTTGCCTGATCATCCGCCGAGCTGAGATTTGATGTGCGCAATGGCGGATTTTGCCTCAGGACGAAGCACCAAAGAGCCTGAAATGGCCGCGCGCTCCAGCAGCAGTTCGCCCCAATGGTCAGTGCCTTGCCAGAACACCTTCTTCAAGGCTTTCATGGCGTCCATGCTTTGCCCCGAAAGGCTGTTTGTCAATCGTTCAACGCCCGCATCAAGCGCCTCCACATCATCAAAGACTTCTGCGTACAAACCATTGGTCGCTGCCCATGAGGCGGTCCGGAAATTTGTAGCGTCAATGGCCAGCTGGCTCATGGCGTTGCTGCCAATTTTTCTTTCCACCGCAGGGCCAACCACGAAGGGCCCGATACCAACAGCTAACTCACTCAATTTCACAGAAGCAAATTGGGTGGCAAAGCAATAATCTGTGGCGGAAGCAATGCCAACACCGCCACCCACGGCTTTGCCATGGACGCGGCCAATGATGAACTTGGGGCAGGTTCGCATGGCATTGATAACCTTTGCAAAGCCAGAGAAAAACTGCAAACCGTTTTTGTCATTGTCAATGGCCGCCAATTCATCAAAGCTTGCGCCGCCGCAAAACGCGCGGTCACCGCCAGATTTCAAAACCATGACCTTGCTCTCGTTGCTCAGGCCTTCTTCAGTTATCGTGGTCGCCAACAGATCCAGCAGCTTCCCCGGCAAAGAATTGCTCAAAGGATGAGAAAAGGTGATGGTGGCAACTGCCGCATTGCGGCTCAGGGTAACGCTGCCTTGATCAATGGGGTTGGTGCTCATGAGTCAGTCAAATGGAACGAGTTGTTCAAGGTACAAAAGTAGCGTGGGCCACGTTCATGGCGATGGAATTTAACAGGCCTCCACTGATATTTTTAATTGGTCGTAAATCAAAATCCATTGAAATTGATGGTTTGGAAGCCATTGCAAGGTTCAGGTTAGCTATGACTGGTCCAATTTTCGTACCATGGTTAAAATCGTGGCAACGGCAACGGATTCATTCTCATCATCAATGACTTCTACGTAGTATTTGACAATGCCTTTAGCAATGTCATCCTCACTGCGTTTTTCCTGGTTGATTTTTTCCTGCACGGTCAGTTTCACATGCACAGAGGTGCCCGGATAGACCGGCTTGGTGAACCGGCAGCTGTCAATCCCATAGTTGAGCAGAACAGGCCCTTTTGCCGGGTCAACAAACAAGCCTGCAGCCCGACTTAGGATGAAGTAACCATGAGCGACACGGCCAGTGAAAATGGTGCCGTCAAGGGCGTTTTCATCCATGTGGGCGTAAAATTTGTCGCCACTGAGTTCGGCAAATTCATCGATGTCCTTCAATGTCACCAGGTGACTTTCCGTTGTGACCGTTGAGCCAATTTTTACCTCTTCAAAATGCTGTCGAAACAAATGCGGGCTGGCTTCCGGCCGATCAGCTCCTGGCAGGTGCTGGCCAGCGATGTGGCTGAGCATGTTAGGGTGTCCCTGCACAGCTGTTCGCTGCAAGTAGTGCATTACGCCGCGCATACCACCCATCTCTTCACCATCGCCAGCGCGACCAGGTCCGCCGTGGGCGAGCAGGGGCATGGGTGAGCCGTGACCTGTGGATTCTTTCGCGCAACTGGCATCCAGGATGTGGATGCGACCATTGCTGTAGGCAGCCTCCAAGGTGAAGGTCTTCGCCACGTCTTTGTCAGCAGTCACAATGGAAGTGACAAGGGATCCCTTGCCCTTGGCGACCAAATTGGCGGCATCACTCAAGCCCTTGTAGGGCATCAAGGTGCACACGGGGCCAAAAGCTTCCACATCATGCGCCTTGGTCTTGCCATGTGGGTCGTCACATCGGAACAGAACAGGGGCAAAAAAGGCGCCGTCCGCATGGTTGCCCGTGGGGGTTCCTGAGCCGTCCAAGTTGCCGTGAACCAAAGTTTGGTTGCTGGATAAGATTTGCACGGCGTCTTGCACGCGCTGAATTTGTTCAAAGGAGGCCAGTGAACCCATCCGGGTTCCTTCCACAGAAGGGTCACCATGGGTGGTCTTTGAGAGCCTGCCTGCGATGGCTGCTTGCGCTGCGTCCAACAAATCCTCAGGCACCATGGCTCGGCGAACAGCGGTGCATTTTTGTCCGGTTTTCACCGTCATTTCTCGCACAACCTCTTTGACAAACAAGCCAAACTCCACACTTTCAGGGTGCGCGTCAGGACCCAGCACAATAGCATTCAAGGAGTCAGCCTCCAGGTTGAAGGGCACGCCGCGATCCATAAACAGGGGCTGCTGCTTGAGGGCGTAGCCGGTTGCCTTGGAGCCCGTGAATGACACCACGTCACCGCGTTGCACATGGTCCAATATGCCCCTGCCTTTACCTGAAACCAACTGCAAAGCGCCTTCTGGAAGGATGCCGCTGGCAATGATGTCTCGCACCATGGCTTCCGTTACATAGCTGGTGTACTCCGACGGCTTGACCACCGCAGGAACCCCCGCAAGCAGGTTAACCGCAATCTTTTCCAGCATCCCCCAGATAGGGAAATTGAAGGCGTTGATGTGCACAGCAACGCCCCGCTTTGGCAACATGATGTGATGTCCGATGAAGCTCCCTTCTCGGGACAGTCTGGCCGGCTGACCCTCCACATAATAGGGCAGATCCTGAAACTCTCTGCGCAGGGTAGCGTAAGCAAACAGGTTGCCAATCCCACCATCAATATCGATCCATGAATCTACCTTCGTGGCACCGCTTTGTGCGGAAACAGGGTAGTACGTCGCCTTGAGAGAGGTCAGGTGCAGAGCCAGAGCCTTGAGCATCAACCCGCGCTCAGGAAAGGTCATGGCACGCAAGGACGGGCCGCCCTTGTCACGGCCATAGGCTAAGATGTCTTCGTAGTTCAGGTCTGAACTGGCAACGGTGCCAACGCTTGCGCCTGTGATGGCATGACGAGCTTCATACTCTGCCGTGCCGCCGGAGGTCCATTGACCTAAGACATAGTTCTGAATATGGTTCATGCTTACTTCAACTCAGTTATGCCCATGTGCCAGAAGGCAAAGGCGAATTTGTCAATGGCTTCTTCAATAACCATGGCTGTAGGCTTGCCTGCGCCATGACCCGCATTGGTTTCAATGCGAATCAAGGTAGGGTTAGTGCAGGATTGTTTAGCCTGAAGCTCTGCTGCGAACTTAAAGCTGTGCGCGGGCACAACCCTGTCATCGTGGTCACCAGTGGTAACCATGGTTGCGGGGTAGCAGGTGCCCGCAGTCACATTGTGCACTGGACTATAACCCAGCAAGTAGTTGAACATCTCATCGCTGTCTTCAGCCGTGCCGTAGTCGTAAGCCCACCCCGCACCTGCGGTGAAGGTGTGGTAGCGCAACATGTCTAGAACGCCCACTGCCGGGAAGGCAACCGCAGCCAATTCAGGACGTTGCGTTATAACGGCGCCAACGAGTAGTCCGCCATTGGATCCGCCCGCTAAAGCAAGCCTCTCATGGGACGTGTAGCCGTTGTCAATCAAGTAGTCTGCGGCGGCAATGAAATCGTCAAAGACGTTTTGCTTTTGCATTTTGGTGCCAGCAACATGCCAAGCTTCGCCGTACTCTCCGCCACCGCGAATATTAGGTATAGCAAGAATGCCCCCCTGCTCCATCCACACCGTGTAGCTTGTAGAAAAGCTAGGCTTCAGGCTGATGTTGAACCCGCCATACCCGTAAAGCATGGTGGGGTTGCTGCCATCCAAGGCCAGACCTTTTTTGTGGGAAATGGTCATGGGGATGACTGTACCATCAGGTGAGGTGTAAAAAATTTGATTGGAGACAAAGCCACTGGGGTCAAAGTCAATTTCAGAGGCATGGAAAACAGAGGATTCACCACGCTCTGTGTCGTAAGCATAAATGGTGCTTGGCGTAATGGCGTTGGTGAAGTTGTAATACAAGACATCAGCGTCGTCTTTGCCGCCAAAGCCACCAGCAGTTCCAACGCCGGGCAACTCAACCCGCCGGATCAACGCGCCTGTTAGGTGGTATTGATCCACCGTGGTCAACGCATGTTCCAGGCTTTTGACAAAGAGGTAGCCACTGCCCATGGTGAAGCTGATGGGGAATTCCCGCTCAGCAATAACCTCTTCCCAGGCGTCTGCTCCCACGGCAATGCCCTGGCTGACCATCAAGCGATTGTTGGGGGCACCATCATTGGTCTGAATATAGAGTTTGCCCTCACGGCTTGTGACCACACCATACTCCTTGTCAAAGCCTTCTGCAATCAGCACCAGGGCGCCGTCTGCATCGCGCAGGTCCTGAACATAGAGTTCATTGCCAGTGGTCGACACGGCAGCTGTCACAACCAACCAGTCGCCATCATCAGTCACCTGCCCCTGAACATAGCGCCTTGGCAAGTCTTCACCTCCAAAGATCAATTCATCTTCGCTTTGCACATCGCCTAGGCGGTGATAAAACAAGCGATGCACATCGGTCATGCCTGATAGCGCAGAGCCCTCTTCAGGCTTGTCATACGAGCTGTAATAGAAGCCGGCATTGCCAAGCCAAGCCAAGCCAGAGAACTTGATATCCGCCAGGGTGTCACCCAGGCGGTTGCCGGTCACGGCATCAAGGACGATGACCTTGCGCCAGTCGCTGCCACCCTCACTGATTTGGTAGGCAACCAAGCTGCCGTCAGGGCTGAATGAGATGCCGCCTAAAGAGGTGGTGCCATCGGCACTGAATGTATTGGGGTTTAAGAACACCTCTGCATCAGCCTCGTCGCCATCCAAGACAACCCGGTAGAGGATGTATTGACTTTGTAGACCGTCATTGCGGTAAAAGTACCTGAAGTCCCCTTCAATAAATGGCGCGCCGCGCTTGGCGTAGTTCCATAGTGCAGACAGGCGATCACGCAAGGCAGCGCGGAACGGAATCTCTTCTAGGTGTGCAAAGGTTACCGCATTCTGTGCCTCTACCCATTGCGCCGTCTCTTCAGACAGGTCGTCTTCCAGCCAGCCATAAGGGTCGGCCACGTCATGACCAATAGTGGTCTTCACGTCGCTGGAGTCATAGCGCGACTCAGGGTAGGTAACAGGTGATGACTCAACGCCTGAAAAGTTGACACATGAGGCAAGCAAGGCAGACATAAGCAATAGGGAGAAATAGTTTTTCATAGCCATAAAGATACCTACCATGAGCAAAGCATGGGTACAAAAAAAGGCCGCCCCTTTCGGAGCGGCCTCTTAATTAATAGAGCTTTCGCTTATCGCTGGATGGCGACACGCATAGTGCGGTTGCCTTCATCAGTGTTCAAACGAATCATGTATACACCGGAAGCCATGTCGCTGAGGTCCATGTCAAGATCCGCCTGACCCGTAGTCCACAATGTGGCACGGAGCACTTGACCTTGCATGTCAACAACCGTTACTTCAATGTCGCCCTCTAACTCTATGCGTTCGAGAGTAAACTCGCCACGCGTTGGGTTTGGATAAAGCGTCACACCGGTGACTGCCTCAGGCAGGCCAACAGAGCAGTCATAACACTTAGTGAAGCAAACTACGCCAAGCACGGTGTCAGTGACACCTAAGCTATCTACGCGGTTGTTTCCACCAAAGCCATCATCTTCGCCACAAGCGGAGAGGTCTCCACTCGCTTCTGCGTCGTTCCAAGTCTTACCGTTAAGGTATTTGTAATAGATCTTGGCGTTGATCGGCGCGGCAACTGTTACTTGATAGATGCCGTTACCAGCGGTATCAAGCATTACAGTACCTGCAGGAGCCCATCCTTGCATTGAACCAGCTACGTGAATTGAATCACCGCTGACAGAGCCATTGGCAATTTCCCAAGCCATATTCACCTGGAAGGTGACATTGATCTGACAATCGGTACATGCCGCAAAGCACACAACCGCTGCAGTATCAGCTAGGTTGGCAATGCTGTCACCACGGTTCCATGAACCATTGTAGCGACAATCTGTAGGCACGTTTTCGTCAGAACCCCAAGCACCACCGTTGATGAACTTGTACTCAAGATGCTCATCCAAGTAAGTGTTGATCGTGTACTCATAGATGCCATCACCGTTAGGGTCAGTCATAAGTGTAGCAGAAGGGTTCCATCCCTGGAAGTTGCCCGCAATGTGGACACCAGCTGGGTGGATGGTTTCCTTAGCCATATTCACAGACACTGTGTATGTCGCTGGTGTGCGACACTCGGGGAAGAATGTTCCAAACGCTTGACCGGCAGTCAATGTGGTACCTGACGTGTGAGTGAGCAAGGTGTCACCACTATTCATGTCGGTGACATTAAAGCCTACCTCATCAGACCATGCCCCAAGGTTGCCCAAGGTGACAGAGGCTGAATCCATGCCACAAAGCATGACAGTATCAGTGAATGAAGCACCAAGCGCGAAGCCAGAACCTACATTGGATACCGAAACCATTCCAGACTGAGTGAAGGTCAGCGTGTTGCCCTGCCAGCCGTCACCGTAGGAGTCGGTCATGTAAACAATGAAACCACATTGTTCAACAGCAGCACAAATAGCAGTTGTAACAGCCAAGTCACTAGACCAGCCAGACGTGTCGCCCACGGCACAGATCTCACGAACAGACACATCATAAGACGTTGCTGATGTCAAACCTGCAATCGATGCAGACGCACCATTGCTCATGTAAGCAGAGCCACCTGTTAGGCGGTAGCGCACCTCATAGCTCAATGGCGAACCAGTGTTAAGGCTATAGCTAGACCATGCCACATCAAATGATGTGTTGGTGATATTGCTAGCGGACACTCCTGATGGAGCTCCACAGCTTTGTAGAGCATCTACAGAGACATTATCAATGGCCATATCACCAGTAAAGCTGGTTCCTTTTTCTGCACGAAGGCGGATAGTGAACACGCTCATTGGATTAGTTAGCAAGGTGTTGCGTGTGATCCAAGGATCAGTAGCTCCTGTTTGTTGTTGGCCAACAATAGAGTCAAACGTGACCCAACCGCTTCCAGCATCATACTCAGCATACAAGTTGCCCATCGTTGCACCATACATATGGTAGTCAAAAGAGAAAACCAAATTAGAGTCAGTGAACTGCATGTTAGGCATCGTTACCGTTGCAATATTTCCAGTGGTGCCATATGAGGCCTCTGAATAGATGAAGTTACTTGCGCCAGCGGGGCCAGTGCTACCAGAAGGCGTGCTTCCTGAACCAACAACCCAACGGAATACAGAAGTCGTAACAGCATCTGGGCTCGGCGTCCAGCAAGCATCAAAGATGCTGTTGTACGGGAAGCCTGATGGAGTCCAAGACGCGGTGTCCTCAAAATTCTCAGTGTAAGGCAAGGTTGTGACGATGGCACAAGAGCTACAGTAAGCCAAGAATGAGCCGAAGCTGTATCCAGTAGTCAATGTGGTACCTGACGTGTGAGTCAGCACGGTGTCACCGTAAGGGCCGACAACATCAAAACCAATTTCACCAGACCATGAACCAAGGTCCAAAGTAACAGTGGCAGAAGTCAGGTCACATAAGCTGATAGAGTCAGTGGCTGAATAACCGCTTGTGAAGCCAGCGCCCAGTGTGCCTACAGGGTTGCCCCCTTGTGAGAACACCAACTTATTGCCGTTCCATCCGTCACCATAAGAGTCAGTCATGTAAACCATGTATTGACATTGGCTAGTTGCTGCACAAAGAGCAGGAATAACTATTTCATTAGCGCTCCAAACACAAGTATCGCCAACGGCGCAAATCTCACGCGCCGAATAATCATAGGATGTTGCTGGAGAAAGGCCAGAAATAGAAACAGACGTGCCTGTACCAGCTGTGATAGTCCATGCGCCAGGGCCGGAGCTCAAGCGGTGACGAACCTGCACACCAATGGTGCTGCTGTTGTTTGAAGTCCAAGTGGCATCAAAACCAACAGATGTAACATTGGCTGCAGTCAAGGCAGAAATGCCAAAGCAAGTCAATGGGCTGTACTCATCAGCGCCTACGTCAGGGGTAGATGTTGAACGGCTATCACCGTCAATGTCAGTCAATGTACCAACAGAGGTGCCGGCGTTGTTAGCCAGCGCGCCTTGTGCATGCAAGTCCGTTGCTGAGTTGTACAATGGATCACCAAATGCAGAGTTCGCATCCTGCGATGTGGCAGTCTGCCATGCAGCAAGTGTTGCTACAGTTGAGTTGTTGTACTTGAACGGGCTAGTGCCTGTTGCGTTGTAGACATTGTAGTCTGCTGTGAAGTACGTTCCCGCAACCGCAGAGCTAGATGCTTCTGCTGCATAACCTCCACCTGTGTTGGTGAAGATGTTGTTCTTAACCACGTTGCCAGCAGCAGTGAAGTAAGATGTGCTAGTTGATTTATTCAGATACAATGCACGTCCAGTTGTGGCTGATCCATTAGCGACAGACACAGAGTTGTGCAAGATGTCAAAGTTGTTACAGTGGTAGATGTAAATTCCACGAGCAGCTGAGGTGGTTGAAGACGAGTTCATCGCAACCATGTTATTCTCAATCACAGAGCGGTCGGTAGAGGATCCGTTCACATAATTTAGATAGATACCGTAGTTGGTTGACGTACCGCCCATGACGATATTGTTCTTCTTGATAGATACTTTGCCTGCTTGAGTGTAAGAGCTTGATCCAGAACCACCTTGGTAAATACCGTAGTAGGTTGCTTCGATATCATTGTTTTCAAGCACATAGCTAGCAGGTGTTCCACCAGAAGGCGGGTTGCTGTATATGTAAAAACCGTAGCGGCAATTGACGATGGTGTTGTTTTGCACATCAACGCCAACAGCTGGGTAGTAGAGGTAGTTGTAACCACCAGTTCCAGTTAATGTATAGGTCACGGTGTTACCGTGAACATGCTGGTACTTCGCATACCTTAGGTACATGCCTTGGTAGGTCATGCTAATGGTGTTGTTGTCAAAAACTATGGTGTCCATCGATGTCGTGTATGACTTTCCGTAGACATAAGCAGCATAGGACACGTTAGAAAACGTGTTGCCTGTGATGGTCCAGTTGCCCTTTGCTTCTGTGGTGCTACTATATGTGTAGTACATGCCCGCGAAGTAGGAGCTGGTGCTTGTTCCTGCAGCACCAGTCAAGGTGTTGTCAATCAAGGAAATGTTCGTGTTAGCGCCATACTGATCAATCAAGCGACCGTAAGACGTTCCGCCAGTAGTGATAACTAGGCCTTTGATCGTCACATTGCTTGTGCCGTCCAAACGAATCGTCCAGTTGGTTGATGAAGATGCAGGAGAATAGGTAACAGTGGCTGCAGTCGTATTTGACGGGTTAGCCTGGAATGTTACCGTATTCGTGGTTGATGTTCCTGTGTATGCTGGAATCGTCACCTGCTCGGTGTAGGTGCCAGATGCAACGTTAAAGATAACAGGACCACTAACGCCCGAGGTAGATAGGGCAGTTGTCGCAGCAGCGAAGGTGGTGTAGTTGGAAGTACCTGAGCCTGAGGCGTCAATGGTGTAGGTTCCGGAGAGTTGACCGAAGGCGGGCAGTGCCACTAACATTAGGGCAGTTGACAACCAACGAAGTGTACGGTTTTTCATGCGAACTTTGTTTGGGTGATTATGTTAAGGCGTTAAACTTAGGCATTTTTTCAACAATAGGCGGTTAACAACCTCAAAAACTTCAATAGAAACAGCCCCTACGGGTCAATTTTTTGTCGAAAAATCAAGATTTAGGCTCAAACCCACCGGAACTTCTCGGGCGATTGAGGTCCCCTTCCTGCAGGGGCTGGCAAAGGGTCAGCGTATCATGACACTCCTTGGGAAGTCTTTGATACCACTGGGTTCCTTCAGTCTTCCATGCGATGTCTTTTTCGGACATTTGCTTGACCATTTTTGCGGGGTTGCCAACCATCACCGCCCCGTCAGGCACAATGGTTCTCGCCTTGACAAAAGCCAGGGCTCCAACGAGGCAATTTTTTCCGATTTGGACATCATCCATGAGCACAGCATTCATTCCAATGAGGCAGTTTTCACCCAAAAAGGCTCCGTGGATGATTGCGCCGTGGCCAACATGTGCAGATTTCTCCAAAATCACGTCTTTTCCAGGGAAAGAATGGATGATGCAATTTTCCTGCACATTAGAACCCTCCTTGATGGTGATGCGCCCCCAGTCTCCGCGGAGCACTGCGCCAGGGCCGATATATACATTCTTGCCGATCCACACATCGCCGGTGACATTGGCCTGAGGGTGTACAAAGGCCGAAGGATCGACCACGGGAACCATGCCTTTGAATGCGTAAAACATCAGATTTCGGGGTTTGCTAGAATCACCGCATAGCCTTGGCCTACGCCAACGCACATGGTCACCAGCGCGTACTTGCCCTTGCGGGCTTTCAGTTGCCTTGCTGCCGTCAGGGCCAATCGCGCGCCTGACATACCTAAGGGGTGGCCAATAGCGATCGATCCGCCGTTGGGGTTGATGCGGGGGTCGCGGTCGTCCAAGCCAAGGGCCCGGGAGCAAGCGAGCACCTGAGCAGCAAAGGCCTCGTTGAGTTCAATGATATCCATATCATCCAGCGAGAGGCCTGCTTTAGCTAAAACTTTTTGGGTGGCTGAAACAGGGCCAATACCCATGGTGCGGGGCTCCACTCCAACAACAGCAGAAGCAACAATTCGTGCCAGGGGGGTTAATCCATGGGCCTGAACAGCCGCCTCAGAGGCAACCAGACATGCTGCAGCGCCATCATTGAGGCCGCTTGAGTTGCCTGCCGTCACGCTGCCGTCCTTGCGGAAGGCTGGCCGCAGGCCTGCCAGGGCGGTCAAGCTGCTGTTAGGCTTCGGGAATTCATCCACGGAAACCACAACGGGATCCTTTTTTCGTTGGGGAATACTCACGGGCACAATCTCTCCCTCAAAGTAACCGCTAGCCTGCGCCTGCGTGGTTTTTTCCTGACTCCAAACGGAAAAGGCATCTTGATCCTCACGGGAGATATTGTAGGCCTCTACCAAGTTTTCTGCTGTCTCCCCCATAGCGTCCGTGCCATAGCTGTCTTGCATTTTTGGGTTGATAAAGCGCCAGCCAAAGCTGGAATCGTACATCTTGCTGTCTGTGCCATAGGCCCGGCCAGGCTTGCTCATCACATAGGGGCCTCGGGTCATGCTTTCCACGCCGCCAGCAATGAAGAGATCGCCATCGCGAGAGGCTACGGCGCGAGCGGCATGCACCAGGGCGCTGAGGCCAGAGGCACAAAGCCTGTTGACGGTCTCGCCAGGTACCGATGAGGGAAGGCCTGCCAATAGGCTTGCCATACGAGCGATATTTCGGTTGTCTTCTCCCGCCTGGTTGGCGCAGCCCATAATGACATCATCAATGGCCTTGGGGTCAAGGTCAGGATGTCGCTCCATCAAAGATTGGATCACGTGAGCAGCCAGGTCGTCAGCTCGGACAGAGGCAAGGGCACCGCCAAAAGACCCCACAGGGGTTCGGATGCCGTCAATGAGGTATGCGTTCATAGGGAAATCACCATTGGGTTGATTGAATAAAAACTGTGCCCTTAAACAGGGCAACGGGCTTGTCTTGGACGGTCACCGTCACATCGTAACGAGCCAGCGTCTTGCCTCGTTGGCGCTCAGTGGCAGTGGCGATGAGTAGGTCGCCAACGTGAATGGGTTTGGCGTGTGAGATACCGGTCTCAATGGATATGGCGTGCTGACCATGCCCGTTGCTGGCAAAGGCCAGGGCGGAATCTGCTAGGGAGTAACTGATGCCGCCATGCGCCACACCAAACCCATTGGTCATATCGTCCCTAAGGGTCATCTGCAGGGTGGCAGAGCCCTGGGAGACGTCGACCACCTCAATGCCTAGCCATTGACTGAAGGCATCATTTGCCATCATAGTATCAACAATCTGTTTGGAATTAGGCATGCGGGAAGTTACTTGTTTTTTACCTCAGCATCCACATTGTCGCCCAGGTCCAGCGCCTCCTCAAAGCAGCCAATCATCACATCCACCACAATCAAGAGGTTATACTCGCTGAGCACGTCCTCCTCGACATCAAGGGTCAGTTGATCGTGCAAATACTGCCTAACCTCCTGAAACACAAAGGGGCTTCGCGATCGGCGAGCCATATTTTCCGCATCAATGAGATCTGCAGCACCATCCGCCTCCATGCTTTCCGTGACGTCCCTGGTGGCATCCTCAATGATGGCATCTGTGATCGTTTTCACTGGTATATCCGCGATAGTGAAGCCTTCGCGTAAAATCAAGGCCGAGTGAACCAGCAGATCATGCGCCTGGTCCTCAAACTCTTCAGATAAGTTGAGTAAAAAAGCGAAGAGGGCCGGCTGCTCATCCATGAAGTCGCTGAGCTCTGCTGCAAAGCGTTCCTGGCTCCAGGAACGGACTTGTTGAACGGCTTCTTGGATAGTTAGGATATTGTCAGACATATTGAGTCAGCATTCAAATAGTTGATTGTTGCTTGCCATATCGACAAGTAAAGGACAAGGTCGGTAGCGGGTGTCGCCTGTGCGTTCTCGCAAAGCATTCAGTCGGCTTACGATGATGTCAAGGCCGGTCTCGTTAGCCCACTGTAAAAGCCCTTTGGGGTAGTTCACGCCTCGGAGCATGGCTGTTTCCAAGTCGGACGCTGAGCAGATGTTGCGGTAAAGGGCGTCTGCCGCTTCATTGAAGAGTAGGGCGGTGATGCGGTCAACAATAACCTGACCCAATGCGCGGTCTTCAGTGGCAGAAGGGTTGCTTGCGCCATCGGTGTAATCGTAAAAGCCCTTGCCGGATTTCCGGCCAAGCCACCCCGCGTCCAACAAGCGTTTCTGGGTGAGGTTGGGCCTGAATCTTGGGTCAAAATAAAATTGTGTCCAAACCGTTTCCGTCACCACGTAGTTGACATCATGGCCAATCAAATCCATCAGCTGAAAGGGGCCCATCCTGAATCCGCCAATCTCCCGCATGGCCCAGTCAATAGTTGGCACGTCAGCAAGACCTTCTTCAAGCATGTGCATGGCCTCAGCGTAAAAAGGCCTTGCCACCCGGTTGACAATGAATCCCGGGCTGTCAGCAGCGACCACACCAGATTTTCCCCAAGCCTTTACGGCAGACTGGCATCGCGC
>ENA-OSJC01001284-OSJC01001284.1-marine-metagenome-genome-assembly--contig:-NODE-1284-length-21027-cov-3.153174_pt1 | contig 21027 bp, 21 predicted proteins | sample MGYA00237885_ERZ534234 | MGnify/ENA primary metagenome ERZ534234 (study PRJEB26413, sample SAMN06343907) | marine metagenome | isolation source: coastal waters | place: Atlantic Ocean: West Antarctic... | reverse complement strand
GAAACTATATCAAGTCCTGGGCTAGCTAATTCTGCACGCATCAATAAGGAGAAAAAACCACCTATTAAACCCGCTGTTAAAGCAAATATTATATAAAGCGTGCCAATATCTTTGTGGTTAGTAGAAAAAAACCAGCGACGAATAAATCCAGGCTTATGATGTTGGTGATCGTGACTATTTGATTCTCCGTAACTCATAGCTTCCTTTTTAATATTTATTTATTATTTGTTAAAAGCGCAAGAGTGCTTTTTTCCAACATTGCAAATTTATTCTTTGTATTTTGCACCCATGCTAAAAACTCTTCTTCAGAAAGAGCCTCAATTACAATTGGCATATATCCGTGTCCAGATCCACAAATTTCTGAACACTGCCCTCTATATATACCTGCTTTTTCTATGTTCATCCAAGTTTCATTTAATCTACCAGGCACTGCATCTTTTTTAACACCAAGCGAAGGCATAGCAAAACTATGGAGGACGTCTCCAGCAGTAATTAAAACTTGAATATTTTTGTTAATTGGTAAAACTAAGTGATTATCAACTGTAAGCAAACGGGGTTGCCCAGCTTCTAGCTCTTCTTCAGGAATTAAATAACTTTCAAAAGATAGGTTATCTTGATCTGGATATTGATATTCCCAATACCATTGATGACCTATTACTTTTATGGTCATATCGTATTCTGGGGTAACATCTTGTTGATATACCAATTTAAAAGATGGGATAGCCATAAGTACTAAAATTATAACAGGTATAACAGTCCATAAAGTTTCAAGGATAGCGTGATGACTTCTTTTTGATGGAATTGGGTTAGCAGACTTTCTAAATCTAAAAGAAACATAAAATAATAAGAAAAGAACAAAAATTGTAATAATTGTCATCATAATTAATACAAAATTATGAAGTTCATTGACTTTTTCCATAACTGGGCTTGCAGGATCTCTGAAACCTAATTGCCAATTAGTTATTTCATTACTGTATGCATAACTAGGAAATAAAGTAAGAATAAATAATGTGATATTTTTAAACATTTTATTATGAAACTTTATATATACTAATTTAATTAATATTCAGCCCTTTAACATGCTTAATTTGCTAAAAATTTAGGACAGGATGTCGCTAATATTCAATCAATGTCTATCAATGATTGTAAACAGAATAATGAAGCTATTGTAGCTGTATCAGATCTTAACACCCTTCTCCCAAGAGAAACAGGTAAACAATTGTTCATTTTTTTAATTTTTTCAGTTTCTGATTCTGAAAACCCTCCTTCAGGACCAATTAATATAGACCATTTTGAAAAAAAATTTTTTTTACTTTTGATTGCGTCAAACATAGATATATTTGATAATTTTCTTTCATCACAAAAAACAATGCATCTATCTTTAGGGTAGTTATATATTAAATCATCGAGAGTAACTTTCTTCTCAATTGTTGGGAGACTTAACCTCTCAGATTGTTCAGCAGCTTCTATTATATTTAAAGACAAATTTTTATAATTTAAATTTGAGTTATTAGTATAGTCTGTAATACATGGAATTAATTTTGAAACGCCGAGTTCAGTTGCTTTTTGAATAGTAATGTTCAATCTGTGTTGCTTAATTGGTGCAAAAATCAACCAAATATCTGGTTCTTTTTTAAAATCTCTCGTTTTCTCTAAGATTTGTATAACTATATTGTCTCTATTTACAGACATAACTCTACATAACCACTCTCCTGTTTTATCATCAAATGTAAGTAGTTTGTCATTAATTTTTAATCGTATTACATTTTTTAAAAAGTGATGTTGTTTATCTTTGATATAAACCATCAAATTTGCTGATAAGGTCTTTTCAACAAAAATACGTGTTTTGGACTTTTTCATATTATAATGTATTAAAAACTCTATCATTATATTTGATAAATTAAATACTCTTGTGCAAATAAAACTAAAAAATTATTTAATGCTTGTAAGATTTAACAAGCCAATAGGTTCTTTATTGTTAATGTGGCCATGTTGGATTGCATTAGCTAATATTAACTATGATCAAATAAATTTAATAAAATGGTATTTATATTTTTTATTAGGGGCTTTTTTGATGAGAAGCGCCGGTTGTATTATAAATGATTTAATTGACATTAATATAGATAAAAAAATAGAGAGAACATCAAGGAGGCCTTTAGCATCAAATAAATTATCATTAATTGAAGCATTTATAATGTTAATAATACTATTAATTCCATCTTTTTTAATTTTAATGCAATTTAGCTTAAAAACAATCTTATTTGGACTAGCCTCTGTTCCATTAATAATAATTTATCCATTTACAAAAAGATTTACAAATTGGCCTCAAATTTTTTTAGGTATAGTTTTTAATTGGGGCGTATTAATTGTTTCTATTGAATTCTTAGGTATATTAAAAACAGATTTTATTTTATTATATATTGGATGTGTTTTTTGGACATTAGCTTACGATACAATTTATGCCTATCAAGATCGAAAGGATGATATAGAAAATAAAATTAAATCTACAGCAGTTATATTTGATAAGTTTGGAAAATTATATGTAAGCTTATTTTATTCAATATTTTTTATAATCGTTGGTTTTCTAGGCTATAAATCATCTAGTAATTTTCTTAGTTTAATAGTTATTTTTATCTTTATGTTTAGTGTAATATTATATTTAAATAAATGGAATTTAGATTCAAAAAGTAGCTCAAATTATTATTTTAAGTTTAATAATTATATTGGGTTATTTTGTTTTCTATTCCTAATTACTTTTTAAACAAATGTTAAAAGATAAAAATAAAAGAGATAAAATAATTAAACGTTTAATTATTAATTATATATTTCCTCATAAATTTAAAATTTTATTTGCTTTATGCATGATGCTTATATCTGCAGGCTCAACTGGTTTACATGCTTGGTTAGTGAGGCCTGCTTTAGACGAGGTTTTAATAAAAGGAAATAAAGAAATGCTCTTTTTAATTCCTTTTGCGATTATAATAACAACTTTATGTAAGGGATTGGCAACTTACTTACACTCATTCCAAATGAGTAAAGTTGCCCATAATATTATTGCTAAATTACAATCTGAAATGTTTAAAAAATTAATGTTATTTAATTTAACTTTTTTTAATAATTCAAAATCTGGAAATTTAATTTCAAGATTAATTAATGACACTTATTTTCTAAGAATGGCTATAGTAAAAACAGTGACAGGAGTAATAAAAGATTTTCTTATTATTATTTTCTTATTGGGAAATATGTTTTATCAAAGTTGGCAATTAACATTATTTGCTTTTTTTGCTTTTCCTCTAGCTATATGGCCAATAAGAAAAATTGGTAAAAGTATTAGAAAAATTACTTATACAATACAGAGTGAAATAGCAATTTTCTCAAATGTACTAGGTGAAAGTATAAAAGGAATTAGACAAGTAAAAGCATTTAATCAAGAAGGATATGAAACATCAAGAGCTCTTAAAACAATTAATCAAATAAAAAAATACTTTATTAAATCAGCATTTATAAGCAATAGACTGAGTCCTCTTATGGAGTTTATTGGAAGTTTAGCAATAGCTCTTTCAATATACGCAGGTGGTGTTTTTGTGCTTAATGAAAACATGTCAACAGGACAATTCATGAGCTTTCTTGTTAGTCTATTATTAGCTTATCAACCAGTAAAAGCTCTTGGAAATTTAAATATAAGTATTCAAGAGGGGTTGGCTGGAGCCGAAAGAATATTTGACTTACTTGATACTGACATAAAATCTATTGAAAATCTTAATACAAACAAAAAAGACCTCCTTGTAAATAAGGGTGAAATTAAAATTAAAAATCTAAACTTTAAATATGAAGATAAAGAAATCTTAAAAGATATTAATATGACAATTCCAGAGGGCAGTAAAGTAGCTCTTGTAGGATTATCTGGATCAGGAAAATCAACTATAATAAGTTTATTATTAAGATTTTATTCTGACTACAAAGGTACTATATTAATTGATAATCAAGATATTAATGAGCATTCTCTAAAATCTCTAAGAAATAATATTAGCATTGTAACTCAAGACACAATCCTGTTTAATGATACAGTTGAAGCCAATATTAAATATGGTAAAATAGAAGCTTCTGATAAAGATGTTTTAAAAGCTGCTGAAGAAGCAGGGGTTACTGAATTTATAAATTTACTTCCTAAAAAATTTAAAACAATAGTAGGTGAAAGTGGAATTAAATTATCTGGAGGCCAGCGTCAACGTATTGCTATTGCAAGAGCATTATTAAAAAATGCACCTATTCTGCTTTTAGATGAAGCAACATCTTCATTAGATAATATTAATGAACAAAAAATACAAAAATCGATTAATAAACTTATGAAAAATAAAACTTCCTTAATAGTAGCTCACAGACTTAGCACTATAAAAGATGCTAATATAATTTATGTAATAGAAAATGGTAGAATTATAAATTCTGGAAATCACACAAAACTTCTCGATGAATGTCAACTGTACTCGCAATTACATTTAAAAGAAACATTGAAAAATGCAGTTTAAAAAAAAAATATTAAAGAATATTATAACTCAAAATATTTTAGGTTTTATATGTTATTTATATATAACTTTTGTGAAAATATCTTGTAAAATTCATTATGATAATGAAAATTTTCCAAAACACTACTGGATCAATAAAGAGCCATTTATATTAGCATTCTGGCACAGTCATCTAATGATGATTGGATATTCTTGGAAAATAAATAAAAAAATTAATATTTTAGCATCTGGACATAGCGATGGAAGATTTGGTGCTATTATTGGAAAATACTTAAATTTAAATAATATTCAAACTTCTAAAAAAAATTCAAATTTATCCCTACGGCCTATTTTTAAGATATTGAATGATAAAAATTATATTGGAATCACTCCAGATGGACCAAGAGGGCCTAAAGAAGAAGTTTCAGAAGGTATTATTAAGATAGCAAAAGCAGCCAATGTTCCTATAATACCTTTAGGTTTTTATTCTTCTAAAAATTTTAAATTAAAATCTTGGGATTCTTTCTTAATAACTCTTCCTTTTTCTAGATGCTCCTTTGTATGGGGAGAGCCATTAATCATACCAAAAAAAATAAATAAAGATGAAATTAAAATATTTCAAAAAAAACTTGAAGAAAAAATTAATGAGTCAATTGCCAAGGCTAAAAAAAATATTTTATGATCTTGTTATATAAGTACATATGTTTTTTATTAATACCCTTAATAAAGATTAATATTTATTATAGAGTACTAAAAGGGAAAGAAAGTAAGGAAAGATTTTATGAAAGATATGGAATTAGTAAAATCAATAAACCCAAAAAAGATTTGATTTGGATTCATGCTACTAGTGTAGGTGAATTTAATTCAGCAAATACTATAATTGAAAAATTTTATTTAAAAAATACAATACTATTAACCACGACTACATTGGCTGCTTCAGATTTAGCCTTAAGAAAATATGGGAATAGAATAATTCACCAATTTTTACCTCTGGATGTTAGCATATGGGTAGAAAGATTTATTAATCATTGGCAACCAAAATTAGTAATATGGATTGAGTCTGATCTTTGGCCAAACACTCTTAGTTTACTTAAAAAAAAATCTATTAAATCAATCTTACTAAATGTAAGAATATCTCCAAAATCTTTTAATAAGTGGAATATATATAAAAAAATTTATAAAGAGATGACTGATTGTTTTTCAGAAATTTATGCTCAAAGTGAACTAGATCAAGAAAGAGTAGAAATCTTAACAAATAGAAAGATAAAGTTCATTGGTAACTTAAAATTATCATCAAGCTTTAAAGAAAAAAATCCTAAAAATAAAAATAACTTAATAAAAGATTATAAAGAAAAAATTTTTATGCTAGCAAGTACTCATGATAATGAAGAAGAAATATTTATTCCTCTAATAAAAAAACTGTTATCTAAATATAGTGGACTAAGAATAATTATAGCACCTAGACATCCTGACAGATCACTTTCAATTAAAGAAAAATATATTAAAGAAAAGATATCTACAAATATTATAGATAGTACGAAAAAACTTGATTATAAAGTTTCAATCATAAATTCTTTTGGTGACCTCCCTTATTATTATAATTTAAGTGATGTGGTTTTTTTAGGAGGTTCTTTTGTTAAAAAAGGAGGTCATAATCCAATTGAGCCAGCAGCAAATAATTGTGCCATTATTACAGGGCCGTATGTATTCAACTGGCAGAATATTTATAATAAACTATTAGAAAAAGAAGCATGTTATTTATTTCAAGAAATGATAAGCTTGGAAAGAATTATAATGCAATTATTTTCTAATGATGAATTAATGAAAACAAGAAAACAAAAAGCAAGTGATGTTTCTAAAATTAGTTTTTTTGATTCAGAGAAAATATTTTTTACTATCAATAAATATCTAAGAGAAGAAAATTGCTAAAAGCTCCAAAATTTTGGTATCAAAAAAAAGATACATATCTATCAAATTTCTTGTATCCTCTATCTTTACTTTTTGGTTTTGGAACAAAAATTAGAAATATTTTAAGCACCACTAATAAAGGACCTTTACCAATCATATGTGTAGGGAATATAGTTGTGGGAGGAGCTGGAAAAACACCAGTAGCTCTTAAAATTGGAAAACTATTAATTAAGGCTGGGTACAAACCTGGCTTTATTTCAAAAGGATATGCAGGATTAATAAAAAATAGTACACTTGTTAAATCATGGCACTCAGCAAGATCTATAGGCGATGAGTCTATATTGCTATCAGAAGTTGCTAATACATGGGTAGGGGTAGATAGAATAAATTCTGCGCGATTAGCAAAAGAAAAAAATAGCAATTGTTTGATAATGGATGATGGTTTTCAAAATCCAACTATTTATAAAGATTTTTCCATTATAGTGATTAATGCTTCACAAGAATTTGGCAATAAAAGAGTCATGCCTTCTGGGCCACTAAGAGAAAGCATAAAAAGAGGCTTATCTAGAACAAATTTAGTAATAGTTATTGGTGATCCCTCTCATGAACTAAAACAATTGATACCAAAAAATATTCCCATTGTTAAAGCTAAATTTGAGATTAAAAACGAAAATAAAAATTTTAAGGGACAGAACATAATTGCTTTTGCAGGAATAGCCTATCCTGAAAAGTTCTTTCAATCTTTGACTGATGAGGGTGCTAAGATATTTAAAAAAATAACTTTTCCAGATCATCATATTTATAGTGAAAATGATATTTTATCTTTGGCTGAAATAGCAAACAAAAAAAAATCTATTCTTGTTTCAACTAAAAAAGACTTTGTTAGAATTCCTAAATCTTTTAGGTCTCTTGTAAATACTCTTGAGGGAGAAATAGTATTCGAAGATGAAGAGTTTATAGTTGAAATATTATCAAATGTAATAGAAAATTATAATTCTTAAAAAATGTATAAGGTTATTAAATTATTATTTGAATATACAATAGTTAATTTGTTATTTACTTTTTTATCATTTTTACCAGTTCAATGGGTTACTTATATAGGTGGAAAAATTTTTAAATTAATAGGTCCTTTATCTAAAGCAAATAAAATTGCTAAAGAAAATTACAAAAAAGTTTTTACAAATTTAAACAATAAAGAAATTGATAATAACATTAGCAAAAGTTGGGAGAATTTAGGCAAAACTATTTTTGAAATATCAGTATTAGAAAAAATAATTGATGAAAATAGAAAAAAAATTAAATTAAAAGGAATTAAAAATATTGAATCTGTAATTAAAAAAAAAGAAAAAGTTATTTTTTTTAGTATTCATCAATCAAATTGGGAAATTCTAGTTCCATCAATTGATAAATTAAATATAAGAGTTGGAGCAATTTACAGACATATTAATAACAAATATATTGATAAGCTGATTCTAAAAAAAAGAAACCAAAGTATTAAAAATAAAAAAAGTTTTTACACACCTAAGGGAAAAAAAAGTGCTAAAGAAATAATAAAATCTCTTAATGAAGATACTTCAATAATACTTTTAATTGATCAAAAAGACTCATCAGGAGACAATGTAAAGCTTTTTGATAATATGACAAAAACTCAAACTGGTTTTTTAAAGATAGCCAGAAAAAAAAATCTTAAATTAATACCAGTTAAAAATATTCGACTAAGTAATAATAATTTTGAAATTACCTTCTGTAAGGCAATTACTCCTTATTTAAATTATAATACTGATGCTGAAGCTATGCTAGATATTCACAAGATAATAGAGGGGTGGATCAGAGAAAATCCATCTCAATGGTTTTGGCAACATAAGAGATTTAGTTAATTTTTTTAACATTAATACGTATAGTTTTATCAAAAAATTTAACTGCTAAACTATCATTTAAATTAATTTCACTAGATTTTTTTACTATTTTTTTTGATTTAGTAAGAATCGTATATCCTTTCTTTAAATTGTTATTTACTGAATTTGAATTCAATAATCTAGTCAAGCTATTAAATCCTAACCTAGTATTATTTTTTTTTCTTTCTATGAAATTATTCATATTTTTTTCTATTAAATGTATTCTTTCTTTTTTAACTTTTAGAATATTATTTGGTGGCTTTACAAGATGACTTAAAGAATTAAATTTTAGTTTTTTATTAATTAAAATATTTTTTATTTCTTTAGAAAATCTAATGTATGTATTTTTATATTTTTCTTTAAAATTATTTAAAATAAATTTAGGCTCTTTAATTAACCTAGATAAGTTTAATAAAAGAACTAATTTTTTTTGAAAAAAATTATTTAGCAATTGATTTAGGTTTGATTCAAAATTATTTATTTTTTCTATAAGTTGTACTTTTGTTGGCGCAACCATTTCTGCTGCTGCTGTCGGTGTAGAAGCTCTTAGATCACTAACAAAATCTACAATGGTTGTGTCTGTTTCATGTCCAATAGCAGTGATGATAGGTATTTCTGATTTAAAAATTTCTAATGCTAATTCCTCATCATTAAATGCCATTAAATCTTCAGTGCTGCCACCTCCTCTAGCAATTATTATAACATCAGGTTTTTGCATTATATCAATATTATTAAAACCTTTAACAGCTAAAATTAATGATTCTACAGCACCATTACCTTGAACTGAAACAGGCCATATATCAGCATTTAACAAAAATCTAACTTTTAAACGATTTATTATATCATGTATAACAGATCCCGAAGGGGATGTAATGATTCCTACTCTTGATGGTAAATAAGGTATCTCTTTTTTATTTTCTTGATCAAAAAAACCTTTTTCTTTTAATCTTTTCTTTCTGTCCTGTATCAGTTTTAATAAAGCTCCCTCTCCTGCAATTTCTAAATTATCAATGTCAATTTGATAAGTTGTTTTAAATCTTGACCAAGTTGTTATTTTACCTGTGACCGTTACTTCCATTCCAATTTCTGGTTTAAAATTAATATAATTTTTTTTACTCTCCCAAATTACACCACTTAAAATTGATTTATCATCTTTAAGAGTTATATAAATTTGCCCTTTTGTTGCTGTTTTTAGTTCTGAAATCTCACCTCTAATTCGAACATATCCAAAATTGGATTCAACAACATTTTTAAACAATTTATTAAAATCTGAAACATTAAATTCTGGTATATTAATCATTTTTAATTATTTATTTCTTTCTTTTACTCTTAAAAAAATCTTTTATTAATTTAGATGATTCATGTTCATTTATTCCACCATAAAATTCAGGAACAAATAAATTTTTTGTATTATATATCTTCATTATACTTTCTAAAGATCCTTTTTTTTCATCATATGCACCAAAATAAACTTTACTTATTCTTACAATACTTATTGCAGTAGCACACATGGCGCAAGGTTCTAGAGTAACAAAAAGCGTTGTGCGGTCTAAAAATTTTTTTTTTATATTAACTAAAGCTTTTTCAATGACAATAAGTTCAGCATGTTTAATTGGATTATTCTTATTTACTGTTTCATTATGTGCAGATGCTATAATTTTATTATCTTTATTATCTACTAAAATTGCTCCTATAGGCACCTCATCTAATAAAATTGCTTTTTTTGCTTCTTTATTAGCTTGATTCATAAAATAATTTATATTCATAGAAAATATTACTTATAAGTTATAATAATATAAACAGATTACAATGAAAAAGCCAATTATAGGAGTAACACTTGATAGTGAGATTTCAGGTCAATATTCAAAATTTCCATGGTATGCTATAAGACAAAATTATTTACATTGTATAGAATTTTATGGAGGTATTCCCTTTCCATTATTTCATTCAATGCATAGTGCTAAAGAAATCTCAACAATCATAGATGGAATAATAATAACTGGTGGAAATTTTGATATTGATCCATCTTTATATGGAAAAAAATTCAATGATTCTAGAACAATCAAAAATGAAAGAACTAAGTTTGAAATAGAAATATGCAATTTAAGTCTTAAAAAAGACATTCCAATTTTAGGTATTTGTGGGGGTGAACAATTACTTAATGTATGTTTTGGAGGTACATTAATTCAAGATATAAAGACAAATAAATTAAATTACTTGGAGCACGAGCAAATTAATCCAAGAAATCAAACAAGTCACTCTGTAATAATTAATAAGGATAGCAAAATATTTGACATTATTAATGAAGCAAAGATTGAGGTTAACAGCGCTCATCACCAAGCTGTAGATAAATTGGGAAATAATCTAATAGTAACTGGAAAAGCAAGTGATGGAGTTATTGAATCAATTGAAAGCACTATTCATAAATGGTGTGTAGGTGTTCAATGGCATCCAGAATTTTTAATTACTGATTCTGATAAACTTTTATTATTGAATTTTGTTGAAGAGGCTAAAAAAATAAAATGAGGATAGCAAAATATATTTCTAATTCTGGACATTGTTCCAGACGAGATGCTGAAAAATTAATTAGCAAAGGTTTGGTATATATAAATAATATTTTATGCGATAAACCAAATATAAATGTCAAATTAAGTGATAAAATAGTTGTTGAGAAAAAATTAATTAAACTTGAAAACAGTATTAAACTATGGAAAATTTATAAGCCAACTAAAGTTATTTGCACGAATAAAGATGATAAAAAAAGAAAAACTCTTTTCGAATTATTGCCAAAAAACTTTCCAAGAGTAATCTCGATAGGAAGATTGGACTTTATGAGTGAGGGACTAATATTGCTAACAAATAATGGTGATCTTGCTAGAAAGTTTGAATTGCCAAGTTCAAATTTTATTCGTGTTTATAGGTTGTGCATTAATGGAACTATAAAAGAAAATGATTTACAAAAAATTAATCAAGGAATTAAAATAAATGGAATTAATTATAATAAAGTAAGTTGTAAATTAGAAAAATATCAAAAACCTTACACTTGGATGATTTTTAAACTCAAAGAAGGAAAAAATAGAGAGATTAGAAATATATGTCAGTATTTTAATTGGGAAATTGTTAAATTAATTAGAATTCAATATGGGCCTATTAAACTAAGTAAACAAAAAATAGGTGAGATTGAAGAAATTAAAAATATTTCATTATAGTCATGTTAAGAATAATTGGTGGTAAAAAGAAAAGGATAAAGCTTGAGGTTCCTGAAAGAAATGTCAGGCCAACTTCTTCTATCAAAAAAGAAGCAATATTTTCAATTTTAGAAAGTCATGGCATGAAAAATGGTTTTAATATTTATGAAAATAATACTTTTTTAGATCTCTTTGCTGGAACTGGATCTTTGGGTTTAGAATCAATTTCTAGAGGAGCTGACTTTTGTTTTTTTTATGAGATTGATAAACAAGTATTAAAAAAACTTCGTATAAATTGTGAAAAAATATGTTTATCAAATAATTATCAAATTATTAATAAAGATATTATGGAAGAAAATTTTTCAGAAATTAAAACTAATATTTCAACTATTTTTATAGATCCACCTTACAAGCTTAACAAATTTGATGTTATACTAGATAATCTTCATAACTCTAATTTAATCAGTAAAAATACCTTAATTGTAATAGAAACAAATAAAGAAACCTTAATAAACGTTCCAGATTATTTAAATATTTTTGATGAAAGGGTTTATGGAAAAACTAAAATATCTTTCATAAATATTGTTTAACTTAAAAATTCTTTAGTGAGTTTTTTACCATATTCAACTGCTGGTTGATTAAATGGATCAACTTTTAATAATTTACAAGCAGTAATTGTTTCCATTATACTCAGTGTCATTAGTTGCGCTAAAGAATATTCATCAATATTAGGTAAATAAATTTCTCTACATGGAAATTTTTTCACTTTAAAAGTTTCAACTGTTGCTTTTTGCTCAGCTTGCATCAAATCACCCATTTTTTTTCCAGATAAATAAGAAATATTATCTTCATTTAAAAATTTTTTATTCATTGTAATGCCTTTATTTTTATGATCTGTCGTAATAAAAGTAAAAAACTTATCTTTTGGTCCATCAAGATACAACTGAAGTTGACTATGTTGATCTGTGGTTCCAATTGAGTGAATTGGAGTAACTCCCTGACCTTTCTTTCCAATACTTTCAGCCCATAACTGTAAATACCACTTTCCAAAATAAAAAAGTGAGTCCGAATATGTCATTATTACATTGTTACTAAAAACTTTATTAATTTTATTTTTTATAAAAAAATTTGATAATCTTAAGTGTTCATCAAATAAATTGGATTGAATTTTTTTTTTAAAAGAATTTACACCTAAATATATTTTTTTTACATTGATATTTGCTATTATTGAGGGCACCATACCAACATTAGAAAATACTGAAAATCTTCCTCCTATATCTTTTTCATGATCAAGAATAAAACAATTATTTTGAATGCCTATATTCTTTAAAGGGCTTGGTTTGTTTTCAGTGATAATCAAACAATTCCTAAAAAAAGTATCTAAAATATTTTTTTGATCAGCTATAGTCAATAAGCAAGTAAACTGACTGAGTGTTTCAGGCGTTGATCCTGACTTTGAAATAATGATAAATCCTGTTTCTTTAATATTTATATTTTTAAATTCTTTTTGAAAACTTACAGGATTTATATTGTCATAAAATTTTATAAAGTTATTTTTATAATCACTATTCTCATTAGAGCTAAATATATTAATTATGGCCTTAGATCCTAAATTAGAACCACCAGTTCCAAATACAACAAAAAATTTTTTATCTGATTTAAATATATTTATTTTTTGAATTAAATCATCTAGTAAAAATTCATCATCAGCAATATTTAATGAAGGCAGTGTATATAATGACTCTTTTATTTCTTCTATTATTTTATTATCTTCACTTTTATGTGTATATTTTTTATCAAATTTACAATTATAATAACTTATTTCTATGTTATTCATGCACCACTAAAAAAATATAAATCTTTTTTTCTTTTTAACTTTAATAGTTTCTTTTTTTATTGGAACTTCCCCATCAAATATTGATTCTCCATCAAAATTTTTATTTCTAATTCTTTCAGATTCTTTAATGGCATCTAGAATTTCTACTTCATTTTCCCACTTAAAATCAAGTATTCCTTCAGTCTTTTTTTCATTAGCAAAATCATTATTAATCTCATCTCTTATATCAGCAGAAATATTTGTTGCATCTGCTTCAACTAATATTTTTTTCATAGTTGAAAGCTGAATTTCTGTATTATCTTTGTTATCATCCAAGCCAAACAGAATCTCTTCTGCTAATTCTTTATCAACTTCATCTATTTCTTTTTTCTTTAATAAAGTAGGATCTTTTAAATCAAAATTTGGGGGAATTACTAATGGAGGATTTTCAATAGTTTGAAATTCATCAATTGATTTTCTAGTGACTCCTGCACTTTCTCTAATTTTAGAACACGATGTTAATGTTAATAAAGATATAATTAGAAAATATTTTATAAATTTAGAAAAAAACATTACTTACTTCTCCTATTGATAAATTCATTAGCTGACTGGTAAATTATAAAAAAAACTCCAATACTTATATACATATCAGCAAAATTGAAAGCAGGCCAATAAAAGTCACCATAATGGAAATAAATAAAATCTAAAACATAACTATCAATAGATCTATCAACAATATTAGATATTGCTCCTACAATTATTAACAAGAAACCCATTTTTTCAAGAAAAACAGAAGACATAATCATCATGTAAATTATCAAAAATGTAATTAACACACTAATTAATATTATGGTCCATGAAGGAATTAATCCTGCAAAGAATCCAAAGGCAATCCCATAGTTATGAATATGTGCTATATCCAATATTGGCAAAATATATAAAAAAGAATTTAAATCAACATAGTTAAAAATAATTTCCTTAGAAAAATAATCTAAAAAAAATAAACATAATACTAATACTATTTTTTTCATTAATAACTATCTTTCAATCGCTGAAGAACATCTATTACAAATGTGATTTGCATTAATATTGTCGGTGTATTTCCAGCATCTTTCACACTTGTCTCCAGTAACTTCTGTTATTTCAACAAATACATCTTTAATTTCTTCGATTTTAAAAAAACTTAATTTATTATTTAGTGTGAAAACTTTATAAGATGATGTAATTGAAATTTCAGCTAAATCTGTTTCTTCTAACAGGTCTATTCTATCTTTTGATAAATAAACATTAACATTTGCTTCTAAACTTGAACCAATAGTTTTTTCAGCTCTTTTTTTCTCAAGCGCTCCAGTAATTACTTTTCTAATATCTTTAATATTTTGCCATTTTTGAGAGAGTTTTATGTTTTTAAAATTATCATCTACAGAAAGAAAATCTTCTAAATGAATGCTAGTTTTGTTCCCTCTAGCCTGCCATGCCTCTTCACATGTAAAAACTAAAGAAGGTGCTAACCAGCGAATTAAATGATTAAAAAGAATATTTAAAAGTGTTCTAGCGGACCTTCTTTTAATTGATTTAAAATTATCACAATAAATAACATCTTTTCTAATATCAAAATAAAAAGAAGATAATTCACTGGAACAAAAATTTAATAAAGTAGTAAACATTAAATGAAAGTTATAATTTTTAATACAATCTTTAATTACTATGTCAATCTCCCAAAGTCTGTGCAGTATAAATCTTTCTAGTTCTGGAAATTGATTTACTGATATCTCTTCTTCTTCCTCAAAATTATTTAAATTACCAATTAAATATCTAAAGGTATTTCTTATTCTTCTATATGAATCTGATTGAGCTTTTAAAATTGAGTCATCAAGTTTTAAATCATCATAATAATCAGAAGCAACAACCCATAATCTTAAAATATCAACACCATATTTTTTTAGAATATCATTTGGAGAAACCACATTTCCAACAGACTTAGACATTTTTCTACCTTTTCCATCAACTACAAAGCCATGCGTCAAGACACTTTCATAAGGAGCCCTTCCTCTTGTTCCTGTAGATTCTAATAAAGACGAATGAAACCAACCTCGATGTTGATCGCTACCTTCTAAATACATTGAAGCAGGCCATTTTAAGTCTTCTCTTTGCTCTAAACAAAAAGCATGTGTAGACCCACTATCAAACCATACCTCAACTACATCTTTAATTTGCTCATAATCATCTAAAGAGTACTTATCTCCTAAAAAGCGTTTGGGATCACTTGTAAACCAAGTATCACTGCCTTCTTTTTCATAAATATCAGCTATACGATTTACTACATCAATATCTCTTAACGGCTTTCCATCTTTTTTATTAACAAATAATGGAAGGGGTACTCCCCATACTCTTTGACGCGAAATACACCAGTCTGGTCGAGTTTCAATCATCGAACGTAAGCGAGTTTTACTTTGTGAAGGATAAAATATTGTATCATCAATTGCTTTAAGGGCTTTTTTTCTTAAATCTAATTTATCCATTGAGATAAACCATTGAGGGGTATTACGAAAAATTAAAGGGGCTTTTGATCTCCAAGAATGCGGGTAACTATGTTTTAATTTTCCCAAATATAATAATTTGTTTAATTCTTTTAATTTATCAGCAATGATTAGATCAACTTTATATACATGTTCTCCTTCAAAACCTTTTGCATGGTGATTATATATCCCATCATCTTCAACTGTTTGAATGATATCAATATTATTCTTAATTCCAAGATTGTAATCGTCAAGACCATGTCCCGGGGCTATGTGGACAATACCAGTACCTTGATCTAAATTTACAAAATCACCTTCAAGAGTAGGCACTAAAAAATCATAACCGAAAGACTTGAATGGATGCTCACAAATAGTCCCATTCAACTGGTTTCCTAAAAAAGTTTTTTTAACATTACTATTAATAATACCTAGTTCTAGAAAAACAGAATTTGCTAAATCTTTTGCTATAATTATATTGTCACCTATTTCTATAAGACTATTTTCTTTTATATCTGTTACTTCTATTAAGTTATATTCTAAATCTTTTCCATAAGCTAAAGCTCTGTTACCTGGAATTGTCCATGGTGTTGTGGTCCATATAACAATATCTTTATTAATGATCTCGTTAATATTACTTTTTACTACTTTAAATTTAACATAAATGGTATTTGATATATGATCTTCATACTCTACCTCTGCATCAGCAAGAGCAGTTTTTTCTACAACAGACCACAAAATAGGTTTTGCACCTTTGTACAAACTTTCATCCATAAGAAATTTACCCAACTCTCTTACAATCTGAGATTCAGCCTGATTAGACATTGTTAAATATGGATTTTCCCAATCACCTTCAACTCCAAGTCTTCTAAATTCTTTTTTTTGAATAACAATCCATTTTTCTGCAAATTCTCTACATTCCTGTCTAAATTTTTCAACGGGAATATCATCTTTATTTTTTCCTTTTTTTCTATATTCTTCTTCAATTTTCCATTCTATGGGAAGTCCATGACAATCCCAACCAGGGACATATATAGAGTCTTTTCCTGTCATTTGTTGTGTTCTAACGATTACATCTTTAAGTATTTTATTTAATGCAGTTCCCATATGAATATGACCATTTGCATATGGAGGTCCATCATGAAGAACAAATTTCTCTCTTCCTTTAGATTTCTTTCTTAAAAGTTTATAGATATTTTGCTTATCCCAATCTTCTAAAATTAGCGGCTCTTTTATTGGAAGGTTTGCACGCATCTCAAATGATGTTTTTGGCAAAAAAATTGTATCTTTATATTCCATCTATTTTTCTAAGTAAAATTCTCTTACTTCTATTATATCTTTTTGTATCTGTTTTTTTAGTAAATCAAAACTATCAAATTTTTTTTCTTCTCTAATAAATGTAAGAAATTCAACAGTCAATTCTTTACCATAAATATCTTCATCAAATTCAAACAAATGCACCTCAAGCAATAATTTTTTTCCATCAAAAGTTGGTCTTTCTCCAAAATTGGCTATACCTTTAACTAATTTAGAGTTAATTTCTACTTTTATTGCATAAACACCTTTACGAGGATGAATTTGGTTATGAGGAATAATATTAGCGGTGGGAAAATTCATTTTTCTAGCATTCTTGTCTCCATCGATTACTATTCCTTGCATAGACCAATAATTTCCTAAGAATTGATTAGCTGTATGCATATCTCCTTCTTGAATAGATTTTCTTATTATGGAAGAAGAATAAATTTGAGAATTATAATTTGATTTTATTGGCTTGATGATTTCTAAATTAAAATTTAATCTTTTAGACTCTTTTTTTAAAAATGAAATATCACCTTTTCTATCTTTGCCAAATTTAAAATCATATCCAACGACTAAGGATTTTGTTTTAAGTTTATCCAATATTATCTTTTCTAAAAATTCTTCGTGACTTAAAGATGAAATTTTTTCATTGAATCGTAAAGAGAAATAAAAATCAATACCTAATTTTTCTAACAAGCTAATCTTTTTTTTTTCACTTATAATTTCAAAATTAACACAATCATTTAAAAAAAATTTTCTTGGGTGGGGATTAAAAGATAGAACAGCAGATGAATATTTTTTTATTTTAGAGTCTTTTACCAACTTATCTATTATTTTTTGATGACCAATGTGAACACCATCAAAGTTACCTATAGCTAAATTTAAATTTGGAATTTCTATTAAGGAGTCTAAATGTATATTATACGTTTTCATAAAAAATTAATTTCTTGATATATTAGATTAAATTTCAAAAATCATCATATTATATTAAAATAATTAAACATTATTATTATATCCTTGTAATATATTTAAATTTTTATATGCTTGTCAGCTAACATGAGAAATATATAAATGAAATACTTACATACAATGGTTAGGGTAACTAATATTGAACAATCATTAGATTTCTATTGTAATAAAATGGGCCTAAAGGAAATTAAGAGGAAGGAAAGTGAAAAAGGTAAATTTACTCTTGTTTTTCTTGGTGCAGAAAATAGTGATGATAAACATGCACTGCTTGAGTTAACTTATAATTGGGATCCTGAGAAGTACTCAGGAGGGCGTAATTTTGGTCATTTAGCTTATAGTGTAAAAAATATATATGAATTTTGTGATAGTTTAATAAAAAAAGGTGTTACTATTAACCGGCCTCCTAGAGATGGTAATATGGCTTTTGTTAAATCTCCTGATGGAATATCGATTGAAATACTTCAAGAAGGTGAGTCATTACAAATTCAAGAACCTTGGCAATCGATGGAAAATATAGATACTTGGTAATACTACCAGCCTATTAAGCTCATTTATTTATCCTAATTCTGTTAAATTTTTGATGCTAGTTTGTTTCTTATAATGTATCTCACAATCCTCTAAGATCAAATCAGAAAGACTCTTACCTCTAATAAATCTAATTTTTCTAATATGTTCTATTTTGAATTCTTTCTTTCTTTCATTAAAATTTTAATTTCTTCTTCACTAAATATATTTGGCTTTATACATGTGCTTCTTAAATCTTTTTCTTCTCCTTCTATGGCTGCATTAATAGTAGAATCAATTATATCTAAAACATGTAGAGCTAATTCTCCATTACATCTATTTATCTTATTATTTTCTATTGCATCTATCATTTCTGATAATCCTACTCCTCTATAATTAGCGTTTGTAGAAGCTTCATTTGATCTACCACTTTTATTGAATATATTAATTTTTCCTAATTTCATTTCAGAAGAAGAATGCTCTTTCCAGTCGCCTCCCTCAATTTTAGAAGTAAAAACAGAGCCACCAAACATGTTTGGGTCAGGAACAATAATTGAACCTTTTGTGCCATATAACTCAATATGATTTTTTTTATGGTTAATTACATCAAAAGATAAAAAAAGTTCAATCACTGCACCATTAATAAATTCTATTGAGCCAATAATAGTAGTGGGTATTTCAACTTTAATCTTTTCACCTTTTCTGTCTCCAGATTCAATTTCTCTAAAATCCTGAACTTTAATTGGCCTTGCTCGAACATTTTTTGCTGGACCTAAAAGATTTACTAAAGCTGTAAAATAATATGGTCCCATATCAATTACAGGGCCTCCACCTTTTTGAAACCAAGAGTCAGGGTTTGGATGAAATGATTGTACTCCAGGGAAAGAGAAATTTATAGAGCCTAACTTTATTTCTCCTATTAAATTAGAATCAATTATTTTACGAGCTAACTGAGAGCCACCACCTAAGAAAGTATCAGGGGCATTTCCTAAAAATAAATCATTTTTTTTTGCAAGGGTTAATAGTTCATTACCTTCATTGTAGTTTGTAGAAATTGGTTTTTCACAATATGAATGCTTACCAGATACTAAAGTTTTTTTTATGGTAGAAAAATGAGCTTGAGGGGTAGTTAAATTCAAGATTATATCAATATCTTTATTGGCAAACAATTCATCAATTGTCATCTTATTAACATTATATTTTCTTGCACAAGTAGCTGCATTATCTTCATTTATATCCGCACATGCTACAATATTAATATTATTGAAATAATCTTGGCTTCTGAAATATGTTTCTGAGATATGTCCACAGCCAATTAATCCTACTTTAAGCATATAAAAACCTTAATAATAATATTTTAACCTATTTAAGATAAAATTTATAAAAAAAATATCTATTTATCATAAAATTACTATTTTTTTTCTAAAAAATACATATTAATTACTTACTTAATATTATTTAGATAAATCAGAGGAGTTTATGAAAATTTTAAAACTAATAACAATTTCATTTTTTACATTATTTTTAATAACAACCAGTGTTTTGGCTAATTGTGACTTAACAGTAGTCAATGATTTAGAAAGAAAAAAAGATGGGGCTGTTCGTCTTCTTGCGCGTGATAATAATCTAAATAATTCAATACTCAATAAAGCAAAAGACTGTGAAGTAGATGATATTCTTGTTGTAACATCCTTGCAAAAAGAGTTTGATTATTTTCCTTTCGTTCAGACTTTGAAACAAGCTCCAGCTGGTTTCACTTCATTCATTTCAGAAAATGATTCATTAGGTATTATATTATATGAAGGACTGGCCTCTCAATTAGATTACTATTTAGAATCAAATAATATTGAGATTGCTGAAAATAGAAAAATTAAAATTGATGGTAAAAAAACAACCGCTATTGCTTTAATGAAAGACACTAAACATCTTTATTATAAAGAAGATATTTTAAATAAAGCAGGTATTGATGTTCCTACATCTTATTCTGAAGTTTTAGAAGCTGCAGAAATCATAAGATCTAAAGGAATACTAAAATACCCTTTAGGAGATCTGTACAATAATGAATGGCAACTTGCTGTGCAATTTGTGAATCTATATCTAAGCCTGGATGGCAAATTATTTAAAGAAGAAAGCGCTAAACCTAATTTTAGAAATGATGAAGGAATAGAGGCTCTTAATATGATGAAGAAATACTCTAAGTTTATTAATCCTGAACTTCTTTCTGGGTCAAAAGAAACAATAGAGGAAAGTTGGTCTACAGGAAATATAGCAATTGGAAATTTTTGGGGATCACAATATAAAAATCTTTCAACTGATTCAAATACAAAAACCTCAACTGCTTTATCTTCTTCTAAATAACCAAATAAAAATTGAATTTTCAATAAAGATATTTCTTTTTTTATAGATGTTAATTTATTATTATAATCAATT